>Ga0255758_10000136_pt1 | contig 78243 bp, 82 predicted proteins | sample 011ome_24_FD_179958 | JGI IMG/M metagenome (GOLD analysis project Ga0255758, IMG submission 179958) | Coastal salt marsh microbial communities from the Groves Creek Marsh, Skidaway Island, Georgia - 011513CT metaG (version 2) | ecosystem: Environmental > Aquatic > Marine > Intertidal zone >... | reverse complement strand
TAAAGAGAGATAAATAAATGCAAAAAGGTAACGTCGCGTGGTTTAGTGCCGGCAAGGGCTTTGGATTTATTACGCCAGAAGGTTCATCCGAGGATATTTATATAAACATCAAAATCGTCAGGGATGCAGGCTTTGAAGCGCTGGAGAGCGGGCAAGCTGTCGGATATGAAACGGGTGAAGGACAGGACGGTAGGCCAAGCGTTGTAAAGCTCACGCTCCTCTAATTTTAGCCGCAAAACATCGCGCTGTTGGCATCTAACAAAAACATCAACTGCGCGCTATTGGCTGAACCGTCAGGGGCATAAACGGTGCGCCCCTTAATCCTCGATAACAATAACCCAGCCTCGGCGTCGTCGGGCTGGGTTATGCGGTGTTCCCACTGTCGTGTTATTTACGTCTGACAATCAATCTTTGAAATCATAAACATTTGGCATCTCTCTGATATCATTATCAAACAATTGCGCCATGTCGCCCAGAGTCTCAACAATCGCCTCGGCACTTTCAGCCTTCCACCAGCAGAACATAACCTTATCCGTCTTGCCAGCATTCCATTGCATTTGAAATGATGCTTTTTCATTCTTCATTGCGCCGCGGATATCAGCCTCACTCATTGTTTCTAAAGCCTGAAAATAAGCATCCATTGCTTCATCTGATTTAAGAGTGTGGGTTACCATAAAATTTTTCATTTTTATTTCCTCTCTCATTGTAATTTTTGCGGACTAAAAATTCAGATTGCGTCGATATTCTGGCCGAATAATCGGTTATGAAGTAACGCGGTCTTGGGTGCCGAACACGATCCAGCCATCATTTAATTGAGGGGCTAGTCAGCCGTTTTCCATGGTCCAAAATTCTTACCTGAATCCATGATTTCATATGCGATTACAGTTTCATCACCGACAACCCAGCCATCGTGACCGGGGGCAAAATAGTAAGCATCACCCGCCGACACCTCAATTTCACTGCCGTCGTCATGCACACATTTTAATGTTCCCTGAATAATCACCCCGACATGCCCCGCCTGACAGCTGTGGCCACCAACAGCTGGCTGCACACATTCTGACCATTTCCAACCGGGCTCGAGGGTGAGTTTGGACGCGGTGATGCTCCCCAAAGTGACAACAGCGGCGTTCGTCTTCGGTGGGGTTTTTAGCTCGTCGGGTTGCGCAAACGACTTCTTTGATAAATTAGACATGTAAATATTCTCCTCACTTTGTTTGAATGCTAATCGCGGCGTTATAGACAATGCGCCTAGGAAGGATTCTTGGGTGTTCTGTGGGCAGTTCCTCACCCTTCCTTCTCGAAAACAACGGTTCCTGAAACAGGGTCTGTCACGCCTAGTTCAGGTGATAGCTCCTCGAGGAGGTGGCGTGCACTATCCAATAATCCAATCATGGATGGCATTGCGTTTGACATATGCTCGGCGCTTTCCCACAAACCATAGCCCACATAGCTCTGTTCGCCGGTGCGCGCTAAAATTTGAAGCAACTGGCCGTCCCATTTATCAGCCGCTCTAAAGAGGGATTCGAATTCTTCCTGTTTTCCTGATTTCACCTTGAATCTGACGACATTTGTGTGTTTAGCCATGTAACTTTTGCTCCTTAACTCTGTTTGTAAATGAGGGCTTGGTCACTCATTACCGGGGGTTTTGTAGCTTGATTTGACCGCGTTAATCGCTTTCAAACCCGTGTCTAAGTCAAATTCCGGAAACATCATCATATCTTCCCAAGCACCAGAGTCCTGCACGGCCTTTAGCAGCCCGCTAGCCGTCTCAATGTCTGGCAACTCCATAAGGGCTGCCATATCGTAGTCACCCTGTAGATACATCAAATCAAGCAGCTCTCCACCGGCTGCCTGGGCGATCGAAGCCGCGGCGTCTTTTCGCTTTGCAAGACTACTGCTCTCCAGACCTTTAAAGCCTTCCTCACTATACATCCCGACATAAAGAACTCTCATGCGCACCACCTAATCTCATCTGTTTCGAAAGCAAAGCAATGAACCAAAACACTACTTTACGGAGAAAATCATCTGAACAAGACAGCTGCTAGTCCATTTTCGTTTTGAAACCAGTTCAATTTTTGTTACGGTTTTATATGTTCAAGGTAGCTTACATGGGGTTGAGTAATGGATGATTTGGTTAAAAACAGCATAGCAATGCGCGGCGAAGTAACCTGCCCCATCGCCCTAGCAGCCGAGGTACTATCAGACCAGTGGACGGTTATTGTCCTTCGCGATATTGCATTTTTTAACCAGCGAACATTTGGCGCAATTTTAGAAAATAATAATGAGAGGATCCCCCGGCCAACACTGGCAAACCGTCTAAAGCGTCTTTGTGATATCGGGCTCCTCAAGGCACGCGGTGACGCAAAACACTCACAAAGAAAAGTTTACAGCCTCACCGAGGCCGCATTGGGGCTGTTACCGGTTATGGTTGAAATGGCAAACTGGTCATTGAGTCAAGACGCTATCAAAGCCGAAAAAATTGATTTTTTGACTGAGCTTTCGGCCCCTGAATCACGGGCTATGACAGACTATATGGACAAGCTTAGAGTGACCCATTTGGCCATGTAACAATAACCCGCAGACTATCGTTTTTTTTCAACCCTATCGCGCACACCATTTTATTACCAAGACACCCTCGCCAATTATTTCTGTACTGGATTTATTTCACGGGAGATTTTTTGACCCTAACTTTGACCCTAACAAGAAGAGAAAAATGAAGTTTTTATTTTTAGGAAAATACTCAAGCGCTGGTCTCGCTGGATTTTTGAAAAACCCTGAAGATGACAGGCGCGCGGCAATCTCTGCAATGGTTGAAAAGTCAGGTGGCGCATTCATTGACCTGCAATTTCTCAGGGGCAAATACGACATCGCCGTTGTTGCGGAAATGCCTAGTTTTGCCGATGCGGCCGCGGTGAAAGTCCTCGTCGCAGCATCAGGTTCTTTGGATGATATGGAGATGTTGGAGTATATTGATATGCATGACATTGCAGGTCGCGCAAGCAAGATAACCGGGGCATATCGCGCACCCGGCGCGTGACCAATATCAAAAACAAGCTCTGACGAGCTTTTAAAGGTCAGACTTTGCGCTGGCCTTTTTTTATGGCAACGTTTTCGTGATATCCAAATTTATGTGCAGACATGTCTATATGCGGAGATGAAAGGCAACCCTATGCAACCAACAATAATCTCTTGTGCGGTAACCGGTTCTGCACCAACGCCTGAAAAAAATCCTGCCGTACCAGTGACGCCAGCGGAAATTGCAGAAAGCGCAATTGAGGCAGCCAAGGCGGGGGCGGCAATCGTGCATTGCCACGTTCGGGATCCTGTGACCACAAATCCAACGATGAATATTGACTTATATCGGGACGTCACTGAACGCATAAGACGCTCTGGGGTCGATGTCATATTAAACTTAACAACTGGACCAGGCGCTCGGTTCTCACCTTGCGACCATGATGCCGGCATCGCATCGAAGGATAGTCAGATGTGCCTGCCGGCAGAACGCGTTCAACATGTCATTGAACTACGCCCCGAGATTTGTTCGCTCGACGTTGTGACTATGAACCGAAGGCGTCACGTTTTTTTGAACCATCCGGACCATTTAAAAGAAATGTCAGCAGCAATCCAAACCGCTGGTGTAAAGCCCGAGTTGGAAGTTTTTGATACTGGCCATATTTTAAACGCCATCAGTTTAATCGAGGATGGGTTTATTGAATCGCCGCCATTCTTTCAGTTTTGCCTTGGGATTGATTTTGGTGCGCCCGCCACGGTTGAGGCAATTGTCATGATGAAAAATATGCTGCCTAAAGGCGCAATCTGGTCTGCGTTTGGCATCTCGCGGTTTCAGTTTCCAATAGTTGCCGCTGCAGTCCTGCTTGGTGGCCATGTCAGGGTCGGTCTGGAAGATAACATCTATTTGGAAAAGGGTGTTCTTGCTCCATCCAATGCAGCCTTGGTAACCAAAGCAGCAAGGATCATTAATGATTTAGGAGGTTCGGTAGCATCGGTTGCGCAAGCGCGCGATTTGCTCTCGCTATCTCGATAAGCGTGGCAGGCACGTTCACTCAACCAGCGTCTCAATCGCCTCTATAGTGTAACCACGGGCAAGATCGGCAACGTGTTGTTCATCATGGTTTATCACCATACTCCGCAGACATCACTTTGTAGCGTGGGTCAAATTGAATTATCTCGCAGTTGTTCGGTTTAATTCCAGTTAACGCACGAATAAAGTTACCATGAGAAACAATTGCTGTTGATTGAATGTTTTCCTGCGTTAGATAACTAGCAAAAATCTTCGCCCTTTCTATCAATACATCCTCCGGCTCAACAGAAATTCCACGATGGTCTTTTTCGCCTTCGTACCACCAACGCTCGGCAAGATGATCAAAATTTAAATTGGGAAATTTCCTTGCGAGTTCATGAGGCGTACTTCCCACATCGCAGCTGTTACAAAGTTGTTCCCTGACATCAGCATTGACTTGTAGCGTTACCCTATCCCCAAAAATCAGCTGTGCCGTCTGCAATGTCCTTGTGAAGGGCGAGACAATGACGGCATTAATATCAAGCTTTTCAATTTGCCTTCGAGCCTTGAGTGCCTGGGCCTCACCTAACTCTGTTATTGGCGCATCAAATATCATCGGGTCTGGCTTAAGAGGGTCGTGAACGGCATTGAAGGCCGATTGAGCATGTCGGATAAGATAAACGGACATTTAGTGTCTTTCAAAATTATTAAAAAGCATCATCGCCACTCAAGAGACTCACATTAAAAGGTAAACAAAATTACAGTCCGTTCTCTTAACTATGTAAACGACACGGTTGAACTACGTAATTACATCGACGCAAGATTGTCTCTTTGACCTAACCACCGATGCTAAAAAATATTGCCTTAAAATTTCTCATGTGTAACCTCAAATTGTTTAATAAAGATATAATGGAGGAAAATATGGCGAATTACGTGAAGGGGTTAATAACTGCAGTTGGTGCTTTTATGCTACTAGCCGCTCCGACCTTGGCTAATGCGCAAGAAGATTGCCATCGCGGCACTCTAGACGCAGCCTACTGTGATAGGAATCTTGATCAAGTGGCAGACTTGCCAACAGACCCAAAAGATTGGGTCGATCCATCAACAATCATCTTCACATATACTCCCGTTGAAGACCCAGCTGTATACGCAAATATTTGGCAAGGTTTCGTTGATCATATGTCCAAGGTGACTGGCCGCAAAGTTGTCTTTTTCCCAGTGCAATCCAATGCTGCACAGCTAGAAGCAATGAGGTCAGGCCGTTTGCACGTTGCTGGATTTAATACAGGCTCAAACCCGATTGCTGTAAGCTGTGCAGGGTTCGTACCCTTTGGGATGATGGCTTACAAAGACGGTAAATATGGTTACGAGATGGAGATTATTGTTCCTGCAAACTCAACAATCACCTCTCCCGACCAAATCAAAGGCAAGACAATGGCCTTCACCTCGCCAACTTCTAATTCTGGATTCAAAGCACCATCTGCGATTTTGAAGGGGGAATTTGGCCTGGCGGCTGAAGTGGACTTCACACCCGTTTTTTCGGGCAAACATGACAATTCAATACTTGGTATTGCTAACGGTGACTATGAAGTCGCAGCTGTCGCCAATTCAGTTTTGCAACGAATGGTGCGTCGTGGTGTGATTAAAGAAGATCAGGTCAAAACAATTTATAAGTCACAGACTTTTCCAACCACAGGTTATGGGCACGCCCACAATTTGCACCCGGAACTTGTTGGGAAGATTAAAACAGCGTTTTGGACATACCAATGGGACGAAAACTTCAAAAAAGAATTCAAGAAAGCAGACATCTTTGTTGGTATCCAGCACAAATATGATTGGGCAGTCATCCGCGGGATCGATAAAGCTAATGGCGTAAAATACGACTGCAAATAGCGGTCTTCTTCAAACATGGGCGCACTGTTAACCGGTGCGCCCATCTCCAATGCAATATATCAAAGGAAGCCATTTATGCTGCGCCTTGAAAACTTATCCAAACGTTACAAGACAGGTGATTTAGCGTTAAATGATGTATCGCTAGAAATCCCAGACGGGCAATTAGTTGCACTAATTGGACCATCCGGGGCCGGAAAATCGACCCTAATTCGCTGCGTTAATCGCTTGGTTGATGCGACCGCTGGTTACATTTACCTCGGCGATCGTGAAATCAACAGCCTTTCTAACAAAGAACTTAGACGTGTCCGCCGACGCATGGGAATGATTTTTCAAGAATACGCTCTGGTCGAACGGCTAACAGTAATGGAAAATGTTTTGTCGGGTCGTTTGGGCTATGTGAATTTTTGGCAAAGCCTCTTTCGCAAGTATCCAAAAGAAAACGTGCATGAAGCATACCGTTTATTGGACCGCGTAGACCTCATGCACATGGTCGACAAACGGGCAGACGAATTATCCGGTGGTCAGCGTCAAAGGGTAGGTATCTGTCGCGCATTGATCCAAGACCCCGAATTATTATTGGTTGATGAGCCAACAGCAAGCCTTGACCCAAAGACATCGCGTCAAATAATGCGCCTGATAAGAGAACTTTGCGCAGAGCGTGGATTGGCTGCAATTATCAACATCCACGATGTGGCTTTAGCACAAATGTTTTCCGAACGCGTGGTCGGACTCAAACAGGGAGAAATAGTCTACGACGGCTCACCAGAAGGTTTGACACCAGACGTTCTTACGGAGATTTATGGTGAGGAAGACTGGGAAAAGACAATAGAAAAGGTAGAAGACGAGGACGCCTTGATTGATAATGGGGTCCCAGCATGACTGAAGCGTCATCACATTACGCCGAAACTTGGAAGAAGCCTCACTTTATCAAATCTTCGTTGCTTCGTTATTCGATATATTTCGGCACCGTCACCTACTTTTTCCTAGCCATTTATACAATGGAAGTTAATTGGACGCGGGTTGCCGAGGGCATACCGCGCGGAGCGGATATGATTAGCAAGTTCTTTCCGCCTGACCTCAGCGATTCACGTGGTGTAATTTTGGACGGCATCCTCGAAAGCATCTGGATGGCCGTCATTTCAACCATAGGGGGAATTTTGCTTTCCGTTCCCATCGGGCTGGGTGCAGCTCGGAACTTGGCACCCACATGGATTTACCTCTTTTGTCGGGGCATCATCGCTGTCTCGAGAACTTTTCCAGCAGTAATTTTAGCAATTTTTTCTGTCAAATTTTTTGGCTTTGGGCCATTTGCAGGTTTTGTTGCCCTATCAATAGAAACTATTGGCTTTTTTGCTAAACTTTTGGCGGAAGATATCGAGAACATGAGCAAGTCCCAAGCTGAAGCCGTGAAAGCTACCGGCGCCTCTTGGTTGCAATGGATAAATTACGCAATTCAACCCCAGGTTCTTCCACGGATGATCGGACTATCAATGTACCGTTTGGATATCAATTTCCGGGAAAGCGCAGTGGTAGGAATTGTTGGCGCTGGTGGAATCGGTGCACATCTCCTCACTTCGGTCCAACGTTATGAATACGCCACTACTGCAACCGTTCTCTTTTCAATAATTGCGATTGTTATCATGCTAGAATATACCTCTGGCTACCTCAGGAAGTGGGTGCAATAATGCCAACTATCAAAACAACTGAGGGGCCTCTCTGGCGTAAGCGCACGCCTTTAAAGCAATGGCTCGTTTGGGCGGGATGGCTTATTGGGCTATGCATCACTGTCTATGCGTGGCAATTGATCTCTGAAAAGACGATATGGATGTTCGTATTTGATGCCCCAAGTCAAATGGCAGACATTGGCACACGAATGGCGCCACCCGATTGGAGCTATATGTCAAAGCTTTGGCGGCCTGTGTGGGACACGCTTAATATCGCCACTATTGGCACTGCGATCGCCATGGTGATGGCCGTGCCTATTGCATTTCTAGCCGCGCACAACACCACACCGCACAAATCTGTTCGAGCAGCCATGCTGTTCATCATTGTAGCGTCCCGGTCTGTAAATTCTCTCATTTGGGCGCTTCTTCTGGTGGTAATTGTCGGGCCAGGCGTGCTTGCCGGAACAATTGCAATTGGAATAAGGTCAATTGGTGGTTGCGCCAAACTTATTTACGAATCCATTGAAGAGATTGACCAAAAGCAAGTTGAGGCTATCAAGGCAACTGGGGGCTCTGGAGCGCAACAAATGATCTACGGCATCGTACCGCAAATCTTACCCACAATCGCTGGAGTTGGGGTATTTCGGTGGGACATCAATGTGCGTGGCTCCACCATCTTAGGTATTGTTGGCGCAGGCGGAATTGGCATTCAGCTTAGCGCTTCGATCAACGTGCTGGCCTGGACACAAGTCTCAACGATCTTGATCGTTATCTTGGGCACGGTGTTTGTGTCCGAATATATCTCAGCCAAGGTGCGTGGGGCTATTATCTAGAATGCCAAAGCGCGATGCTATTTGGGCGATACGGCAATACGAATCTGTGCGCTCTCTGCTTCCGACGGCCCATATGCCTGCTCAATCGTCTCACGCTGAAAACCTCGGTGCGATTTCAGAACATTTTGACGTTTTCCTCCTAGATGCCTTCGGGGTTCTGAATGTAGGTGAGACAGGAATCAATGGTGCTGTTAAACGAGTTGAGCTACTTAAAAGTACGGGTAAGACAGTGCTTGTTCTAACGAATGGTGCAAGATTACCAGCTGAAAGCGCACTAAAAAAATTTCTCGACCTTGGTTTTCATTTCGACCTTTCGGACATCGTGTCAAGTCGCGATGCTTTAGCGGCTGCACTACCACCTTTACCAAATGATGGATTTTGGGGCATCATGAGTTCTCAGAACTCACAAATTGAAACTCTTGGGGTGCCGTGTCACCGTTTGGAAGATGAAAAATCAACCTATGACAAAGCCTCTGGGTTCATTCTATTATCTTCATCGGAGTGGAATAACGCTAGGCAGTTGCTTTTGCGAGAGAGCCTGGCAAAGGCTCCACGCCCCATTCTCGTTGGCAATCCAGACATAATTGCGCCACGTGAAAGTCAGTTAAGTTTGGAGCCAGGACATTATGCCTATGAACTTGGTCGTGACTTGAAACTTGATTTGAAGCTCTTTGGAAAACCTTTTGCTAATATCTATGACCTCGCTTTCAAACGCCTTCCTAATATTGATCGTTCCCGAGTTGCAATGGTAGGCGACAGTCTGCATACAGATGTATTGGGCGGGGCAGCATATGGGGTCAAAACAGTCCTAGTAACAGAGCACGGGCTTTTTTCTGGCTTTGATTGCAAACGATTTGTCATGGAAACTAAAATTGTTCCCGACTTTATTATCCCAACAATTTAGGTGAACCAGCTTGACCCAAAAAACAGAACTGAACAGAAATCGACTCACATCACAGAGAGGGCGTATCGTTTTTGACCTTGACGGCACCCTTATTGATAGCGCTCCTGACATACAAGGCATTGCCAATGCAGGTCTTGAAAAAATTGGTTTCGCGCCAATTACTTTAGAGGAGACGCATAAATTTATTGGCGCGGGTATTCAGAATTTTATTGAGCAGATGCGCGAGGCAAGGGGTGTGCCAGACAGGTATCAAGAAGCACTCCTAAAGGATTTAACAGCGCGGTATGAAACTGCTGTTGAATTGACTGTGATGTACCCGGGTGTGCCAGAAGCCCTGGCCACTTTAGCGCAGTCACATCAGCTGGGTATATGCACTAATAAGCTTTACAAGCCTTGCATCTCGGTTTTGAAACATTTGAGAATTGATCAATTCTTTGAAACCGTATGGGGGGGTGATAACGCGCTGGCCCGAAAGCCTGACCCCGCCCCGCTTAAAGCCGCCTTTGCTGATCTTGGTACCGGCGGATGCATCTTTGTAGGCGACAGCGAAATTGACGCGGAAACGGCACAGCGCGCAAACGTGCCTTTCATTCTGTTCACAAAAGGTTACCGGAACAAGCCTATTGAACAAATTCCCCACAATGTAGCGCTTGATAAATTTGCTGACCTAAATAAAGAGATAAAGGCCTTGCTAGAAACACTATAAACACCCTGTTTTTTGAAAAAATTTGGAATTAAACTTTCACAACACGCATTACCCTATCTACTGTGTCACGTGTGAAACTATTCCATTGCAAAGTTTGAAAAAACCATCGTGAGGTTTGGGAAGGTTAACAATGTCTTGGTGAGGTACATCCATGTACATGCCACGCAAAACTCGTGAGGTCATCGCGTGACATACGACAATTGTTGTTCCAGAGAACTTCACATCGTTGTACCAATCACAGACGCGAGAGCTCAAATCGGCATATGACTCACCAAACGGTGGACGAGCGTTCCAACAGTCAGTTAATCGTTTTTCCCAAAATTCTGGATATTTTTGCGCAACCTCAGCTTCAGTGAATCCCTCACAATCCCCAAAGCTTGCCTCCATCAATCGATCATCATATGAGATCACATCCAAGGGCAAGCCGAGTTCATCTAACATGATTAAGGCTGTTTCTTTTACACGACCAAGAGGGCTGGCATAAACGGTAAATGGCGACGGTAAGGAGGGGTTTTTCTGAAGAATACGCGCGTTTTCCCGCGCTTGGGTTTTCCCTCTAGAAGTCAATGGTGAATTCATATGCCCTTGATAACGGCCTTCGATATTCCATTCAGTCTCACCATGACGAAATAAGCAGATAGTTGTGGGAGTCATGTAATCCTCCAAGGATTTATTCACTCTAACTTTTACAAAGGTTGAACTGGTCAGAAAAGCATGATGCGGCTCCGATCCTGGACTTTATCTTTGCAGGTAAACTTGAGGCAGTATCATTCTAAATTCGAATTATGTTGTAAGTCTAACACGGTTGAGTTCCACATAATTATTAATTTTTGTTACTTGCTCCGCACTTAATAACAGTCCTCGTCGTGTCCGACGCCAAACGAAATCTTCAGCGGAAGACACCCATTCACGCTTAATGCACCAGTTAAGTTCAACTGCATAAACACCTGCGCCGAAATCTTCTCCAAGGTCATCTAAGGACCGAGCCTCACCCAAAATAACCCATGTATCAGTGCCGTAAGCACGTGCAAGCCTCCAAGCAACGCCATCTGGTAGAAAAGGATATTTTTCCTCGATATCGCTTAAGAGCTGTCCAAATCCATTGACAGGGAAATCGCCACCCGGAAGGGGGACACCGGCAGTCCAATTATCAGACATGTTTGAAAAGAACGGGGTCAGAGCTTTCATCACAGATTCAGCCAATTTTCTGTAGGTTGTTATCTTGCCACCAAAAATATTTACAAGTGGAATATCGTTTTCATCGTCTAGCCGTAAAAAGTAGTCCCTCGTCGCAGCGCTTGCGTTGATTGCACCGTCGTTATAAAGAGGTCGAACACCTGAAAAGCTAGCAACAATATCAGTGCGTTGAACTGCCGTTCTGAAATAACTAGAAGCAAACGCTAGAAGATAATCTTTTTCCTCTTCCGAACAAAAGGGCTGCTGTGAAAGGTCAGAATGATCAACGTCCGTTGTGCCTATCAACGTAAAGTCAGTTTCATATGGGATGGTAAATATAACCCTTCCATCCTCACCCTGGAATAAATAACTTTTTTCATGGTCATATAGTTTGCGGGTAACAATATGACTGCCTCTAACAAGCCTCAACTCACCGCTTGACGTTTGTTTAACCTTGTTTTTTATAATGTCTTCAACCCAGGGTCCCGCGGCGTTGATAAGACATTTTGCAAGAAAAGTAGAACTGGTACCATTTTCAGTGTTCTTTGTTAAAATACGCCAACAACCACCTTGGCGTTCTGCACAAACCACTTCAGTTCTTGGCAGGATAAGCGCTCCCCTTTGCGCCGCATCACGGGCATTCAGAATAACCAACCTTGAATCTTCAACCCAGCAATCTGAGTACTCAAATGCTAAGTGAAAACTGTTCTTGAGCGGGTCGCCAGTTTTATCGTTCTTGAGATCAATTAACTTTGTAGGTGGCAATATCTTTCTGGCACCCATGTGATCGTATAAGAACAACCCCAATCTTATCAACCATGCCGGCCGTTGTCCCTGTATCCAAGGGAAACATATAGCGAGAAAACGTGACAGAGGCGTGTTCATGTCAAACCGCATGATGCGGTTGTAAGGAAGGACAAATCGGAGCGGCCAACTGATATGAGGCATCGCCTTTAACAGAATTTCTCGTTCAATCAACGCCTCACGAACCAGGCGAAATTCAAAATGCTCAAGATACCTCAACCCCCCATGGAACAGTTTAGTTGAGGACGACGACGTAGCTGACGCGATATCATTCATCTCAGCGAGTACTACCGACATACCTCTTCCGGATGCGTCTCGGGCAATACCGCAACCGTTCACGCCACCACCAATGACGAAGATGTCATATGATTTGTTCGCATCCTCAGAGTTATTCGGCAAATCGGGCATTGAAATATTCTTCCGCCATTACCCTTCACCCAAATTAAATTCCGGACGTGGCAATGTTAACTATGGTTCGCTTGTTAATATTACATAGTCAAACCTTAAAATATTACAAATTCTTATTGATCCAAATTTTCCTTGCATGGTTTAGACTTTTTGTAACACCCTTGAAAGGCTTTCAATTGCGTTCGCGCTTTACAGGTTACTTTCAATTTTTGGAGACATGAATTTGAAAATAAAAAAGGCGCATATTTTATCAATTGATCAGGGCACAACTTCAACCCGTGCAATTATCTTCGACGCTAAGCTTCAGCCTTTGTCCATAGCACAAAAAGAGTTCCCTCAGCATTTCCCTGAGCCTGGCTGGGTAGAACATGATCCTGAAGATTTATGGTCCACGACAATAGCGATGTGCCGGTTAGCACTTGATCAAGCAAATTTAAATTCATGCGACATTGCTGCAATCGGCATTACCAATCAGCGTGAGACGACAATTGTTTGGGATCGGCATACAGGACGCGCAATACACAACGCAATTGTCTGGCAAGACCGCCGAACAGCTAACGACTGCAGGATACTGCGAGATGCCGGACATGAACCTGAGCTCACACAGAAGACGGGTTTAATTCTCGATCCATATTTTTCGGCAACCAAGTTACGCTGGATTCTGAAGAATGTTGATGCCGCTCATGCCCGCGCAAAAGCCGGCGATCTGCTGTTTGGAACTGTCGATAGTTATTTGATCTGGAGACTTACTGAGGGAGCGTCTCACGTAACAGATGCAACCAATGCCGCGCGGACCATGTTTTACAATATTTCTGACGGTTGTTGGGATGATGAATTGCTTAGCCTATTCGAGATTCCAAAAGGGATGCTGCCAGACGTCAGAGACAGCTCTGGTGACTTTGGTATTGCCACGGCAGATTTGTTCAGAGATGCCAGAGTTCCCATTCTTGGCGTAGCAGGCGACCAACAGGCTGCGACCGTTGGTCAAGCTTGCTTTCAACCTGGTATGGTTAAATCCACCTATGGCACTGGTTGTTTTGCACTAATGAACACAGGTAGTAAGCCCGTTTTCTCAAACAATAAACTTCTAACTACCATTGCTTATCAGATCAATGGAAAGCCAATATATGCCTTGGAAGGGTCAATTTTTATAGCAGGAGCTGTAGTTCAATGGTTGCGTGATGGCCTAAAAATGATCAGCCATGCGTCTGAGACAGAACTGTTGGCGGAATCTGCTGATGCATCACAACAAGTATATTTCGTTCCAGCTTTTACCGGCTTAGGTGCGCCTTATTGGGATGCCGATTGTCGCGGTGCTATATTTGGTCTTACTCGAAACACAGGCCCTACCGAAATTGCAAAAGCAGCACTTGAAAGTGTGGCTTTTCAAACGCGTGATCTGATACAGGCAATGCGCCAGGATTGGGGTGAACCCGGACAATCAGTCCTTAGAATTGATGGCGGCATGGTTGCAAATGACTGGGCCATGCAGGCACTGGCCAATCAGCTTTCAGCCCCTGTTGATCGGCCAATTATTACCGAGACAACCGCTGCTGGAGCCGCGTACCTCGCCGGACTTGCTGCGGGTTTATGTCCAGAACCATCAGATTTTGCGCGGCACTGGGCCCTTGAGAAGCGTTTTGAACCAAAACTCTCAAAAATTCAAGCTGACAGGCTTTATGAGGGATGGCAACGCGCCGTAGCAAAACTACTCCATGAGCCAATTGTCCCCTAAAAAAATTGATAGTCAAACTGGAAGAGCTATCAAAGTAATATTGAGGGTAAAAAATTTTGTTAATTATTGAATTTATACTCAACATTGCTGGTGCGACCGCCCTGTTACTGTTTGCCGTCAAAATGGTGCAAAGAGGGGTAGAACAGGCCTATGGACCGTCATTCCGGCACCTAATGAGGCGTTCTCAGGCAAAGGTAACCGCTACAGTTTTTGGAGCCCTACTTGCTGCAATCATGCAATCTTCTTTGGCAGTTGCAATAATGGTGTCTGGGCTTTTTAGCTCCTCAATAATCTCCTTTGAGCTAGGACTGGCAGCTATTCTTGGTGCTGATCTTGGCTCCGCATTAGTAATACTATTTCTTAGCCTCGACATTCGCTGGTTAGCCCCGCTGATGCTCTTTGTGGGCGGCCTCCTCTTCCTTAAGTCTGAGACACCAACTCTAAAGCAGATAGGTCGAATCATAATGGGGGTGGCTTTAATACTTATTGCCCTAGATCTCATTCGCACCAACGTTTCACCACTACGCAATAACAGCTTTCTTCCAGATTTTATCGTAATCCTTGAGCGTGATTTCTTAGCCACGTTTTTGATTGGTGCCCTTCTAGCTTTTCTTCTGCACTCGTCCGTTGCGGCCGTATTGATGTTTGTAGCGCTTGTTACTAGCGAAGTTCTCACGTTTATGGTTGGTGTGTCATTGGTATTCGGGGCGAATTTAGGCTCGTCTCTTTTACCGCTTTGGATGACCCGCACAATGCCCCCCGCGGCACGTCAACTTCCCCTAATGAACCTACTCATCCGGGGCGGCGCCGCACTCAGCATGGTAGTGATAGTTAATCACACATCGTTGATTGGGCTTTTGCCAGAGGTCCATACGGGGCAGCAGATTATCCTCACACACATCATTTTCAACACAATATTGCTTGTGGCTATTCCCTTTAGCGGATTGGCAGGCAGATTAGCGGAACGGTTATTACCGGGACATAAATCGTCAAATGAGAATATACCGGCTCATTATCGCTCTGTGCTTGACCAAGAAGCTTTGCGCTCCCCACCACTGGCAATGGCATGTATCCAGCGCGAAATTCAACACATGCTCCTCATCGTGCAGGAGATGATGTTACCGGTAATGCAACTTTTTGAAGAGTACGATAAGAAACAAAGTAAAAAAATCCTCGAAAACAACCAACGGCTTAATGATGCTTTTGATGGCATTCGTGAATATTCTAGTAATCTCTCAAAGGAAATCACGTCAAGGGGCCGTAGCCGCCAGCTGCGGAATTCAATTGAATTCGCGATTGCAATTGAAACCGCTGGAAATATTGTTGCCAAAAACCTTTTACCATTGGCCCTAGAGCGCCAGAAAGAAGGCATTCACTTTTCCGCCGAGGGTCTTGCTGAATTAGAAAGTATGCACGACCGGATTATTTCTAACATTTCACTTGCAAGCAACGTGCTGATCTCACGTGACGTAGACATTGCACGCCAGTTAGTGGAAGAAAAATCCAAACTCTCTCGTCACCAGCGCAAAAGCCGTAAAAAACATCTAAAACGTCTTGCTGCTGGTCTCACCGAAAGTTTTGAGACAAGCGACTTACATCTTGAAACCAGTCTTGCTTTCAAGGAATTCAACAGCCAAATAGCTACCATTGCTTACCCCATTCTCTCGCGTGAAGGTAAACTCCTTCACTCGCGACTAGTAGACAAGGATTAAAAGTGACAACTGGCATCTGTTCCAAGGTCTTTTGATCCTCTTCTAAATGAGCGGGCAAGATACCAGGCCTGAAGAGCTAACTAATCCTCCAATGACGGGCAGCGTCCAATCGACCTCTCAACACACTAGCTAAAGGCGTTTTTTCAAGCCAAGCCCAGCCGGTCTGCTTCTGAACCAAACGGACGCGCATAACCGTTTAACCCAACGGCCTCTCGATGGTATTTCAAGCCGCTTGCAGCAGTTCGCAAAGGCTAATATGTTGGGAAAAGATTCAATCCAAGAAAGCCGAACACGATGCTACTTGAGTATGCCATGATCGCGGCAGCATCCTTTGCTGGAGCATTAGTCAGTGGTTTGGGGGGGTTTGGTGGCACGTTTATCATTGTTATTGTGCTGACCCCATTAGTCGGGCCCAAAGCAATTATTCCCCTAATAGCAGTCTATGCGATCTGCTCAAACCTCTCTCGCGTCTACTTTTACTGGCGTACGATCGCTTGGAAAGCTGCAAGCCAATTCACGCTTGCATCATTACCCGGCATCTATCTTGGCGCTAGCTTCCTACGTGAGATATCAGAACCTTTATTTCTTGGTTTTCTTGGAATAACTCTGATCCTAGTTTTGCCTTTGCGAAGATATTTAAAGCGTATTTCGTTTCAGCCAGGCATCAAGACAATTACTGGTTTGGGGCTGGCCTTTGGGTTTATGAGTGGAACTGCCCCGGGCTCAGGTATGCTGGTTATAGCCTTCTTCAATAGCATTGGTCTTAGTGGGCCACTTTTGCTTGGAACTGACGCTATAATTGGCCTCGCAAATGCCCTATCGAGGACAGGCACGTTCTACGCCATGGATCTCTTGGACCAACGATTAATACTACTTGGCCTTTTCATGGGGATAGTCACTTTTCCCGGCACTTGGGTTGCAAGCCGATTTGTTCGCGGGATGAGAACAGAGGTGCACAACCTCTTAATTGAAATAATGATTTTGGTTTCAGGCATGCTCTTCATATACAAAGCCATCTGGAGTAATTAATTTGGAAGCATTCGGGAGATCGGAGCAACTCTTAAGCCATATCATTTCCCACGGCCCGACAGCCAGAATCCTACTTTCAATCTCATGATTTTCAAGCATCCATCATTAATACTAGGCAGGCACGTCACCCTCTAAACAAATGCGGTGTAATATCCTGCCTTCATTTGGATCATAATCTGTGTGAGCAACATGTAGGGTTGCTCGGTTATCCCAAATAACCAAGTCACCCATTGACCATTTGTGCCGGTAGGTAATTTCTGGTTTTAAAACTCGATCCAATAGAGAGTTTAAAAGGTTCTTACTTTCCGACGGTGACATTCCTTCAAAGTAAGCAAGCTTCCCGGGATGAACATATATGGCCTTTTTACCAGTTTCTGGGTGCGTTCTAATGAACGGGTGCTTTTGTGGCGGTAAAGACTGCCTCGTTTTGTCATCCACGTAGCTCAAGTTTTGTTCAAGAACATTCACAGTTGTTAATGACAAAAGATGGCTTTGCTCGTCTTTTTCAAGCCCAGCAAAAGCAGCCTGCATGTTAGCAAAGCCCGTATCCCCACCTTCTTTTGGAAGCTTGATTGCATAGAGAACAGTCATTTTTGGAGGTTTTGCATGATTAGTATGATCCGTATGCCAGTCTTTTGAGCCGATCGGCATGATCTTGCCATCGTCAGCCCTGCTATTAGCGATCCGGCTGTCAAGCACAGCTATTTCTGGGTGCTCTTCCATAAGGAGTTTAGCAAGGTGTTGGTGCATTGGATCACCAAATACCTTAATCCCTTCGACGTATTGCTTTGGTGAAAGGCTTTGGTTTTTGATCACCATTACCAGACGATCACGGAGCGCTGCTTGAAGCAAGGAAGCTTCATTTGAGCTTACGCCCTTAGCGAGGTCTATACCTGTGACCTCGACCCCAAAAGTTCCAGACATATCACGAAGCTCAAGTGCCATTGCCCCCTCCCTTTAAAAACAGTTAAGCGTAGAAGCAAATTTGGCTAATGCAAAACACAAAATATATTTGACAAGAAACCTGGGTGTTTAAGGTTAGGTCAATGCTTTGTATAATCTTGCTCATGATAAAATCCGGCCAAAGCCTAAAACGATACTCATGGAAGTACCGTTTTGACTTTGGTATGAAGAGGCAGTTGATGAGGGTTACTTCAAGCAGTTTTAAAAAGAGACGACTAAGCAAGAAAAAACTTGTTCGCCTCAAAATGTCAGAAATTATTTTCCCAAGGGATAGAGTAAGTGGAAAAGTCGAGCAAAATAGATTTGAATTGAAATATTTCAGCCGCCAAGAACCCCGTCGTTGTGTTTGCCAATTAATGGTGTACTTTCCGGAATTTTTACGGGTATTTTAAGGCGATTCAAACAACCCTAATACTTTAAGAGTCTTTGCGCTGGTCTTGTTTTGTGGCAGCATTTTGCCAATCGAATTCGAAAACAACAATGAGAATTGAGCTGGGGACCTGTGTCTAAGATTATCCATCTAACGGATCCACATTTGTCCAAACCTGGACTGCCCCTGAAAGGTCTTAACCCGCAAGAGCGATTGGAAGCAGCGTTTCGGGATATAAACGAATTTCATGCAGATGCCGATGCTTGCATTATAACAGGAGATTTAACTGACTCTTCTTCACCGGAGGCATTGCTTTGGTTAAAAGAGTTCTTAGCAAGGTTTCCTATTTCCACTCATCTAATAATTGGGAACCATGATGAAAGGTCATTGTTTTTCAATATTTTTTACGCCTACAAGAAAGATAAAAATGGTTTTTTGCAATATTCTTTTGAACTAGGGGGGAACCGGTTTCTTTGCCTGGACACCAAAAAAGATGCGCCAGTCCCCTCAGGCGAATATTGCGAAAAACGAATGGCTTGGCTTAATAATGAGTTGAATAAGAGTAATGCGGATACGTACATCTTTATGCATCATCCACCTTTTGATGTCGGTGTTCCACATATGGACCGTATTAAGCTGAATGAAGCTGAAGCATTTGGAGCTTTGATTTCCAGTCACAAAAATGTTCGGCATATCTTCTTTGGGCACGTACATCGACCCGTCTTTCTGACTTGGCAGGGTATAACTTGTTCAGCATGTCCCGGAATTAACCATCAGATGCCGTTGGTGGGGAGAGCCGTTTCAACCAAGTTTTCTCTTGAACCTCCAATGTATGCCGTCATCGAAATTGAAAATGGCAACCTCCGGATAAACCTAGACGCGTTTTTAGACCGGTATCCGGCAGCTCAGTAACTCGCGTATCCGCATCAATTCCAACAGCAAACTCATAACATTGGCCCTTTGACGTCATTGCTAAACCTCTAGCATCACTCCCTTAACGCGACCAGTCTTTGCGCTAGACAAAACGTCTGAAGTGATCTCCCATCATCGCAATGCCCTCGTTGAAAAACTTGCCGACCGTGAAACTAGTCCAATTCTGACCTGCGCCTGATAGCGGTTATGTCTTTTACGAATCGTCGCCATAAAAAGCCTCCTGTGACAACATGTGAGAGAAGGACTAAAAGGTCTTACTAAGACCATGTAAATTATTGAAATAAAATAGAAAATGGTGGGAGTGACAGGGATTGAACCTGTGACCCCTTCGATGTCAACGAAGTGCTCTCCCGCTGAGCTACACCCCCACACCATTTCATTATGGCCGGCCAATCGATGCTGGCATCGGATCAACCGGCGGGCCATTTGCGCCGCGGCGCTGGCTACCGGCTATATCTGCACTAAGCGGCGAGGCATATCAAGCCTTTTTTCGATGAATCACTGTTGCTTTTATGGAAAAAAACCTAAAGCCCGTATCAGCATGGCCGCGGCGTCATCAGCATCTATCGCCGCCCCCAAGGCCGCCCCCATTACCGGCCAACATGCCCAACATAGTGACCGACTATTGACAGCCGCGACAAACTTGCATATTGCCGCACTGGGCGCCGCACGATAACGTTTTTTCATGAGGATTAGTGACCCGACAAATTTGCCCGCCCCCGGCATTACGACCAACGGTCTGGCACCTGCTGCAATTGATGCGCGGGATATTGCTGCAAAAAATCTAGCTTCAGAAAATCTGGAAATAGATGATCTGGCGAATGCCGATCTTACCCCCCAAATCCTGCCATTGGCCGTCCTTGGCGCGCCTCCTTTTATGCCGGTGGAAACCATCCTGCCGCCGCCAAGCAGCACACCAAGCGCGGTCGTGCTGTCATCGCCGCATGCGGGCCGCATTTATCCGGCCGAATTTATCACTGCCAGCATTGCCGATATCACCGCCTTGCGCGGGCTTGAGGATTTTGGCGTTGATTGTCTAATCGGCGGGGTGCGCGAGGCGGGCATCACCTGCATCAGCAACCGTATCACCCGCGCCTATATAGACGTTAACAGGCCTGTTGATGCGCTTGATCATAGTATGTTCAACCGCGCCCCCAGCGATAACGATAAGCCTAATGGCGGCACCCTATCGCGTCACGTTCGCGCCGGTTACGGGCTGTTACCGCGCCTGACCGCAGGGCGCGAGGTGATCTATCGGCAATTGCTGCCTGTGGATGAAATAGACCAGCGTATTGCCCTTGTTCATACACCATATCATCAGGCGGTCGAGGCGGCGTTGGCCGCGGCAAACGATCGGTTTGGCCGTTATCTTCTTATTGATTGCCATTCAATGCCATCACATGACCAGCATGAAAAACCGCTTGCCGATATCGTGCTTGGTGACCTGCATCAAAGCACGCTGGACCGGGCCATCGCCAAGGTTTTGGCGGCCGAGATTACCGCTGCTGGATTCAGCATTGCCTGGAACCATCCCTATGCTGGTGGCTATATCACGAAACATTATGGCCGCGCCGCGACACGCCAGCAATCGGTGCAGATCGAGATTAACCGGCAGCTTTATATGACCCGTAAATACACGCTGGATCCGGCAGGGGCGTCACGGGTTGCTGCCCTGCTAAGCCGCCTTGGCACGGTTTTATCTGATTTAATGGCGCGCGCCTAGCTTGGCGCAAACGGGTTTTCACGCTTTCGCATCACCATGCGGATCGGCACACCGCGCAGGCCAAAATCAGCGCGCAACCCGCTGGTCAAATAGCGCAGATAGCTCTCTGGCAAATCGGCAGGACGGCTGACAAACAGCGCAAATGTCGGCGGGCGTGTCTTGATCTGTGTCATATAGCGGATACGAAGCCGCCGCCCGTCAACCAATGGCGGTGGGTGCGCTTCCAGCATCACATCCAGCCAGCGATTTAACCGGCCGGTTGAAATGCGCGTATTCCAGATGCCATACATCTCATCCGCCGCCTCAAGCAGCTTGCCGAGCCCCTTTTTATGCAGCCCCGACATTTGCACAACCGGAACGCCGCGCAATTGCGCCAGCGAGGTTTGTAACCGGTCAGAAATCTGCCCGCTGGCAGCCTGTTTATCGCGAACCGCATCCCATTTATTTGCCCCAATGACAATGGCACGGCCCTCGTCTTCAATCAGGCGGGCAATCGACAGATCCTGTTTGTGCAGCTCTTCGGTTGCATCAATCAACAACACGCAAAGATGGGCATATTGAATCGCCCGCAAAGCGTCGTCGACCATTAATTTTTCGACCTTGTCAGAAATTCGGGCGCGGCGGCGCATTCCGGCAGTATCGACCAATTTGTAAGGCTTGCCATTCCATTCAAACGGTACCTCAATCGAGTCACGCGTGATCCCCGCCTCGGGGCCGGTCAGCAGCCGATCTTCATTAATCAGACTATTGATCAGCGTGGATTTTCCCATATTTGGGCGACCAACGATGGCGATGCGCATCGGCTGGCTGACCTGATCATCCTGCCAGACCTCGATCGGGTTACCATTGGCATCCAGCTTTTCATCCTGCCCGTCATTCTCTTCAAAGGCGAAATCATCATCAGCGATATCCGCCTCACCGGTGAGAACAGCATCAAGCCCGATCGCCTCGGCAGCAGCCAGCATCGCATCATGCAGATCAACCAGCCCCTCGCCATGCGCCGCAGAAATTGGCACCGGCTCGCCAAGCCCAAGTGACCAAGCCTCGGAAAGACCAGCCGCCCCCGCCTTGCCCTCGCATTTATTGGCCAGCAGCACGACGCGTGCGCCCGATTTTCTGATTTCACTGGCAAAAAACTTGTCAACAGGCGTAACACCAGCCTTGGCATCAACCACCATCAAGGTGATATCCGCATCTTGGATCGCCATTTCGGTTTGCCGGCGCATCCGCGCTTCAAGCGAGCCGTCATCTGCCTCTTCAAGGCCAGCCGTATCAATAACGCTAAACCGAAGTCCGGCCAGATAGCCCTGCCCCTCGCGGCGGTCGCGCGTTACCCCCGGCTGGTCATCAACAATGGCGTGCTGACGGCCGATCAATCGGTTAAACAACGTTGATTTGCCAACATTTGGCCGGCCAACAATGGCAAAAGTTACAGTCATAAAATAATAACAACCTTATTCAAAAGCCGTGAGGGTGCCATTGCCGCTAAGAACAAACATCATGCCATTGCTCAGCTGCGGTGCGGTGACAATATCCGTGCCGACCTGCATGACTTTACCGCCAACACCGGTATCTGCGTTAAATTCAAACAGGCTTCCCGATTTCGAGATCACCATAATTTTACCCGCAGCCACAATCGGCCCGACATAACGCGGGATATCTTCCGAGGCAAACACCCCAGCTGGCAACGCCCCCGGCAGTTCAGCTGTCCAGCGCACCGCACCATCACTGCGGCGCAAGCTATATAGCCGCCCATCAATTGTCAGCAAAAATACCGACTTGCCAGCAAGCCACGGCATTTCAATGCCGCCAATCGGCTGATCCCAAAGCAACAAGCCTGAGCGCGCATTAAAGGCCGCGATTTGTCCGGCCTGACTGACAGCAAGAACCAGCCCACCATCAAAAACCGGATGGGCGCGGATGTCGCCAAGCCCCTGTAATGGTGTTTTTGGGCTAGATGCTGCCAATGTATCAGACCAGATAACCTGCCCCGAATTAGCCTCCATCAAACTGATATCGCCGCCATAGCCAGCCACTGCCAACTGATCATTGGCATAGGCTGGCGACGGGGCACCGTAAACCACGGTATTTACCGGCAAACCCGACCGCTGCCAAAATAACGCGCCATCCTTGGATGCATAGGTGAATATGTTGCCATCAAGATCGGTTACTGCGACGGCTTCCTGCCCAATGATTGTTGGCCCGCCGCGTACCGGCAGGCGCAGCGAGATCGACCAGAGCGTTGATCCGTCCTTAGCTGACAGGGCAGCCAGCACACGGCCACCGGCATGCACAAACAGCCGGTCACCCGCAACCGCCAGCCCGCCTGCGATGCCCGGCAATGGATCATCGGTAAAGTCTTCGACACTGACCTGCCAGTTCGCCTTGCCCGTCTTTACATCAAAGGCCGTTACCTTTCCGGTCGGCGTTACGGTAAAGACTTGGCCGTCTGCGACCATCGGCTGGGCGAGTTCGGTCAATTGACTACCGGCGCCCCCAATTGACGCCCGCCAAACCTGTTTAAACGGCAGCTCAACCTTAACGTTACCGCCAGTATGACCAGCACTCAAACCGGCGTGCCCGGCCCTGACCACATCAATCATTTCAGGCAAGCCAGCGCCCTCGGCAGCGGCCGCCTGATCAACAGCAATCATCTCATTTGCAGCGATAACAGAGACGCGCTTGCCCTCAAGGATAAGTTCAGACTCCGAACAGGCAGATAGTGCCGTCACAACAAAGCAGGCCGCCAGACATTTTTTCGACGCAAACGATAAGGGGCGCAGCAAAAACAGTCTGTTTATCACTTTGTCTTTTATCGTCATGACAGCTCCTCTATCATTTCACCGGAATCAATGCTGTTTGCTCAGATGTGATGTTTTCGATTTTGATCTAATTCGGTAATCTAACTCGGTGATATAATCCGGCGATATAGCCCCAAGAATATCCCTCGTTCACCAGACCCGCGGGCATTACCCTTTTAAAATTTGCAGCATTTGGCGGGCGCGCTGACGCACACCGGCCGGTATATCAGATAATCCAGCCAATGTTTCATATTTTGCCATTGCCGCGTTTCGATCACCCGAACGCAACGCCAACCCTGCCGCCTGTTCCAGCGCCATCGACTGCCATGGACCTGCGCGCGTTTCAAGATCGGCCAATCGCCCTACCAATTCATCAATTTTGCGGCTTTCCGGTGCGTTCATGACTGACAGCAAAAGCGCCGCCTCTTGATAAAGCGCGGCGACATCGGGGTTTTTCGACAACGCCAGATAGCTTGCCTCTGCCGCGGCATAATCCCCAGTTTCGGCTTGTGACGCGGCAATGCGGAATTGTGCCAGCATCGCATAGCCCGGGCTTAGCGCGTCAAGCTGTGCCGTCAGAGCCGTTACCGTATCATCGGCCTTCAATGCCTGATGGTAAATAGTCGCCGCTTCGGTCGCCTGACGATCCTGCCATACTTTATAGCCTTGACTAGCACCAACCCCAAGAACCACCACCGAAACCGCAACGATCACATACTTCCCGTATCGCGCCCATAATTTTTGCATCTGGTCACGTTTCAGGTCTTCATTTATCTCATCAAAAATATCAGCCATAAATCCAACAATCACTTCTGGTCATAGCGGCGTTGCAACGCCAAAACCTTTGGTTCACCCGCAAGCCCGACAGGCCGTATTATCTGGCACCGTAATAGCAATTCTTTTCACCGAAATGCCAGTGCTTTATTGACCTTAATCGAAAGCTGTCTCAACATAGCTTGGAATAGCAAAAACAGCCACCACTAAAAGCTAGGTAACGGCAAACCATATGCAGCGAATATCCAGCCCGAAAAAGCTACGCAAGCCATTATTCTTCAACCGCGATGAACTGGGACAAATTCTGGCCACTTACAGCACCCGCGTTGCCAGCGGCGAGTGGCGTGATTACGCGATTGATCATCTCCCCGGGATCGCGGCCTTTTCGATATTCCGGCACACCCATGAAACCCCGCTTTATGTTGTCGAAAAACAGCAGCGCTATCCAACTGAAAAACCAAAATTCACGCTTCGGGACCGCAATAAAATCCTGTGTAAGGGCAGCTCAATGCAAGAAATTATCAGCTATTTCAATCGTCTGCCACGGCTGATTACCGGCTAGCCACCAAATGACCGCTGGGGGGCAGTAACCCAATGATCGCGGACCTGCACCAACATATCCTATCTTGAAGAAATACCTGCCTGAGTGATTTCGGCTATTGCGTATCGCTAATATATAAGATATTTCTAAATTAGAACAAATAGTGAACAAATGATGGCACATTGCGGCGCCTCATGCCCGATGCGTTGCCCCGCCTGCTTTGCGAAAGGTCACCTGAAATGGGTTGGCATAAACGGCAATATACCGCATTGGACGAGCCTAAGAATCCGGCCACGCTTGCCGATATGATTCATGAGGGTTTATTAATTTTTTGCTGGTGTAACCGTTGTGGTCATAATAACAGCATTGATCCCGTGCCACTTGCAACGGCGTTAGGGCCGTTGTTTCCGGTTCCCGAACTTGGTGGGCGTATGCGATGCAGCCTTTGTCAGGCACGCGACATTGCCACCCGTCCGGCCTGGCCCAGCCATGGCGGCGGACAAATTGCGCGGCACATCTAGCCAGTTAAGCAAAACCGTTATCGCACCTTATATGATTAAAATCACAACCGACCGTATTTGCGCGTATTTGATCGCAAAAACCGGCATTCGGCGAAATGAAACGCCCCTTAGGCTTGCTTGACGCGCAATGATCGGGTAGTCGTGTATCAGATAAGTAATGATGACAATCTGATATTCCCGCTGCTGATCCAGCTGATATTTTTATTGATAATTCGGCTGATATTCTGGGCGAGCAGGGCCAGATCAAAACAAGAGGCATAATCCATGAACGCCAGTGATACCGCAAAAGTCCAACGCTTTTTACGCCAGCGCTTTGGCAACCATAAATTAAATCTTGCGCGTCGTGAGAATAAGGATGATTCTGCCGAATTGATGCTCGAGGATGAATTTATCGGTGTGGTCTTTCAGGATAATGAGGATGGCGAAACCTGCTATCATGTGCAGATCAGCATTCTCGAAGAAGATCTCGAAGATTAGTCCTGATCAAATCTGGCAAAATCTATCTCGCTAGATCCAGTCGCCGGCGCGCAACATCGCCGCCGCCAGTAAAAACATGATCAGCGCAATACCCGCATTTAGCAATCGCCACGATCCGGGGCGCTGCATATAGCCCGACAATAAATAGCCGCCATAACCAAGCGCACTAAAAAAGACCAGACTGGCGGTGATTGCACCAGCGGTAAAGGCAATTTTGGCCGCACCATCGAATTGCAGGGACACAGTGCCGATCAGCACCACCGTATCAAGATAAACATGCGGATTGCCAAAGGTTAAAACGGCAGCAACAGCAAGGCTGGCCGCAAGGCTGGCAGACGGGCGATCCCCCATTGTCAGCGCCTGATTACCAAACGCATCACGAACCCGCAACACGCCGTACCCAGCCAGCCAAATCGCCGCACCGCCAAACAGCCATGGCGCAATCTGATCGACAAAATCGGCAATCAATAGCGATAATCCGGCAACACCGGCGATGATCAACAGCGCATCAGACACGGCACAGAACAGGACAAGCGCGCCAATATGCTGGCGAAGAATGGCCTGCCGCAACACAAACGCATTTTGCGAGCCAATCGCCAAAATTAACGAAAAACTGAGGGAGAACCCGGTTAAATAGGCAAACAGCATCTTCCCCTCAATGATCCAGCCGGTCACATGACTGATTGTTTGATACAAACCAGCCTCCCTTACGCCAAACTCTCATGACAAGCAACCTATGAGGCGCGCCTCGTTTAGATCATCCATTCAAAATGAATCAAAAAATAGCGTAAAATGCCCGCCCCATAGACCAGAAAAAAAACCACATTAATCCATTTTAATTGCGGTTCAGTTCGCAGCCAGCCACAATAAATCCAGATTAAACAGAATGGCAGCGACAGGAACATTGTCAGGGGATAGAGATCAAACACCACGGCAACCGCGCTGAACAATCCGAGAATGAGCGCAAGATTTTTTAATAGTTTCTCGGCACGTTCAGACATCATAAATCTGCTGTGATTTTCTTGCTTCATCCTTTGCTCATTTTTTAAGGACCAATTGTGCCCTAAACATTTTTGCATCATGTTTGCCGCGCCTTGCAAAGACAGTTAACGCGGCCAAAATAAGACCATGCAATGACTTCATTCTGGCATCAATGCGGATAAAACAGGCCTTGATTATAGGCCTTGGTTATAGGCCTTGGTTGCAGGCCTTGGTTACAGCAAAATATAATCATCACCTAGCCGCGCTTGATGATCGTTTGTAAGAAAAATCATGCGTAAATATAGCCGACCAAAAGCGATATAAAAGCACCGACATGCACCACCATAATCGCCTTGTCTTTCCACATCACCCCAACAGCAAACCACAGAAAAATCCCAATAAAAAACAGATATACGTTATACGGGGTGAAGTTTAACCCGGTCATTCCATAACCAATGAGCTGGATGATCGTTGCAATCCATTTAACAATATCGACAGTTTGTATTTTAGTGCCCATTTGTGTCGTTGTTACGTGGTGATGGGTCGGCTGGTTACCGGCAATTTTGATAACCTCATCTTGATCAAACGCGTATGCGTTATAATTTACGCCAGCCGTCGCAAAACTGATCAGCGGAAGCATGGCTATCAGAAAGACAAAAAAAGCCAAACGAAATGGTCACGATTTCTCCATCATGATCACTCTAAATGATAAGATTTAATTTAAGGTTAATTAAGCAGCGCGGTTTGGAACCTATGGTCTATCAACCACAACACGCCCTATTCCCACTCAATAACGAAAACATTTTAAGTCATTGTTTCTAAACAACTTTTCAAAAGTTTGAAACTACTTTGAAACTCGCAAAACATAAATCAAATCAAGTGGTTAGTGATTCTTCAATGACCATAACAGTTTATCACGCATTACGAAAACAAATCATTTGTTCCACTTGTTTTCAAAACAAATGACGATTGTGTATAAATCTATAAACTATTGTTTTTGCTTATTTTTCTATTGACTTTGAAACAACTTTTCGCTATAATTTCAGTATGATAATGGTGAAATTTTGAAAGGGGTTTGAAAGTGAAAGTTTCCATCTATGCTCGCATTTCAACAGACAATCTTGGACAGGATGTTGACCGTCAGTTGCACGAGGTTCGTGCCTACTGCGAACGGATGGAATACGAGGTTGTAGAAGAATATGTTGATGAGGGATTTGCCCGAACAACCCGTAACCGCCCTGCTCTAGACAAACTCATCAAAAATGCTCGTCAAAGGAAGTTCAAGTTGGTGGTTAGTGATGAACTCTCACGATTTGCTGGAACACCTGCCCTACTTCTAAACCTTCTTGAAGAACTGAAACTCTGGAATGTAAATCTGGTGTCAGTCAAAGAAAGTATAGATACCTCAACACCGATGGGTGAGATGGTTGCAACGATGTTGTCTGCCATTTCCAAAATGGAACTCTTCAACATCAGTCACCGTGTGAAGTCTGGTATCGCAAATGCCAGACGCAAAGGTGACGGAAGTTGGGGTAAAAAATCCAACCTTACGGATGAAGTGAAGGAACAAATCCTACAGAAACGAAACGAAGGTTGGGGTTTCCGTAAACTCACCAAAGAGTTCAAGGTTTCTAATCAAACACTGCGTAAGTTTTTGCCAGAGTTTGCGTAAGTTTTAGGATGCTTGCGTAAAGTGTGACGCACTTTGGGGTAAGTCATATGAAAGTGAGAGATATTCTAAATATATGAACAGAAAGATTAGAAAAAATAGGATGTCGTTTTCTTTCTTATCTGTTGTTTATGAGGTGAAAAAAACAAAACGAGATGGACAAGAATAAAGAACTACGACTTTGGAAAGACTACTTGATGATGAAATGGGAAGAAGGTTGCTCCTTGCCTTCTACCCATTGTGATTGTGATGAACCGGAGTCCTTTGCTTGTTGGAAAAAACATCTCTCAAGTGACGAATACAAAGTAATCAAAAAGGGTTTCAGTAAATGGATTTTCCAAAACCATTTTGCCCAGATGAACTTTACGCATCGCATTGATATTGAACCTTCACCTTCCCAACCTTTGTCGTATCCAGAGTTGTGCGAAAGGTTGAGACTCTTGCTATTCAAGATGAACAAGAAACACTTGTCTCGTAGATGGGAAAAAAGAAAACCAGAGGACAAGTTTTGGGTTATGGGTTTCCAAGAAGGTGATGTGACAGGTGATAAACACCAGTTGCATTATCACCTTCTGCTGCACTCACCAAAGAACCACGATGCAAATGCTTGGAACGATTTGTATTGGAAATGGATGGTAGGTGAAGGAACAAAACACAACTCAAACAAACGAAAGAAAGTGTTTTATCAAACGAAGGATGCCTTCCATTTTGCTACCGAGAGTTTAGTTGAACACCCTTATTTTCAAGTCCAAAAGATAAGGAATAAGGTTGGTTCAACCAAATACGCATCTAAAAAGATGCACTTTGATGATTATGACAATCATTTCTTTATTGGTGTGGATGAGAAACAAAACACCGACAAAGAACTGATGAAAATGCGACAGAAATAACAACCACTAATCAGTCTCTATGCGTTGCGTCTGCCGATAGGGATATGTGGTTGAGTAGAACGGTGGAAACATTGGTTTCCCTCGCATCTTATTCTATTGCCTAAAGGAAACAGAGATGAAGAAACTGATTATTTATTTCAACACTCCTTTTCCTAGAGATCGCTACACAAAAGATGCTTATTGTGAATATTACTGTTAAGAGTTAGTAATTCAGAACAAACATAAATTTGAGTTTGAGATACATTTTTGGGGGTGCTCAGTGGTTTCAATTCGTCCGTTAAGTGTGTCAGATTATGATGATTGGTTAGAGGTTTATAGAGTTTATGCAGAACACTACCAATCAGAACTAACTGAAGAGGGGGTGTCTACAACTTGGAATTGGTTGATGGATAACGAAAACCCTCTGACTGGAATTGTTGCCGATTTTGACGGCAAATTGATTGGTCTCGCACATTTCAGGGCATTACCTAATCCACTTAGAGCGATAAATGTAGGTTTTTTGCATGATTTAGTGGTTATACCTCAAGAGAGAGGAAGCGATGCCGCACAACTTTTGATGGACGAAATAAAATCAATCGGCAAACGAGAGAAATGGACAAAAATCCGATGGAATACAAAAGATGATAATTATCGTGCCCGAGCATTTTATGACAAAGTTGCGACAAAAACTAATTGGACTGTGTATGAAATAGAATTGGACTAAATATCCCCCCTAAATACCTCTGAAAGGAACAGAGGTATGGACATACATCAACTCAAACAACGCATAGACGCATCGGGTAAGAAACTCGTCACGCTCGGTAACGAATACATCAAATCAAAAGATGAGATTGCCGCACGGAAGGTGCTGGTGAAGATGTTTGGTGAGATTTCTCAACAGACATTGCTGCTGGGTGAACAAAACGCTCAGATGGATAGGAATCAGAAAGGACTTAAATGAAGATAACTCACGATTATGCCGCAAGAATTGACTACGACCTTTGGATGGATTGTCTGAAGGTGAAACAACTGGACGCTGCCACCACCAGTATCAACTCAATGGTAAATGAAGGACTGAAGATGGTTCGTGACAGAAAGATGCAGGAGATTACTGCTCAGAGGAAACGAAGAAACACTCTGCAGTCTATGATGAACCTCTAGATTCACCTCAAAACAGGGTGTTGTTATTACCCTTCATTTGAACTGGAATTAGGATTTTTCTAAACCACTGCTTTTATTATGTTTTTATTTTTATGGTTTTGGGTGATTTGGGGTAGTCCAGAACAGATGTAATGACAACACCTACCCCCTAAAACTGACAACAGTTTTCTAATCTATAACTCCAATACTAACTTCCACAGATATGTTAGGTTGGTTGTATGACTAACTATGTTTTAGAAAACGGGACGATTCTGGACAGTTGGTCAAGAACCAATGGTTGGTAATTTTATAAAATTTAGACTAAAATTGATGGCACCCAGCAGAATCCATTATCGTCAAGTATGTAACATTCTCTCATACCATGAGGTTTATTCATTGAATTAGATAAAATAACATAATTTTCTTTTCTTGCTCTTTCTTCTGCCTTGTCAGGATCACAACCTAAAACTCTTAATTCTATTCCTAATCCTTTCTGTTTAGAATTTTTTATAATATTTATATACGGGTGAGAATCATAAGTATGATATGAATGGATACACCATCTACTTCCAAACCCTTCTATTGCTGCAAAATCAGGATCTTGGTATATAATTTTAGCATCAATAATTTTTTGTAAAAAATGTATTGAACGTTCAATGTCCTCAACTAATAAATTTATGGTTAAACCTGATAAATCCTTAGAGTATTCACTAGCAGGTTTCCAAGGATCTTTTTTTCTTAATTTCATAACTATTCCAATTCAAATAAGAGGTTAAAAGTATTTAAGTTAAAACAACATCACTAAATGCGTCATCTCTCTCAACATCTCTCGTAATGTAATCCATCATATTTTCAACTTTTGCACTATCGTAATGCTGTTCAATGAAACGAACAGAACAACCCATAACCTTTGCCAGAGTGCGAATATCAACTCTACCGAACTGCAATCGGTATGTCGCAAAGGTGTGACGAAGACAATAATAGGAATAGTCGTTTGGACTATCTACCAAACCACTTTCTTTCATTATCATTTTCCAAATTTTGTATAGAAGTTTCCGTGCCACTGGTTGCCCTGTATCAACATCTGCGAACACATAATCCATCTGGTGGGTGTGTTTTGAGTATGATTTTATGCGTTTGAAGAAATCGCCTCGCATACCAATTGCTGTTCTAGTTTTTCCTACCTTTGAGGTTTCTGCCTCAACTCTTATTTGGACATTAGGGTATTTGTTTTCACCCTTTTTAACTTCAACGCAGTTCCACTTGAGAAATCTTGCCTCGCCAAAACGAAGTCCAGTGTTGGAAAGGATAAGGATGAAATCCCTTACCAATTGACGATAGTAGAGTTCTCTCTCGTCAGTGATCTTTTTGGTGTAATTGTTAAGATATGAATAGAGAGTTCTGTAATCATCCCTTGTGAATGATGTTCTGCTATCCACATTGATGCGTTTAATTTCACTCCAAACAGGTAATCTGTCTTGGTTGATGAAACCTCTTTCCAACGCAAACTTATACATATGCCCCAAAGTTGCCCTCTCGTTAACCAGAGTGACATCTCTTACCTTAGGGTGATGTTTGCGTCTAAACAGATAGTAGTCCTTGTATCTATCTCGTGTAATCGTATCCAACTTGCGATCTGCACCAACAAAGTCAAGGAAGTGTTTGAGTTGGGTTTTGATGGTGACTAATCGCCCTGCGGTGATAAAACCACCATCCACTCTGTCTTGCTGATATTGGGTATATTTCTCAACCAAATCACTTGCTGTGATGGTAAAGATTTTTTGCCCTGTATCTATCTTACCCATCGTTGCGTAGTAGATTTGTCGTGCCTTCTCTTTCGCCTCTTCCAACGATTTAGTTCGTAGAGACTTTTTAAGGTATTTCTTTTCTGCGTGTATCCAACAACGCATCTGCCAGACTTCACCCGATTGCTTGGTGCGAATAAGTTTCACTGCTCCATCACAAACATCGTGTTCTTCTGTGTAGAACTTACTCGTAAGTCCATTTGCGTGAGTTGAACGAGGTGGAACTTCGCCGATACGGAGATCGCCGTGCATATCTCTACCTTGTTCGTCTTTAGAACTCATTGAGTTCAATAATCCTCAATCTTTGAAACTTTCTTTGAAAGAATCCACCAGAAATCCAGTAAAGTCAAGGACTTTGAAACAAGTTTGAAACTAATTTATTTTATAAAAAATCATTATAATTCAATATTTTAGTTATTTTTAAAAGGAGAGAACTTACTCCCACTCAATCGTGCCGGGCGGCTTTGATGTCACATCATAGACCACCCGATTAACCCCCCGCACTTCATTCACAATCCGGGTTGCGGCGCGGCTCAAAAACTCGTGACTGAACGCATAGCTATCGGCGGTCATGCCGTCGCTGGACGTCACCGCCCGCAGCGCACAGACATACTCATACGAGCGCGCATCACCCATCACACCAACGGTTTTCACCGGTAACAGGACAGCAAAAGCCTGCCAGATATCATCATAAAGGCCAGCTTTGCGAATCTCGTCAAGATAGACGGCATCAGCTGCCCGCAGGATATCCAGCTTTTCGACGGTAATTTCACCCGGAATCCGGATTGCAAGCCCCGGCCCCGGAAAGGGGTGGCGTCCAACAAGGCTTTCCGGAAGGCCAAGTTCACGGCCCAATTCACGCACCTCGTCTTTGAATAACTCGCGAAGCGGCTCGACAAGATCAAGCGCCATATCGTCAGGTAAACCGCCAACATTGTGATGCGATTTAATTGTCACCGCGCTGCCACCGGCGGCTGAAATGCTCTCGATCACATCCGGATACAGCGTGCCTTGCGCTAAAAACCGCACATCCTCGATCTTGCTGGCTTCACCGTCAAACACTTCAATAAAGCTAGCGCCGATGATTTTGCGTTTCTGCTCGGGGTCGCTGACCCCCGCCAAACGCCCCAAGAACAGGTCGGATGCATCTTTATGCACCAGCGGAATATTGTAGTGGCCGCCAAATAACGCCACAACTTCTTCGGCCTCACCAGCACGCAGCAAACCATGATCAACAAAAACACACGTCAATTGCTCGCCAATTGCCTCATGGATCAACACCGCCGCAACCGACGAGTCAACCCCGCCGGACAGGCCGCAAATCACCCGCGCATCGCCAACCTGCTGGCGGATTGCGGCGACCGCGCGGCTGCGATATGCCGCCATTGACCAACTGCCAGTGCATCCGCAAATACCAAGCGCAAAGCGCGCCAGCAGATCAGCACCATTTTGCGTATGCACCACCTCGGGGTGAAATTGCACGCCGTAATAATGGCGCGTCTCATCGGCCACAGCGGCAAATGGCGCCCCAGACGATGTTGCAACAACGGCAAATCCATCAGGTAAGGCTGCCACGTGATCGCCATGGCTCATCCAGACCGTATGCTGGCTGTCAACCTGCCAAAACCCCTCAAACAGCGAACAGGGCGCGGTAATATCCAGCGTCGCACGCCCAAATTCACGGCTGGTTCCAGGCTCGACCCTGCCACCAAGCTGGGCGCACATGGTTTGCTGGCCATAGCAAATACCAAGAACCGGAACACCAAGGTCAAATACGATTTGCGGGGCGCGCGGCGTATCGGCAAGTGCCACCGAATTTGGCCCGCCAGATAAAATAATGCCGTTCGGCGCGGCGGTGCTGATTTTTGCCGGATCAGTCGTACAGGGCAGAATCTCGGTATAGACACCAGCCTCACGAAGCCGGCGCGCGATCAATTGCGTCACCTGCGAGCCAAAATCAATAATTAAAATTGAGTCAGACATAGTCTAATCCTTTGCCTTTGGCTGCATCATCCAGCCGCGTTCCGTATCTAATTCTGCTGACTTTAGCGTAATCTTGCCTGAAGAACAGCGATGAAAAACCCATCAGTACCGTCCCGCCCGGGCAGTAGCTGCAACATTCCATTATCGGTCGGCGGACAATCCCCACCACCAGCCTTGCCAATTGTATCAGCCCAGATATCGGTGATATCGGCCAGCTCAATTTCCGGCGCATCAGTTAAAAACCGCGTGATCAGGTCAGGCCCTTCACTGGCCAGAACCGAACAGGTGATATAGATAATGCGCCCCCCCGGCACCACCATCGCCCGCGCCTTTTCCAGCAAAATTGCCTGCGTTTGCTGTATATCCAGCAGGCGTTCAGGGGTTAATTGCCAGCGCGCATCGACCTGCCGGCGCCATGTCCCCGAGCCTGAGCAGGGCGCATCAATCACCACCCGATCAAATTTGCCGCGCCACGACCGGTTTGACCATTTTTCGGCAACCAGCTTGCGCTCGACATTATGGATGCCCGCACGGCGCAATCGCTCACCACTTTTTTCCAGCCGTTCCGCACTTGGATCAATCGCCAGAATGCGGCCCTTATTTTCCATTTTGGCCGCCATCACCAGTGATTTACCGCCGGCCCCTGCGCAAATATCGGCAACCTGCATCCCCGGCCGCGCATCACACAACAGCGCAGCAACCTGTGAGCCTTCGTCCTGAATATCAAACAGGCCAGCTTTCCATTCCTGCAAATCATCCAGCCGCGCGCGCTTTTCCAGCCGAACACCAAGCGGCGATAACCGCGTTGGGTGACCTTTGATACCGCGGCCAGCCAGCTGATCCCGAAGCCGCCGACGATCCGGCTGTTTCAAAATATTTATCCGCACATCGGTCGGCGCCTCGCCCATCAGCGCCGCCAATTCACGCGGCGTCGCATCACCAAGCCCCGCCTTGGCATCCGCCATCAACCATTCCGGCCATTCAAGCGCGATATGCTGAGGCATTGCAGGATCACTAAATTCACGAGCATCCAACAGCGCGATAAGATTACCTTCATCCGCATCAAGAGGTGCCGGGGCATGGGCTATTTCAGCCGAGAATATTTGCGGCAATTGAGCTGTCTGGCGCTCCATAAGCACCAAGGCTGCAACGGTCATATTGCGCGGCGTTATCGGCGCATCAAGCGCCGACAAATGCCACATTAGCCGCGCCTGTCCACGCTGAATTTTCCAGAATAAATCACCGATCGCCGCACGGTCGCCTGACCCGGCATAACGACGCCGCTGCAATCCGGCGCGAAGCCATTGTCCAGCCTGCTTGCCGCGGTGAGTTTCAGCATCACTTGCCGCCTTTATATCGGCAAGAATCTCGATCACGGCAGCGATTCTAGCGGCTGGCGTCATGGTGAAATTTTCCACATCTGGCCCATTGCAGGCCGAAAACAAGATAACAAAAAAACCGGCTCACCGCACAAGGCTAGGCCGGTTTGCATTTACATTCCCGGGCGATAATTCGGCGCCTCACGAGTGATTGTGACATCATGGACGTGCGATTCTGCCAATCCGGCTCCGGTAATCCTCAGGAACTTGGCGTTTTTCTGCAGTTTTTCGATTGATTCATTGCCGGTGTAACCCATCGATGCGCGTAAACCGCCAAGCAGTTGATGCAAAACATTTTCAACCGGCCCTTTATAGGGAACCTGACCTTCGATGCCTTCAGGAACAAGCTTTAGCGGCTGGGAAATTTCCGCCTGAAAATAACGGTCGGCCGAACCACGCGCCATTGCTCCGGTCGACCCCATGCCGCGATAGGCCTTGTATGAGCGTCCCTGATAAAGATAAACCTCACCCGGCGTCTCGTCGGTTCCAGCCAGCAATGAGCCAATCATCGCGACATCACCACCAGCGGCAATCGCCTTGGCAAGGTCGCCCGAATATTTGATGCCACCATCAGCGATCACCGGAATATCTTGCTTGTGGCAAATTTCTGCCGCATCCATAATTGCGGTTAATTGCGGCACACCAACACCAGCCACCATCCGGGTGGTGCAGATTGACCCGGGCCCAATCCCGACCTTTACCGCATCAGCCCCTGCATCAATCAATGCCTTTGCGCCATCGCCAGTCGCGACATTACCGCCAATAATCTGCACATGATTGGCAAGTTTGCGCACGGCCGTTACCGAGTCCAGAACACCTTCGGAATGACCATGCGCCGTATCAACGACAATCACATCAACCCCGGCCTCAATCAACGCCTCGGCCCGGCGCAACCCATCTGGCCCCGCGCCCGTTGCCGCCGCCACCAGCAGCCGCCCCCGATCATCCTTTGACGCCAGCGGGTGATTTTGCGCCTTTTCCATATCCTTGACCGTGATCAGCCCGATACAGGCACCAGCGTCATCGACCACAACCAGCTTTTCAATTCGGTGTTCATGCAACAACCGCCGCGCCTCGTCGGGCGCCGTGCCATCGCGAACTGTAACAACATCACGGGTCATCAGATCGGCAACACTTTGCCCCGGATCTGTTGCAAACCGAACATCACGGTTTGTCAGAATGCCAACGAGGCGATGATTATTTTCAACAACGGGAATGCCGCTAATGCGGTTCTGCTCCATCATTTCAAGCGCTTCACGAAGCGGCTGATGCGGCGCGATTGTCAGCGGGTTGACCACCATTCCGGCTTCAAACTTCTTGACCTTGGCAATTTCAAGCGCCTGTTCTTCAATGGTAAAATTCTTATGCACAACGCCGATACCACCTGCCTGTGCCATGGCAATGGCCAGCCGGTGTTCAGTCACCGTGTCCATCGCGGCCGACATCAGCGGTACATTAAGGCTAATTTTCTGGGTCAGACGGGTGCTTACGTCAGTGTGAGCCGGCAGTACAGCCGAGCGCGCTGGCTCTAAAAGAACATCGTCAAAGGTAAAAGCGTCGCGTATTTTCATTGGGTGCCTTCCGTTACTCCGGTGGCACCGGACTATACTGAAAGCGGCTGCATATTGATAGTGCAAAACCGCACATCACTAGATGATTAATGTGCCATCCAAATTGCGCCGACCGGCGGCAATATCAGCCTCGATATCCTGCGCCCTGCCCTCGCCATGAAAGCCATTTGCAAGCACATAGCTTTCGACCGATTCCGAACGGCTCGCCGCAGGCTTTACATGGCGAACCGTTTTGAAATTGCGCTGCATCACATCGAGTACTGATTTCTCGGCACCGCCACGAAAACATTTGGCGAGAAAAAAGCCATCGGCATTCAGCACGTCTAGCGCGAAATCCAGCGCCGCCTCTAACAGCGCAGTGGTCCGCAGGTGATCGGTGGCGCGATGGCCGGTGGTATCGGCAGCCATATCGCTTAGCACCCCATCCGCAGCGCCGCCCGTCGCCTGACGCACCGTCTCCAGCATTTCAGGGTCAGTCATGTCGCCGGTAAAGATATCGGCGCCAACAACCCCTTCAGTTTCCAAAAGATCAATGCCAACAAGCCGCGCCGATCCGGTGCCAAGTTTGGTGCGGATTGATGCCACCTGCAACCAGCCGCCGGGCGCGCAGCCAAGATCGACAATCGCCATGCCGGGCTTTAGCAATTGATAGCGATCATCCATCTGTTCAAGTTTTAACGCCGCGCGCGAACGGAACCCCCGCGATTTTGCTTCGGCAACAAAGGGGTCATTCAGCTGGCGGGTCAACCAACGCTGCGACGATACTTTGCGCCCGCGCATCTTTTTAGGCTGGCGCGTTAGGCCTGTCGCATTGCGATAGCTGCGCCCTGAGGGGCCTTTTTTGCCCGCTTTGCCATTTCCTGATTGATCAGCCATGTCTGCTTATCGCCAAACTTGTCCGATTTTACAACTGCCAATTCATCACGCGGCCAGATATGCCGGCTGAAATCACTTTAAATGAACGCGAAAAGACATGATGAATATGGACGATAAAAGGTGGAAATATGGGCTGGCAATAGATGTATTTAGACTAGCAGCGCCGGTGAATTCAGATAGAATAACCCGAATGGATAAACCACATTATTTCGATCAGATTTGTCCGAACTTGCCGCGGGCCGAACCCGCCACTAAAGCCGTGCGCGATGATTTTGCCTCTAATTTTGCAAAAAAATGGCCAGATCACAAAATTATGCAAAGCGGCTATAGCCTTTATGATTTGGCGACGATGCTGGTGGCCAGCCCCTATCTTCAGCGACTAGCGCTTCGTCATGGCGATGATGTCAATGCCGCGCTTGGGGGTGATGCAGACAAACAAATCGCCATCGCAAAAGCCAGCTTTATTGCTGCCATGCAGTCGGCCAATGACGAAGCGGCAGCGATGCAGGCGATCCGCATCTGGCGTGAGCGCAGCGCTCTAGCCGTCGCAATTAGTGATATTGCCGGCCTTGCTGATATGTCGCAACAGATGAAATGGCTAAGCGATGCAGCACAGACAGTTTTGGCACAAACCATTCAATACCTGTTCCTGAACGCCAGTAAACGCGGCAAAATACAGCCATTTGAAGCCGGATTGAGCGGGTGCGGCTGGACAGTTCTTGCGCTGGGTAAATTGGGCGCTGGCGAGCTGAATTTTTCCTCAGATATCGACCTGATCATGCTGCATGATACCAGCCATGCCCCCTTTGAGCGCAGCCATGATGCACAGCCGTTTTTTGTATCTATGACGCGAGATTTAATCCGGCTTTTGGGTACTGCAACCCGCGATGGTATCGGCTGGCGGGTCGATTTACGGCTACGACCTGATCCGGGCGCAACCGCCGTTAGCATCGATCTGGCAGCGGCAATTGGCTATTATGAATCAATCGCTCGCACATGGGAGCGTGCCGCCTTTATTCGCGCACGACCAATCGCCGGTGATCTTGCGCTTGGTGCCATTTTTCTTGATCAAATTCAGCCCTTTATCTGGCGCAAGACGCTTGATTACACGGTCATGGAAGATATGAAAACCATGCTTCGCCGCCCACCACAGGGCAATGGCTGGCTTGGGTATAATCTGAAAACTGGCAAAAATGGCATTCGTCAGATTGAGTTTTTTACCCATGTGTTGCAGCTGGTAACCGGCGGGCGTGATAAAAATCTCCGCCACCGCAACAGCCTTGGTGCCCTTGGTGCGCTGGCCGCAGCCGACTGGATCACCGCGGATCAGGCCACCAGCCTTGGCACGGCCTATCACCAGCTGCGCCGGATCGAACACCGGTTGCAAATGATTGGCGATAATCAGACCCATAGCCTGCCGCGCGGCAGCGAAGATTTGCAGAAATTCGCCCATTTCATGGGGCATGAGGATGCTAACAGCTTTTGCGCCACTCTTGGCGCGTTGCTCGATCAGGTTGGAATAAATGCACAGCATGACCTGCTTAACCCCGCGCCCGGCGGCCATAGCGGCAGTGATGATGCAAAGGATATCCTGCTCGATGATTATGATGCGCTTGTGGGATGGCTTGGCGGGCATGGGTTTGAGCGACCAAACATCATTGCCGACACTTTGTCGGGCTGGATGGCGGGGCGGATTTCCGCAACGCGGGGCGAGCGCGCGCGGGCGTTATTAAACCGGCTAATGCCCGATATTCTGGTGTCTCTTACCGCCGCCGATGCCCCTGACGAAAAATTCGCCGCACTGGCACAATTCATCGAGGGGCTGCCCGCCAGCGTGCAGATTTTCTCGCTGCTTGATTATAACCGGCACCTAACCCGTCTTTTGTGCGATATTCTGGTGCTATCACCACAGCTCGGCAATCATTTGCGGCAATATCCGACCTTGTTTGACCTGCTGCTCTATCAGGCTTTTTTCCACCCATTACCCGATGCCGACGCGATGACCGCACAATTGCGTCAAAATATCGCCGGCCAGCCGGTTGAAACCGCGCTTGACCAAATCAAGATACGGGCACGCGAATGGAAATTTCAAATTGAGGTTCAGGCTCTTAGCCAGACGATTGACAGTCCGGCACTTGCGGATGGTCTTAGCGCCATTGCAACCGCGACCATCAGGCTTATCCTTGACCTCGTTCGGGCGGATATGCAGCGCCGCCATGGCAACATTGACGGTGCGATAACGATCCTCGGGCTGGGGCGGCTTGGCACCCGCCAAATGACGGTCAGCTCTGATCTTGATCTGCTGATCATCTATGACGCCCCCGATAACGCATTGTCTGACGGTGAACGCCAGATAAATGCGCAAACCTATTTTACCCGGATGGCGCAAACCATGATTAGCTGGCTTAGCACCGCCACCGCCGAGGGTGTTCTCTATCCGGTTGATTTACGCCTTCGCCCCGAAGGTGAGGCTGGCGGCATTGCCACGTCGCTGGATCGGTTACAGACCTATTTCGAACGTGATGCCTGGCTGTGGGAAAAAATGGCGCTTGCCAAGGCGCGGCCAATTGCCGGCGACAGTGTTTTGGTCGAAAAAACCAAGCTTGCAATTGCAGAAATCGTCAATCAGCATCACGCCCATAAGACGACTGCCCACGCGGTTGAACAGATGCTAGGGCGGGTTCGCAAAGTCCGGAAAGCCAAATCAAAATGGCATTTGCGCGCGCGCGATGGCGGGCTGGTCGATCTTGATTTATTCGTCCAAGCGCTTCGGCTGCAATATGGCGACCTGTTTGAGGGCACTGGCCAATCGCCGGATGAAATTCTGGAACGGCTTCACGACTTGCAGAAAATCAATGTCAATTTGAGTGAGGATTTGGCCGATGCGCTTGGTCTGTTTAACGAAATCCATCATTGTTTGCGGCTCACATTCGGCAATGCCGCATCGGTGCCTGACCGGCTGCCCCTGCCATTACGAGAGTTTATGCTTACGCGGATGGATTTTGCGGATGAACAGCAGCTGAGCCTGATACTAGAAGCCGCGCTTGGCAAGGTTCTGGCGCATTTAACGGCCTATGCATCAGACGGTAAAACTATTTCAAGCTAAGGCCTGTCACAATGTTGTCAAAACGACCGCTATGGAACGTTTTTGGAACAGATTAAATATGCTGGTCAGATTACTGAAATCTCCATGCAGTTAGCGCGTTGAATGACGCTGTATCCTGCGACTTAATGCAGGAACTCGCTCAGTGTTCACCAACAGTGAAGCGTCATCATGCAGCGTTTGAAAGGCACGCCTCATGCTAAGGGCTATTACATCAACATGGACTTTGTTCTTTGGTCTGTTGCTCATTTCTGCGGGCAATGGTTTGCAGGTAGTTCTGCTGGGAACGCGCGCGCCTGATGCAGGCTTTAGTACGATTGCCACCGGTATTGTCATGTCGGGCTATTTTGCTGGTATTTTTGCTGGCTCGATTACCGTGCCGCATATCTTGGCGCGTGTTGGTCACGTCCGCGTTTTCGGCGCAATGTCTGCCATCGCATCTGCGGCAGTTTTGGTGCATGTGATATTTCTCGACCCCTTTGTCTGGACGGGTATGCGGTTTGCCAGCGGGTTCAGTTTTGCGGGGATGTATATTGTTTGTGAAAGCTGGCTCAATGAAAAAGCCACAAACGAGACCCGTGGCCAGCTTTTATCGCTCTATATGATTACCAACATGGCGGGCATGGCTGCTGGGCAAATGATGATTTCACTTGGCGAGGCTGGCGCGCCGGGCCTGTTTTTGCTCGCCTCGGTTATGGTTTCAATTGCCGTTGTTCCGATCTTAATCACTGCGAGCGCTGCACCTAGCTTTGAAGCGCCCGAACGGATCAGTTTTCGCCGTCTGGTGCAGGTATCACCTCTGGCCGTTGTGGGTATGGTTTTTGTTGGGATCATCACCTCAATGATATTTGGGATGGGCGCGGTCTATGGGCGCGCTATCGGGCTAAATGACAGCCAAGTAGGCTATTTTATGACCGCGGTCACGCTTGGCACCTTGGCACTTCAATATCCGGTTGGGCACCTCTCTGATCGGTTTGACCGCCGTGCCGTTATTCTTGGTGCAACATTGATTGCCGCTGTCGCAGTTGCTGCTGCCGGATTTTTTGGTGCTGATCAATTCGTCATTATCCTTCTCATGATGATGATTTTTGGCGGCCTTCTCTTCTCGCTTTATTCGCTGTTTATCGCCCATGCGAATGACTATCTTACGCCCAGCCAGATGGTTGCCATGTCATCCGGCCTGCTGATGGTCAACGGCGCTGGTGCGGTTTTGGGGTCGCCCTTGGCCGCAACGGTGATTGAGGTGATCGGCATTAGAGGCTTTATGCCAACGATGGCGTTGTTTTTGCTGATACTTGCCGGGTTTGTTATCTATCGGATGAATGTGCGCAGCGCCGTTCCAGCCGAGGCTCAGGGCACGTTTGTTGCGATCCCTGATGCATCATCAGGCGTTGCGGTGAACCTAAGCCCCGAGGTGGAATGGGTCATGGATCAAACTGATGAGGACGAGGAGAACGACCCCTTCAAGAATAACCCTTATGTAAATTAGCCACGCCCCGAGCCGCAACTGGACAGGCATTGATGCCACCCAAATCCTTTTGATATGAGCCGTTTGGTAAGCCTTTTGGGTAATCCATTAAGATATCTAGCCAAGCCAGCGCCAAATATCCCAAGCTGAATGATATGGCGAGCGCATAAAGTCAGGTCAATATTGGCACCTTATTCGATAGCGATTGGCGTTGGCTGGCCTTTATATTCAGACTAAAAAATATTACTATCGCTAATGAAGAAAATTCTAGAATTCTGTCATTTTATTATGGTCCTTGCCTGTCTCAACATTGGTTGGGGCATTGGGCTTAGCATTGGGTTTGGCACCGGCTATGCGCCTGTTGCTTATGCCAAAGACGTGATGACAGATAAGAAATACTCGATTTCAGGAACCGTAACGATTACCAAGATTAACGATGGTGACTCGCTTCGCAGCGGCAATCTGCGGATCCGCCTTTTTGGGATTGATGCGCCTGAAAAAAAACAGCAATGCACTGATGCGGCGGGTATGAGCTGGGATTGCGGCATCGCGGCTCAGAAAAAACTAGCAGACCTTGTCGCCAACGCACCAAACCTCACTTGTCATCTGATTGATGTTGATCGCTATGGCCGTCTTGTGATGCGGTGTTTGGCTGGCGAGACTGACGTTGCTGCCGCGCTTGTACGTGCTGGGCTGGCGCTTGCCTATCGTAAATACTCATCCGCCTATATCGACGATGAAACCATTGCCAAAACCACAAAATCAGGCATCTGGGCAGGCCGTTTTACCGCACCTTGGGACTGGCGGCGCGCGCAATAGCGGGGTCAATAACGGGGTAAGGCGCCGCGCACAATCAATAATCTGGGTGATCGTTCCGGATGATAAATGATGCCGGCAGGCTAGAAAATCCCGAGATCGCGCAATTCTGCGACCAGTTCACTCGGCATATCGGCCTCGCCGCCAGCCCCTATATCGGGCGGTGCATCAGCCACTTCAAGATAACGCCAGCCCTGAAAAATACGCATTTTGGTTGGCGCAACCGGAATAATCTCAGGTGCCAGCACAATGCCGCAGGCCGGTGTGCCATCAAGGCGCTGTGCCTCGGCAAGATCAATGATTTGCTGGCGCGCCACCATCACCCCTTTGATAATCCAATAGATCGAGCCACCATCCAGTAATTCTTCGGCCCGGCGCGGTTTATTTCGGGTCACATGAACTATCTTGCCTTCATGGGCAAGCCGCAATGCCTGCCATTCGCGCAAGCTATCAAGCGATGTCGAACCGACTGATAATTTTTTCAGATGAACTGTCATCAAAACACCAGAATTTAGAACCCACACCCGCGAAAAGACTTTTGTTAGCCACGCGGTCACGCGCCATTGCTCAACCTACATCAGATAAAGCGCGGCAAGCCCAAGAAACACAAAAAACCCAACAACATCAGTGATGGTCGTTACAAAAACGCTGGACGCCACCGCCGGATCGACGCCAATACGCAGCAATCCCACCGGCACCAAAGTACCGCTAAGGCCGGCAATCAACAAATTCGCCAGCATCGCAACCGCCATCACCGCAGCGATTTCCGGATCACCAAACCAGACAAATGAAACCACCGCCGCCAGCACCGCAAACAACAAGCCGTTCAATAACGCGACCAGCCCTTCCCGCATAACAAAATTACGGGTCGAAACAGCATCAAGCTGTCGCAGCGCAATTGCGCGCACCGCAACCGTAACGGTCTGTGTTCCGGCATTGCCGCCCATCGACGCCACAATTGGCATCAGCACCGCCAATGCCACCAATTGTTCAATCGTCGCATCGAACACACCGATCACCACTGACGCCAGTATCGCTGTCAACAAATTCACCAAAAGCCAGGTTGTTCGGCCTTGCAATGTTTCAAGAATGCTCGACCGCAGGCTAGCCTCACCAACACCGGCAAGCGCCATCAAATCTTCTTCGGCCTCCTCATCGATAACGTCAATCACATCATCAATCGTGATCATCCCGACCAGCCGTTCGCCATGATCAACAACACCGGCGCTTACCATGCCATAGCGCCGAAAAAGAACCGCCACCTCTTCTTGATCCATATCAACCGGAATTGAACGGAAATCAGCTTCCATAATTTCAGACACACGCCGCGGACGTTGCGCACATAACAGCTTGCTAAGCGGCACCTCTCCTAGCGGTTTTCGGGCCGGGTCAACCACAAAGATCAGGTAAAATTCATCGGTTGCCGATTTGCCACTTCGAAGATGGTCAATCGTCTGCCCCACCGTCCAGAATGACGGCACGGTAATGATTTCACGCTGCATAAGGCGGCCGGCCGAATCTTCTGGAAACGACAGCCCCTCTTCGACAAGAACACGATCTTCAGCAGATAAAGCTGCTAATACATCAGCAAGCGCATCATCTTCTAATTCTTCAATAATATCAATTGCATCATCAGTTGAGAGATCATGCAGCTGGCGCGCCAATGCCTTTGCGCCCATCACCTCGACAATGGCCTCACGCGTATTTTCATCAAGATAAGTCAGTGTCTCGGCATCAAGATGATCGCCAAGAAAGCGCACAAGTGACGCTGCGGTACGCGCTGGCATCCGCTCTAAAAGATCAGCCTGATCAGCCGGGTGAAGCGGCGCAACCAGCGTTCGAAGCCGCCGTACAGCACCAGCCTGAACCGCATTAATAATCGCAGTCTCAACCTTTGGCGTCAGGCCATAAAGCGCTGTCAGCCGGTCACCACCGTCATCTTTGCGATCACTCTGTTCATTATCTTGCACCATTGCCTTGCACCGCCGCCTTGCGCCATCATCTTGGCGCCATCATCTATGCGCCATCATCTTTGCACCATTGCCTTGCGCTATCATTCTGAGCGTTGGACCGGATGCCTATGCCGCCGAACCGCACCGACCCAGCGTCAAACCTATGAGCGGGCACGCTAGCAGATCATGGATATTTTTAAAACAACACATGACAAAAAGCCGCGACATATTTCGCTCTGTAATATTATTACAAAACTCAAAAATCAGCGTTTTTGTAATAATATTTCAAACGGCAATTGCCCGAAAGCGGCAGCGCTATTTGGGCGCCGCCCCCTTTGCACCGAGATCATAAAGCCCAATCCGGCGCATCGGCCCATCAAAGCGCAATTCATGTCCAATGGGCGGGTGCGCGCGCTGGGTACACTCCATCCGCTCGCAAACTGAACAGCCAACACCGATCTGATCAAGGCGCGCCGATTTCGAAATATCAATCTGGTCGGCATAGATCATATCGCGGGCATGATGCAATTCACAGCCGAGTGTCACGGCAAATTCAGGCGATTGCGCCAATGTTGGCGACCATAGCGGCGGCGCCGTTCGTGCAAGCATGAAATATTTCTGCCCATTCGGCAATTCAGCAGCCTGCGCCAAAATCTTCTCAGGTGTCCGAAATGCTTTGTGCATCGTCCATTTCGGACAGGTCCCCCCATGCGTGGCAAATTGCATACCGGCGGCGGCAAGCCGTTTTGAAATATTGCCGGCATCATCAACCCGGATAAAGAAAAACGGTATCCCCCGGGCATTTGGTGCATTCAAGGTGGTGAGGCGATGGCAAACCTGCTCAAAGCTACAGCCAAAACGACGCCCCAGCAGGTCAAGGTCATAGCGCAGGCTTTTTGCCGAGTCCAGAAATGCCGCATAAGGCATCATCACCGCACCGGCAAAATAGCCGGCAAGCGTAATTTTCAACAATGATTGTGCCTGCAGATCATTTACCGACTGTTCCTGACAAATCTTGTCAAGCACCGCCTGCTGGCCGAGAAGTGCCATTTGTATCAGCAGATGAAATTGGCGTTGAGGCCGCCGCAGCGCCTCACTGATCAGAATCTCGCGGCGATGTAGATCATAACGGCGAAGCTGGTTCTGCATGACCTCAACCGGCATGATCCGCACCCGAAGCCCAAATGTTTCCTTTACATGGGCAGCAAGATTGGCAAGTGTATTATCGCCGGTCAGGCCAAAATCACTGACAGATTCAATCTTTGCCGCACGCCGCAATTCATCCGCCGCATCCTCTAAACCGGAGAAGTAATTATTGGCCTGTTGCAGCGTTGCCCTTACTTTTTCAACCGGATTGCTCATCTGCACACCGCCGCCATCGCCGGCGGTAGCCTCCAGTTCGTCCCGCACTTTGCGATAGGCCTGAAACAATGTAATCAGACCACGCGCTGCCCCTGGCGCAGCGGTAATCATATCTTGAATTTCGCGGCGCGGCACCTGCTCATCTGCTAACAGGGGATCGGCGAATATCTCCGACATTCCAGTCGAAAGGCTGGCCGCATCATCCTCGGCAAAATCTTTCAGATCAATGTCAAAGCTGTTACCAAGCCGCAGCAACAGACCCACCGTTAACGGGCGCTGATTATGCTCTAAAAGATTCAGATAGGACGGGCTAATCTCTAGCGTTTCCGCCATCGCCGTCTGCGACAAGCCAATGGATTTGCGAAACCGCCGCAATTTATGCCCGACAAGGATCTTTTCCTGCATTGGCTGCCCCCCTTTTTGACTGCCTCTTATGGCGATTACCTCAAAATAATCATCTGCCAAGCATAGCCTGTAAAGAGAAAATGTAAATATTTTACAATTTTCAAATTTGCATTTTTTTCCTTGCTCAGAACAGCAGCAAAAAGGCACAAAAGAGAGGCGGATCGCAGTCGCGAGATGCGGCGGCGCAAATCCTTGTCACGTTGCTTTACAGCTTTGCGATATAGGGTTTTGGCAGACGAAGCCAGCTTGGGGGAGTTTGTTTGGTTTGCCAGCCCTATCCGCAAACGGGGGTCGGTCAGGCTTTATGCCTTTCCGGCCCTTTTTCCTTTCGGACTCTTTTTGAATGGTTTGTCAGTAGTGGATCTTTAAGGTTGCGCGTAAATCACCACCAGATCAGCAAGGTTGGTACCGGTTGCACCGACCATCAATAGCTGATCATGCGCCTTTAGATACTCATAGCTGGTATGTGATGCTAGCGCCGCCGCCGCCGCGTTGGGATCAAAGCCCTGCGATGACGCAATAACCCCGCCTGCCGCATCGGTTGGCCCATCGCGGCCATCAGTACCACCCGCCAAAATAACCCAAGTGCGCGGTGCCTTTGTCCCTGCTGCCTGCATCGCCGCTGCAAACGCCACCGCTAATTCCTGCGAGCGGCCACCCTTGCCCGGCTTTGCCGGATCCAGCGTCACCGTTGTCTCGCCGCCAGCCACCAGCACATAAGGCTGAGCGCCACCACGCTGGTAATGATCAATGATTTGCCCCGCCAGCTTTACCGCCATCTGGCTAGCCTCACCATCAAGAGCTGGCGCCGGAAGACACTCTATATGCGGTAAAGCCTGCCGGATATAGGCCGCCGCCGCATCACGGCATTGCGCATTACTGGCCAGAATATGCGTTTTCACATTTGCCAGCACCGGATCACCCGGGCGAACCGGCCCGGCGATTTTACCTGCCTTAATGGCATCTAGATGCGGCGCGACAAAATCCAGCCGGTCAAGATGATGTTTGTGGATCAGCGCCACCGCCTCTTCAAACGGCACCGGATCAGCAACCGCAGGCCCGCTGGCAATCGATTGCGGCAAATCGCCGGGGACATCAGATAACAGAAACTGGGTTATTGCCGCAGGTGCCGCCAGTCGCGCCAATTGCCCGCCCTTCAGGCGTGAAAACAATCGCCGCACCACATTCATCGCGTGGATATCAAGACCGCTGGCCAATAAGGCGTCATTCAGCGCAATTTTTTGCCGAAGGCTGATACCGATCGCTGGCGCCGGCAACAATGCCGAGCCACCACCGCTGATCAGCAGCAACAGATGGTCTTTGGCACCAAGCCCCAAAGCCATTTTTTCAACCGCCGTAGCGGCAGCAAGCCCGCGTTCGTCCGGCACTGGATGGGCGCTGGCAAAACACTCAAATCCGGCGATCTGGCGATGGTTTTCATCAGTGGTAATAACAAGCCCCACCCCTCGGTAACCCGCGTCACGAACCGCTGCCGCCATCGCACCCGCAGCCTTGCCAAGCGCAATGATCGCCGTCGGCGTCTGGGGCAACCGGTTATAGGCCGATGACGTAATGAGGCCGGGCTGTCCGGCCGCAAGTGCCGCGGTAAAGCTATCGCGAACCAGCTGTTCGCCCTTGAGGTCAGCCTGCATTATCTTGCCACTCTAAACCGGATCAATGAGGGGGTTTCCGGCAAAAAAAGCGCGGGCATTCTCGACAACTTTCAGCCCCATCGCCGTCCGTGTTTCAATTGTTGCCGATCCAAGATGCGGTAATAAAACGGTGTTTGGCGCGGCCAGTAATGCCGGATCAATAACCGGCTCGCCTTGAAAAACATCAAGCCCCGCCCCACCAAGCCGGTTTGCCGCCAACGCCGCCGCCAACGCAGCCTCATCAACAACATCGCCGCGCGCCGTATTAATCACATAAGCATCAGGCTTCATCATTGCCAATCGGTCAGCATTCAAAATATGGAAAGTATCAGCACTCGCAGCACAATGCAGCGACAGGCAATCGGCCATTTGACACACGCTTTCAACATCATCAAGCTGACGCGCCGGATAAGCCGAAATATCGTCAACCCGCGACCGGTTATAGAAAACAATCTCCATGCCAAAGCCCAAAGCCGCACGCTGTGCCACCGCCTTGCCAATCCGGCCCATCCCGACAATTCCCAGCGTTTTCCCCTGAAGCGAGCGCCCCATCAGATGTGTTGGCCGCCATCCATGCCAGTCACCAGCGCGCAATTCGCGCTCACCCTCGCCTGCACGGCGCGACAACATCAAGATCAACGTCATCGCAAGATCGGCAGTGGCATCGGTCAGCACCCCCGGCGTATTGCTAACTGCAATGCCCGCCGCCGCCGCCGCGCCAAGATCAATATGATTTGTGCCAACACCAAAATTCGCGATCAGCCGCCCTTTGCCCGCTGCGCCAGCGGTAATGATATCGGCGCCAATCCTGTCAGACACTGTTGGCGCAATGGCGTCGTGACTAGCAAAGCCGGCGGCCATTTCAGCGGCGGTGAGCGGCGTATCAGCCATGTTAAAAGTCGGTGCAAAATAGTGAGACAGCGCAGCTTCGGCATCAGCTGGCCAACGGCGCGTCACAAAAATACTGGGTTTGTCGGACTGTGTCATAACTACATTCTGTGCTGGGACGGGTGAAAAGATTGCCTTTTTCTAGCCTGCCTAACCCGAATTAAAAAGGTTTTTCTGCTGAAACGAGGGATCAGCACTGGCGCCAATAACAGAAAAAGCCCAGCAAAATAGGATTAGGCAAACTAAAAGGGGCCCCCGCAAGCGAGCGCCCCTCTTTCGTGATGTTTAACAGATCAGGCCTTATAATTGCCTGACCATAACGCCAGATACTTAGCCAGGGATCTTGCCAGCAATTCCGTCGACATAATAATCGAGGGTCGTGAACAGCTCTCCATCATTCAAGGTTTTGCCAGCAGGCACACGCAGCTTGCCAGTATTATCCATGATCGGGCCGGTAAAGATCTTGTTCGCACCTGATTTAATATCAGCCGCAGCCTTGGCCGCGGCGGCGGCAACATCGGCAGGCATATTTTCAAATGGTGACAGCACCAGATAATCATCGGACATACCAACCCATGTATTGCCCGCCCAATGATCAGGGCCATCGCCTGTTGACCATTTGCCATCCATCAACTGCTGGATCTTATCAACGTAATAAGGCCCCCAGTTATTGACCGAGCTAAACAGCTGTGCCTTTGGGGCAAATGCTTTCATGTCACTTGACTGGCCAAACCCAAGCGCACCAGCTTTCTGGGCGGTCTGCAACATGGCAGGGCTGTCAGTGTGCTGTGCCAGAATATCAGCGCCTTCGGCAATATGCACTTTGGCGGCGTCCGCTTCTTTAACCGGATCATACCAAGAATTCACCCAGATCACTGAAACTTGGGCCTTTGGATTGACCGAACGCAGCCCAAGACCAAACGCGTTAATGCCTTGGATCACTTCAGGAATCGGAAACGATGCGACATAGCCAATCTTGTTAGATTTGGTCATCAGACCAGCAACAACACCCTGAACATAACGGCCTTCGTAAAACCGGATATTGCCAGTGGCAACGTTTGGCGACCGCTTATAACCGGTAATATGTTCAAATTTCACATTTGGAAATTCCTTGGCGACTTTGATCGTATGATCCATATAGCCAAATGATGTGGTGAAAATAATATCATTACCCTGCTTGGCTAATTCTCGGATGACGCGCGCCGAGTCTGGGCCTTCTGGCACATTTTCAACAAAGGTTGTTTCAACCTTATCGCCAAAATGCTTTTCAACCTGCTGGCGACCAATCTCATGCGCATAGGTCCAGCCATGATCGCCTGGCGTCGTCAGATAGACAAAGCCAACCTTGACCTTGTCCGCTGCATTGGCGGCTGTGATGCTTGTCATACCGACCAGTGCCGAGATGGCCATGCTGGCAACGGCGACAATCGCACCGAATGAAAGGATAGATTTTGTTTTCATTGTTTCCTCCTAAAACTGAAACCTTCGTGCAATCCCGACAACACGAAATTTTTTAAAAATCACTTATTCCCGATGAACAAACGGCCCAGACAAGCTGGCGAATTTGCCAGCGCAAATTCCCGATTTCGCGCAATCACAACCAACACAATAATCGTTGCGATATAGGGCAACATCGACAGCATCTGAGATGGTACCGCCCAGCCGCGTGCCTGACCGGCCAGCTGCATGATGGTGATCCCACCGAATAATAACGCACCAACAAGAATACGCGAAGGAATCCATGATGCAAAGACTACAAGTGCAAGCGCAATCCAGCCGCGTCCGGCGGTCATGCCTTCAGACCAATGTGGCGTTAGTACAAGTGGCAGATAGGCCCCGCCAAGTCCCGCCATCATACCGCCAAAAGACACTGCACAAAATCGCACAAGCAGCACCGGATAGCCAAGCGCATGAGCCGAATCGTGACTGTTACCAACCGCCCGCAGCACCAAGCCAGCACGGGTACGATTCAAAAACCAGCCGACAAGCCCTAAAAACCCAATCGATAGATACGCCATCAAATCATGATTAAACAGCAGATTCCCGACAATTGGCAGATCAGCCAGCAGCGGAATTGCGAGGTTCGGCAGCCCCTCAATCGTGCCGCCAACAAACGGCGCGCCAACAAGGCCTGATAATCCTGTCCCAAAAATGGTCAGTGCAAGCCCAGTGGCAACTTGATTGGTCGCCAGTCCCAGCGCAAATAGCGAAAACACCACCGCTGTCATCGCCCCGGCAACCGCGCCCGCCAACACCCCCAGATAGGGATTGCCCAAAATGGCCGTCGCTGCAAATGCCGAAACCGCGCCCATCAGCATCATGCCCTCAACCCCCAAATTCAACACCCCGCTTCGCTCGGCAACCAGTTCGCCAGTCGCCGCGAAAATCAACGGCACCGACGTTAATAATACTGTCAGGATCAACGCTTCCATTCTATTGCTCCTGTGTCCCGGATACCGGTGCCGCGCGCCGCAGCGTGATGTGATAGCGGTTAAAGGTTTCACCAGCCAACAGCATGAACAACAAAATCCCCTTGAAAACGCCTGTTACGACTTTGGGCATACCAAGCGCAATTTGCGCATGATCACCACCCAGTTCGGCCAAGGCCACAATCAGACCAGCGAATATCACACCCACCGGATTTAACCGCGCCAGAAACGCGACGATGATTGCGGTGAACCCATATCCAAATGACACGTTAGGCTGCAGCTGACCCATGCTGGCCGAGACTTCTACCATACCGGCAAGTCCAGCGGCCGCACCAGCAATCGCCATAACGCCAACGGTGACCAGATGTGGGCTAAAGCCAGCAAACCGGCCAGCACGGGGCGCATCGCCCATAACCTTGATCTGAAATCCCAGAATTGTGCGTGATAACACAAAGCCGCCAAAAATCGCCAAAATCAATGCCCCAACAACGCCCCAATGCAATTGCCCCAGCATGCCGACAAACGGCACGTCAATCCGGTGGATTAACGCTGCGTCGCTGTACATTTTTGTCAGCGGAAACCCGAATGACATCGGATCACGCCACGGCCCGCGAACCAGCCAATCAATGAATAACGCGGCAACATAAGTCAGCATCAAAGAAACCAGAATTTCATTAGTATTGAACCGCACCTTCAGCAGGGCTGGTATCATCGCCCAGAAAATGCCGCCAATAATGCTTGCCATTATCATCGCCGGCATCAGCGTCATCGCCGGCCAATCGGGAAAACTCAACGCCACCCACCCGGAAAAAATCGCGCCAAAGACCAGCTGACCCTCGGCGCCAATATTCCAGACATTCGCCCGGAAACAGAACACCAACCCCGTCGCCGTGATGATCAAAGGACAGGCCTTAACAAGCAAATCACCAATCTGGTCAGGGCGTGAAATCGGCGCAATGAAAAATGTATAGAGCGAGCCAAGCGGGCTAAACCCGAGCAGGCCAAAGATACCCGCCCCAGCCAACAGCGTTAGGATAATCGCAATCGTTGGCGTCAACAGCGTTAGTGACAGCGGAATATGTTTGCGCGGCGTCATGCTGATCATGCGCTTGCTCCCGATGCCATATTCGTGGCATCTGCTAAATCACCACCCATCAACAGGCCAACCCGTTCTGCGGTTAATTTTGTGGCTGAAACGGCTGGCGACAAAACCCCGTCATGCAGCACCGCAATCCGGTGCGCAATTGCAAAAATTTCTTCTAGATCCTGCGAAATCATCACGACCGCCGATCCCTTTGCGGCGAGTTCCTGCATTGCCGTGCGGATAAACACCGCCGCACCGACATCAACGCCCCATGTCGGCTGCGATACGATCAGCACGCGCGGCACCTTGATAATTTCCCGGCCGACAACAAATTTCTGCAGGTTGCCACCCGACAATGATGATGCCAGCGGGTTGGGTTCGGGCAAACGAACATCAAAATCAGCGGCAATTGCGGCGGCCTTGGCGCGCATTCCCGCAAGGTCAAGCACCCCACCACGCACCACACCTGCCAGCGAATGATTTGTCAGCAGCGCATTATCAGCAAGGCTCATCGACGGCACTGCTGCATGACCGTTGCGCTCTTCTGGAATAAATCCCATACCTGCCACACGGCGCTCGGCTGGGCCGCTGATACTGATGTCGATACCATCAAGCGCAATGACACCGGGTTGTTGCGCCCGCCATTCACCGGTTAACGCGGCCATCAATTCATCCTGCCCATTACCGGCGATACCGGCGATGCCAAAAATCTCGCCAGCGTGCGCCGCAATCGAAATATTCCGCAGCGCCACCGAAAACGCGTTCGCCTTCGCCCGGTTTAGCCCTTTGACCTCGAATAGTATTTTAGCATTTGCCGGCGCTCGCTGACGCGCCACATCCTTGACCTTTGTGCCGATCATCATCTCGGCAAGCTCGCGGTTTGAACGGCCCTTGGTCGTCACTGACCCAACATTTTGCCCCCGCCGCAACACCGTAGCGCGGCTGGTCAATGCCCGAATTTCATCCAGCTTGTGCGAAATAAACAGAACCGCCAAACCGTTTTCGGCAAACCGCCGCAGCACCGAAAACAGCTGCTCAGTTTCCTGCGGTGTCAGCACTGATGTTGGCTCGTCCATGATCAGCAATTTCGGATCTTGCAGCAAACAGCGGATAATTTCCACACGCTGTTGCTGGCCGACGGAAAGATTATGGATGCGAGCCGCCGGATCAACTTCGATCCCGTAATCCTTGGAAATGCCTGAAATACGGGCAGATAATGACGCGATACTCTCGCCGGCGGGCATGGCAAGCTGGATATTTTCTGCAACAGTCAGGGCGTCAAACAAAGAAAAATGCTGAAATACCATGCCGATACCCAGCTGGCGCGCCTGTTGCGGCCCGCGGATTGACACAATCTCACCATTCCAGAACAATCTACCCTTGTCTGGCTGCAAAAGACCGTAAGCGATTTTCACAAAAGTGGATTTACCGGCGCCATTTTCACCCAAAAGCGCATGGATTTCCCCCGGATGGATGCGAAAGGACACATCAGCATTGGCGGTGAAATCGCCAAATTTCTTGGTGATGCCAACCGCTTCAAACAGGGGCTGTGGGTGCGAACCGCTTGCGTTTGATTTTTGCGACATACGTCTCTCAGCTCAGTTAGGCACCCATGTTAAATCCGGTATGGGCGCCGCTAACATCAGGCACATTCCGCCCGCGGAACTTGAGCCGTCAGAATAGGAGAAAAGAACAACTTCTGTAAAGGTTCAATGAGGGCTGAAATATGATGTTTTTCCTCACCTAAAACTTGGGTTTCCTCGAACCTAAATGGGGGGGTGCAACCTAAACAGCCAGCCCCGATCAAACCGGCGCTGGCTGCTATTTTAGGTCAGTGCGGCAGTGCCGCGTTAGTGCTTAGCGTGAAAACTCGGGATAGGCATCCATGCCGAGTTCGGCGCTGTCGAGACCCGCCAATTCATCTTCTTCGCTAACCCGGATGCCCATGATCTTATCAATCGCAAACCAAACAATCGCTGAGACGATAAAGGTGAACGCACCGACGATGACTATTGAGGTGATCTGGGTGCCAAAGCTGGCATCGCCATTTGTCAACGGCACCGCAAGTGTTCCCCAAATGCCGGCGAAAAGGTGAACCGGGATCGCACCAACGACGTCGTCAATCTTGATCTTATCAAGGAACGGCACCGCAAACACTACCAGCACGCCGCCAACACCGCCGATTAGAGTTGCCGCGCCAAGGGTTGGGGTTAGCGGCTCGGCAGTGATTGACACCAGACCAGCAAGCGCGCCGTTCAGCACCATGGTCAGATCAACCTTGCCATAGAAAATTTGAGTAAGGGCAAGGGCCACAAGCGCGCCGCCAGCAGCAGCCGCATTCGTGTTCGCAAAGATCCTCGAGATATCGGCAACATCACCAACACTGCCCATTGCCAATTGTGAGCCACCGTTAAACCCGAACCAACCCATCCACAAGATGAATGTTCCAAGCGTTGCCAGCGGCAGGTTTGCACCCGGCATCGGCACAACACGCCCGTCCTTATATTTACCAATACGCGGGCCAAGGATTAACACACCGGCAAGCGCTGCCCAGCCGCCGACCGAGTGTACGACCGTCGATCCAGCAAAATCAAGAAAGCCCATGGCGTCAAGGAATCCGCCGCCCCATTTCCAGCTAGCCTGCAATGGGTAAATAACCGCTGTCAGGATGAAGGTGAACAACAGGAACGGCCATAGTTTGATCCGCTCGGCCACCACACCCGACACGATCGACGCCGTTGCCGCACAGAACATCAACTGGAAAAAGAAATCCGACCCGGTTGCAGCATAGCTAAGGTCGTCAACCTTATCAGGTGCAACACCAACGGCCTCAAGCACAGCCACCGCAGGTAAAACACCGGACAAAATACCCTCAATCGACCATGTCCCAAGCGGGTACATCAAATTATAGCCGATAAGGTAATAACCGATGGCCGCAAGTGAGAATAGCGCCACATTTTTCGTCAATTGCATCGAGGTATTCTTGGCTCTAACAAGGCCCGCCTCAAGCATACAAAAGCCGCAGGCCATGAACATGACCAAAAAGCCAGACATCAGGAACAGCAGCGAGTTCAAGATGAACACGCTGTGCGCTGGTGCCTCTTGCGCCAAGGCCGGGCTAGCGATCAGTCCAACCACACCCGCAAGAGGTAAAGATTTCAACATTATTTTAACCATTGGTAACTCCTAAATTTGGCTTTTAAAGCGCGCTTTGCCCTGTTTCGCTGGTGCGGATCCGAACCGCATCCTGAAGATCAAAAGTGAAGATTTTGCCGTCACCGATTTTGCCGCTGTTGCTAGCGGCCTTGATCGCCTCGACAGTCTTGCCCGCCATTTTTTCTGGAACGGCCAGTTCGATTTTGACCTTTGGCAAGAAATGAACGGTGTATTCTGCGCCGCGATAAATCTCGCTTTTGCCCTTTTGCCGGCCATAGCCTTGAACCTCGGTCACGGTCATGCCGGTAATGCCGATTTCAAGCAGCGCATCATGCACAGCTGTCAACTTTCCCGGCTGGATGATTGCAATGATATATTTCATGTCTCGTCCTTCCTCGACGTTTGTCTGGCACTTTTAATGCCGTCCTTAAAAAGCTTGGTGATCCGCCCTCGCCTTGGGGCTTTCATCAAACAAGCGGTAATTCGTGACGGTCTTTTGGGGGGAACCTGGCGCCGTCGATCCTGCGGTTATGAGCCGATGGCAAGGGTGTAACAGCTGCTTTGCGAAAAAAATTCTGCTAGTTTTGCATAATTATGATGCGTTTTTTGCACCACCATACTAATGTTGCGCGGTTATCTTAGTGTTTTCTTATTTAATTCGAGTCTATGCCGATGCGTTTTATGACTTCATTACGGTTTATTGATGCGGTTGCGCGGGAAAAATCAATCCGCAAAGCCGCCGAAAAGCTGGCCATCACCTCGACTGCATTGAACCGACGAATCCTGCAAATTGAAGATGAAATTGGCCAACCGCTGTTTGAACGATTGGCATCGGGGGTAAGGCTAAACACGGCTGGTGAGCTGTTCGTTCAACATATTCGCACACAGACGGCCGAGCTGGCCCGGGTACAATCACAAATTGCCGATTTATCAGGGATACGGCGCGGTCATGTGCGGATTGCTAGTGGGGCGGATACGATGCGTTATTTCCTGCCCGAGGCGGTCGCCCGCTACCGCAGCGAGCACCCCGCCGTTACATTTGATCTGATTCGCCAGCAAGGCGACGCCGCCGAGGCAGCTTTGCGCACGCTTGAGGCTGATCTCGCGCTGATTTTTGAGCCGATCAAAAGTGCCGATTTCCAAACCATGGCGACCGCCCGCCAACAGCTGCATTGCATGATGGCCGCTGATCACCCGCTCGCCAAAAAATCGGTGATCAGGCTTCGCGACTGTATCGGCCAGCCAGCGATATTGCCCCGATCCGATGCTGGGCTTCGGCAGCTGCTCAATGTCGGGCTGATCCGTCGCAATGTCGCGCTTGGCACAGTGATTGAGTCCAACAGTCAAGAATTTCTGCAGAACTACCTCACGCTGGAGCCAGTTATTTCGTTCCAGATTCCCATTGCCATGCCAAGTGATCTTATCACCACCCCCCCACCATCAGATAAAATTGTCGCAAGGCCGGTCGATCTTGGCGATGTGCCAGCCGGTGTCTTGCATATTGGCCAGCTTAAAGGCCGCGTTCTACCTGTCGCAGCGGCAAAGTTTTTGGATAGCATCATTACCGAATTGGGCGCGCGGTACGGTGATGATATTGACCAATAGATCGGCCAATGGATCAGCTGGCAAAACCGCATTAAACTGGATTTTGCAAATCAAACCAGCTAATCTGACTGGGCAATTTTGGGGCGTGCATCTTTACCGGTAAGACGCCTGCAATGTGACAAAACTGATAAGGGTGAGCGATTATGGCGGCAACGCAACTTCCAACCTATCTGACCCAACGATATCTTGGCTGGAAAGCAACAAAATATCAGGAAAACAAGGCTTGGTTCCGCCATCTTGCCGATATGGGTCAGCACCCCCGCGCGATGGTCATTTCCTGCTGTGATAGCCGTGTTCATGTGACTGCAATTTTTGGCTCGGATACCGGCGAGTTCTTCATTCACCGCAATATTGCCAATCTGGTACCGCCATATCTGCCCGATGGTGATCATCACGGCACCTCGGCTGCTGTCGAATATGCGGTAACGACGCTGAAGGTTGCGCATATCATTGTGCTTGGACATTCCAGCTGTGGCGGCGTGAACGGGTGTTATGAAATGTGTTCGGGCGCCGCTCCGGAACTTGAGCAAAGCTCGAGTTTCGTTGGCCGCTGGATGGATATTCTGCGCCCTGGCTATGAACGCATCAAAGATAACGGCACCCGCGAAGAACAGATCGTCGCGCTGGAGCGTGAAGGCGTGGTGGTATCCCTCGATAATCTGATGAGCTTTCCGTTTGTGCGTGAGGCTGTGGAGGGCGAGACCCTGTCAATCCACGGTTTGTGGAACAATATTGGCGAGGGCAGCCTGTTTTACTATGACCCCGAGACCAAGAACTGGGGCCCGGTCGAATAACCCAAACCACCGATCAATACCCCGATGATCAGGCATTCTGGCCGGCAACATAGCCAGACGACCACGCCCATTGGAAATTATACCCACCAAGATGGCCGGTTACATCGACCACCTCGCCAATGAAATAAAGGCCATCAACCGATTTCACCTGCATTGTCTTGGATGATAATTCGTCCGTGTCCACACCGCCAAGCGTGACTTCGGCGGTGCGATACCCCTCGGTTCCGCTTGGCACTAATTGCCAGTCATTGACCAACTGGCCAAGCTGGCGCAAATGCTTATCACTGCGGTCGGCCAACCGGCCAGCCACGCCAGCAAGATCGCATAATTCCGCCGCCAGCCGTTTTGGCACCAACTCGGCAAGGCAACTCGTAACATCGGCCTTCGGCTGGCTGGCTTTACCGCCCAGCAAATGCGCTGTTGCATCATGCTGCGGGGCAAGATCTACCGCGACAGGATTTGCCTCTTGCCAATAGGATGAAATCTGCAAAATCGACGGGCCAGATAGGCCGCGATGCGTAAATAACAGCCCCTCGGCAAATGCGGTGTTGCGGTAATTAACCTCGGCCTCGACCGACAGACCCGACAGGGTTTTGCAACGGCTTAGTACATCTTGATCAAACACAAGCGGCACAAGCCCCGGGCGCTGTGCGCGCAGCTTTAACCCGAATTGACGGGCAATATCATAGCCGAAACCGGTCGCGCCAATCTTTGGAATCGACAGGCCGCCGGTCGCCACAACTAATGATTGCGCCCTAACAATCCCATGATCACCCCTCACATGAAACCCGTCTTCCAGCTTGTCAACGGCGTGAATTTTGCGCCCCATCTGCAAATCAACACCGGCCTGATCACATTCACGCACCAGCATATCAATGATATTCTGCGCCGAGTCATCGCAAAATAGCTGACCCAGCTTTTTCTCGTGATAGGCGATCTTGTGGCGTTCAACAAGGGCGATGAAATCATGCTGGCTATATTGACGGAGTGCCGATTTACAGAAATGCGGATTGGCCGATAAAAACGCCTCTGGCGCGGTATAAAGATTGGTAAAATTACAGCGACCACCGCCCGAAATACGAATTTTCTCAGCCAGCTTTGTCGCATGATCAATCAGCAGAACGCGCCGCCCCCGAAACCCTGCCGTGCTGGCACACATCAGACCCGCCGCCCCGGCCCCAATGATGATCACATCAACATCGCTCACAACAGCATTGGCCGTCATCGCAAACTCGCTCGAACCATACGCAAATCCAAAACCCTCAAAATCTGCCCGACACGACCTTATCGCGCAGGTTACGTTAGCAGGTGATGCGCCAGAAAGCTTAACCAAAGCAGGCTGGTAAAATCGTCTTTGTCCAGTATGATATCGCAAAACCCTTGCGATAAGTGATGCTTTTTATGGATTGGCAGATTTACATTGTGAAATGCCGCGATGGCAGCCTTTACACCGGCATCACCAACGATCTGTCAAAACGAATTGCCGCCCATAATGATGGCACTGGCGCCAAATATACTGCGGCGCGGCGCCCTGTCAGGCTGGTCTATAGCGAGGCATCGGCTGATCGCTCGAGCGCAAGCAAACGTGAAATTGCCATCAAACGGCTGACCCGAAAGGCCAAGCTGGCATTATGCCAATCCCCATAATGACACGCCCCAAAATGGCAAGGCCCATGATGACACGCCGGGTAAATTTCGGTTACGCAACCACCTGATCCAGCGCGGCCTCAAAATTGCGCACTGTGCGGTCGATGTTATGCAGTTTATCAAGGCCAAAAAGTCCGATGCGAAAGCTCTTGTAATCTGGGCCTTCACCGCACTCAAGCGGCACGCCAGCGGCAATTTGCACGCCGGCAGCGGCAAATTTGCTGCCATTCTTGATCATATCATCATCGGTAAAGCTAACCACAACGCTGGGGGCTTGAAACCCTTTCGCCGCAACCGAACGAAAGCCGCGACTTTCCAGCAACTGGCGAATTTCGGCACCAAGCGCGATCTGCTCATCACGCACCTTTGCAAAGCCATATTCCTGTGTTTCAAGCAAGGTATCACGGAACACCGCCAACGCGTCGGTTGGCATGGTCGCGTGATAGGCATGACCGCCATTTTCATAAGCCTGCATGATCGCGTGCCATTTTTTGACGTCACAAACATAGCTGCTGGATTCGGTCTCACCCATCCGGGCTATTGCCGCCTCGGACAGCATGACAAGACCGCTACATGGTGATGCGCTCCAGCCTTTTTGCGGCGCGCTTAACAGCACATCAACCCCAAGCGCCTTCATATCCACCCACAGCGTCCCCGACGCCACGCAATCCAGCACAAACAAACCGCCAACCGCATGAACCGCCGCGGTAACCTGCTTTATATAATCATCCGGCAGCATCATTCCTGCCGATGTTTCAACATGCGGCGCAAACACGACCGCAGGCTTATCCTCGGCAATACGGGCGACCACCTCGTCAATTGGTACCGGTGCAAAAGGCTCTTGCTGATTGCTGCCGGAAACCCCGCCCTCACGGCGTGCTGCAAGCACTTTGGTACTGGCCGCAATTTTGCCCTTTTGAAGAATTTCCGACCAGCGAAAGCTAAACCAGCCATTACGGATTACCATCACATGCTGGTCACCGGCGAATTGACGCGCGATCGATTCCATACCATAGGTGCCGCCACCCGGGATCACGACCACCGCATCGGCGTTATAGGCGGTCTTCAGCGACACAGAAATGTCGTTCATAACGCGCTGAAATGACTTGGACATTGAATTTAGCGAGCGGTCGGTAAACACCACCGAATATTCAAGCAATCCGTCAGGATCAATATGTGGCAATAAAGATGACATGAAACCCTCCTTGCATAAGGCGCGGCACCAGACCGTCCTCTGACCTGTCCATATATAGGCCTGGCATTACCCGAATGCAAATAGACAAAATAACGCGTTTGCCAGAACCGCCATTGCGGTACCAGACTGGTCAAAAGCTTGGCTAAAAGCTTGGCTTCATCGCTTGGTCAATGGCCTGATAAGGAACGCCAAAAATCCAGCCTTCATAGCGCGCCGCCATTGCCAATGACTGCGGCAATTCAAAGCCCGAATTTTTAGCAAAAAACCGTAATGCCGCCGCCGCAATGATGGCATCCGCCTCGTCAGCGTCATTGCCGTTGGCGATAAAATCAGCCGGCACCGCTTTGCTGTCATATTGGGCCAGCGCGCGACCTAAAAACGCTGGATCTGCTGCGGCTTTTTTCGCTGGCACCATACCAAGCCGGTAAAAGTAAAAACTGGGAAAGATTTCCACCAGAACCATATCGGTCACACCAGCAATAATATCGTCAAACGGCCAGACTGACAAACGGCGGCCCATCCTTTGCCGCAACCGGTGCAGCAAGCGCATTCCAGCCAGTGATCCGGTTGCGACATTATCCGCCCCAATGGCCTTAAAGGTCGGCGATGGGCTGCGCCCGGCGTTACGGGCGGCTATTTCGGTGATGCGGCGGCGGCTCGCATAACGATCTGCCTGATAATCTGGCGGCGACAGGTAATAAGCGCCCCATATATCATGCGCAAACATCGAGCCACCGTATAAATCGGGCTGTCCTTCATTCACCTCGTCAACCAGCGCCCACAACGTGTTTGCGCTGGCCGGTTTGCTGGCCGGTATGCTGTTTAGTGCATTTTCGGCACCGGGAAAATATTCGCCTTGATCGACAAAAGGGTGCGCAAACGCAAAATCGATTCCCACCAGAACCGGCGCATCGCCTGTGGCGGCATCGGCCATTGCGGACAAATGATCAAAAACCTGCTGGCGCGACCAATATTTTGTTAATGGCGGCGCAACCCGCATTGGCACCGATACTCCCGGCATTGCCGCGGCAATTTGCAGACCTTGATGGTGCTTTGCCTTTGCCCCCGACCAATCAATACCAAGATAGGATGAAAAACGAATTTGGCTTTTCATGTAAGATCAGAGAAATCTGTGATAATACCGTTCACGAAACGCCCCTTTGGTCATCGCCATTGCCCCTTTGCCCAGCCCGGGCCCTATCGCCGGTGCGAAGGCTAGACCAGATGGGGGATCGTGTTAAGCTATTTGATTTCGAGAAAAGGCCGTCCGTGTCCAGATTAACGCCAAAATTCACCCCAGCCGGATCAAACTTGCCTGATCCCATTATGTTTGATCTGATGATTCTAGGCAGCGGCATGGCCGGGCTTGCCGCAGCACAATGCGCGCAAAATGATGGAAAACAGGTTCTGCTCGTTGATAAGGGGCGACGCCTTGGTGGACGCGTCGCCACGCGCCGCAAAGATGGCTTTGTTTTCAACCATGGGGCCCAGTTCGTCACCGCGAAAGGCACTGTATTTGCCAGCTTGCTTGGCCGTGCCCAGCAATTAGGCTGCCTTACCGACTGGCAAATTAGCCCGGATAAAACTGTTCAAATCGGCGCACCGACGATGCGCGACTTGGCGCAATTCATCGCCAAAGATCTCGATATTCACCAGCAAACCGAAATCACCAGCATTGCCCATCACGGCGATGGGATCGGCTTTTTTGACATGGATGGTCTTGTTGCCTGCGGCCGCCAAGCAATTGTCACCGCGCCGGCCCCGCAAAGCGCCAGATTATTAGCGGCACTTTATCCCGGGCTTGCGGCAACCGCCAGTCTGGCCGCTTACGACCCATGCTGGACAATTATGCTTGGCCTCGAAAATGACGACGGCATAGCGCCAATGCCGCTGCGTGATGAGGCGGCCGGCATCCAGTTCGCTGCGCTCGAGACGTCTCGGCAAAAGCCTCAAAGCATCGCCGCTAATCAGATCCGGCCGGCAATGACCATTCAGGCCAGCGGCGCATGGAGCCAGCAGCATCTAGAGGACGATCCGCAAGAGGTGATCGAAAAGCTAACCGCCATCTGGCAAGACATTACCGGACATAGGCTTGGCAATATCCTTAACGCCGCCGCGCATCGCTGGCGCTATGCAAAAGTCAGCCGGGCGACGCCAGAAACTGCCGCCCGGCTGAGTGACGATCAAAAACTGGCAATTGCGGGTGACTGGCTTGGTGGGCCGCGGATAGAACAAGCATTTGATAGTGGGCAACAGGCCTATTATGCCCTAAAAGCAAGCCTCGAGGCCAGACACGCCCGATAAACCGGCGCAAACCCCCGTTACCTAATGGTCAGGCTGGCCGCGAGCGTGCTAGAAAATATAAATTGAAATAGCGAATTTTTTAGATGATTGACGTTCTAAATATCTCGATCCCATTTTTTGCACTGATCTTTTTGGGGTTTGGTGCGCACGCGATCGGCTTTATTGATATCGCTGGCGCAAAAACCATGTCGCGGTTTGCCTTTTATGTGACGCTACCGCCCTATATGTTCTTAAAGGTATCGGCAAGCGAGCCGTCAAGCATCCTGAATTGGGGATTTGTCTGGCGTTACGAAAGCGCCACAATCATCATGTATCTGGCTGCGGCTGCCATCGGTTATTGGCTATTTCGCCTAAAGCGTCTGGAAAGCGGCATTTTTGGGCTGAATGTTGCCTATCCAAATTATGGCTATATGGGAATTCCGTTGGCGATCCTTGCCTTTGGCGATGCAGCGGCACTGCCCATGGCGTTGATCCTGTTTGCCGACACAATTGTTCTGCTGGCCCTGACATCCTGTTTTGTTGCGGGCAAAGATGGCGGTATTTTTCCGGTTATTAAGCGTATTTTTATCACCATGCTCAGCAACCCGCTGGTTCTAGCGGTGATGGCGGGATTGCTATTTTCGGCATCTGGCCTGCCATTGCCCAAGATACCCCAACAATTCGGCAATCTTCTGGCGGGGGCTGCTGCACCGGTGGCATTATTTGCGCTAGGCGCCACGCTATATGGTCAGCCGGTACGCGCCGCCGCAGCAGAGGTGACTGCCATTTCCCTGCTAAAATTGATTATCCATCCGCTGTTGGTTGCGTTTTTCTTTTTGGGCATGGCTGGACAAGACCCGCTATGGATCAAGGTTGCCATTCTGTCGAGTTGTTTGCCGGTTGCTGCCAATGTATTTATGCTGGCTAATCATTACGGTGCCTACACCGGACGCACCGCATCGGCCATTCTGGTCAGCACGCTATTTGCCAGCATCACCGTTCCGGTATTTCTTTATTGGCTATTTTATGGGCATTTCTAAACGATTTGCAGGTGACTGCCAGCACCCCCCGCTGATACGAAGGGGGGCGTGCGACATATCGTCTTGGCGGTGGCAGGTTGGACGCGCTGGCATTTTTCCGGAGGCAATCTTATGCTAGGCTCTTGCCAATTCCGTGAGGCTGTCGGTCTGGATGCGCGCCCCCTGTTAACAGAAAGCTGCTTGATGCCATGATTACCGAACTTGGACATTTTGCGTTAATTACCGCGTTTGTACTCAGCCTTGCTCAGGGGATTTTGCCGTTAATCGGTGCGGCACGCGGCAATGCCGCCACAATGCTAATTGCGCCGGCGGCAGCGATCAGTGTCATGCTGGCCGTTGCGTTTTCTTTTGGCGCACTTGTCTGGGCTTTTATCACCTCTGATTTTTCGCTTGCGCTTGTTGCTAATCATTCGCATTCAACCAAGCCAATGATCTATAAAATATCCGGCACATGGGGCAATCACGAAGGCTCGTTGCTGCTGTGGATTTTGATCCTCGCGATTTACGGCGGGGTTTTGGCGCTTGGCGGCCGCGCCATGCCGATGGCTCTCAAAGCCCGCATTCTTGCCGTTCAAGGTTTGGTCAGCACCGGCTTTCTGGCTTTTAGCCTCTTTACCTCAAATCCGTTTTTACGACTGGACACGGCCCCGCTGGATGGCAAAGGCCTGAATCCGATTTTGCAGGATCCGGGTTTGGCAATTCACCCACCGATGCTTTATCTTGGCTATGTTGGCCTGTCGATGGCGTTCGCGTTTGCTGTTGCGGCACTGATCAGCGGCGAGGTTGATCGGCTGTGGTCGAAATGGATGCGCCCATGGATTATGGCGGCATGGTGCGCGCTGACCTGCGGCATCGCACTTGGCAGTTGGTGGGCTTATTATGAGCTTGGTTGGGGTGGCTGGTGGTTCTGGGATCCGGTCGAAAACGCATCACTCATGCCGTGGCTGGCGGCGACCGCCCTGTTGCATTCGGCGATCGTTGTTGAAAAACGCGGCCAGTTAAAAAGCTGGACAGTGCTGTTGGCGATCATGGCTTTCTCCTTATCGCTGGTTGGCACTTTCATCGTTCGTTCGGGCCTGTTGACCTCGGTGCATAGCTTTGCCTCTGATCCGGCACGTGGTGTTTTCGTGCTGGTGATTTTGCTGTTTGCCGTCGGTATCCCGCTAGCACTCTACGCATGGCGCGGGCCACAGCTCGTCACCACCGCAGATTTCAGCCTGACCAGTCGCGAGGGCGGGCTGATAGCCAATAATATGCTGCTTGTTGTGGCAACTGCGATTGTTCTTCTTGGAACATTTTATCCGCTTGGTCTGGAAATGGTTACCGGTGCCCGCATTACCGTTGGACCGCCCTATTTCGACGCAACCTTTAACCCGGTTATGGCGCTATTGATGATGATTATGGCGATCGGGCCGGTGATGGCGTGGCGGCGCGGTAAAACAGCGCGATTACGCGCAGTTCTGATCACGGCTGCCGCTGGGGCAGGCATTACCGCTATCCTTGTATCGGCCTTTGCCGCCGGATTTAGCATCGGTGCCCTGGTCGCGCTTGGCCTGATCGGCTGGTTGGGCGCGGGCATTGGCGCTGATATCTGGCAGCAGCTTAAACCGCATGAAGGCGCTGGTATCGCTGGCCGCGCGCGGCGTGTTCCAAATGACGTTATCGGGATGTGGGTGGCACATTTCGGCATTGTTATTTTTATGCTTGGTGCGGTTGGCGATAATCTGTTTAACAGCGAACAGGTAGTCAGGGCAAAACCGGGTGATGTAATCCAGATTGCCGACCGCAACGTAACCTTTACCGGCGTTAAACAGGTGCAAGGACCAAATTATCAAGCCTTGGCGGCGCAGCTAGAATATCGCGATCAATCAGGCAAGCTATTCGCCGTTTTAACGCCTGAAAAGCGCGTCTATAACGCTGAACGCCAAACCACAACCGAGGCCGCAATTCGGCCAACTTTGCGCGGTGATGATTATGCTGTGCTCGGCGATGGTGATAACAAAATCGGCTATACGTTACGGCTCTATTACAAACCGCTTGTCAGCTGGATTTGGGGCGGTGCCGTAATAATGGCGCTTGGCGGGCTGATCGCGGCGTTCGGGCGGCACCGTACCACAGCCACGCAAACCAGCCACGGCCATGGATCAACACGCGCGATACCAGCATCAGGCGGGGGCGCATAATGAGCAAGATTCGCCTGTCATTTCTGTTACCGCTTTTGGCCTTTGGCATCTTGGCGCTCGTTGGCGCTGTGGCACTTTATGCCACCCTTTCGGGAAGCCGTGATCCGGCGCAACTGCCATCGGTTCTTGTGAACAAATCAGCGCCGCGCACAAACCTTGCCAGCCTAATGCCAAATGATGCTGGTGATAACATGGTCCAGCTTGCCGCATTCAGGGGGCAGCCCTTGCTGGTAAATTTCTTTGCCTCATGGTGCGCGCCGTGCCGCGCCGAAGCACCAGCCCTTGAAATGCTGTCGAAACGCGTCGCAATTCTCGGCATAGCCTACAAGGATCGCGGCGAGGACACGAACAGCTTTCTTGCACAATATGGCAATCCATTTCGGGCGATCGGCATGGATACGGATGGGCGTATGGGCATTGAATGGGGCGTTTATGGCGTGCCAGAAACCTATTTGCTGGATGCGAATGGCGTGGTGAAACTGCGTCATGCTGGCCCGCTGACCAGGGGCGTCATTGATGCCACCATCATTCCGGCGCTAGAGGCACTTGGATCATGATTATGAGTCTAAACCGAACGCGCCACCTCATGCTTGTCAGCATTTTGCCGTTGGGATTATTGCTTGCCAGCTTTTTGCCAAATACCATCGTCACGACAGCGGCAAACGCAATCACCGCCGAGGAAATGCTCGCCAACCCCCAGCTTGAAGAGCGGGCGCGCAATCTTTCCAAGCAATTGCGCTGTCTGGTTTGCCAAAATCAATCAATTGACGATAGCGATGCCGACCTTGCTCGTGATTTGCGACGTGAAGTCCGCAGTCAGATTGCTGCAGGCGATAGTGATGATGCGATTATTGATCAACTGCGCCAGAAATATGGTGATTATGTTTTGCTAAACCCGCCCCTTGATCCAGCCACGATGTTTCTATGGCTTGCGCCATTTGCGTTTATGGTGCTTGGCGGGGTGATTGTGCTGGTGGCACGCCGCCAGCGCGGCATTGAAGACGTAAATGAGCTTGACGCAAGCGAGCGGGCAAAAATTGAAAAACTGCTAGCAAGCCGCAATGACCGGGACGAGCCAAAAACATGACCGCGCAAATCCTGAATAATTTGTCACTTGCCAGCCTGCCGGTTATTGCCGGCACCATCGTGATCGCATTGGGCCTAACAGGGCTGGTTCTATGGATCATTCAGCGCGGCCGCCCGCAGGTGGCGCCGGGCGAGCAAGCCCAGATTATATATCGGAAAATAGATCTTTTGCAGGCCGAACGTCAGCGCGCCGACCAAGAGCGTGCCGATGGCAATATCAGCACCGATGATTATGCCAGCGCTTGCCGCGATATTGACCGGCGGTTACTTGGCCTTAGCGCCGAGATGGACCGGCTCACGACCATTGGTAACTCAATTTTGACATGGCCATCGGTGCTTGCCAGCTTGCTGGTGCCGGTGCTGTCGCTGGGGATTTATCTTGGCATTGGTAATCCTGACAGCCCGGACAGGCCTTTTGCCAGCCGGACCGCCGAAATTGCCGCGGCCAAGGCTGGCGCAAATGAAAATCAGAACGCCGCGGCCAATGCGCTTCGCGATGCCATCGCTGCAACCGAAAAAGCCCCCCAAGATATCGAGGCTTGGTTAATGTTGGCACAGGCGGCGGCAAATGTTGGTGATAGCGAAACCGAGATTCGCGCCTTGCGCACCGGCATCGACATCACCAATGGCGACATTGCCATCACCTCAATGCTTGCCGAGGCGTTAAGCCGTGCCGCCGATGGTCAAGTGACAATTCCGGCGCGCGCATTGATAAAAACCGTGCTTGCGGCTGATCCGGCGGAACCACGAGCCCTATTTCTTGCCGGTCTGGCAGCGTTTCAAGATGGCGAATACGCCGCCTCTATCCAACAATGGCAATCATTGTTGGTCGTATCAAACCCGGATGCGCCGTGGGTTGCACTCGTGCGCGAGAATATACAGCGCGCCGCCGAGGCTGGTGATATCGCTTTGCCCGCAAGCCAAACCGGAAATCAAACCACTGGTGGCATGCCGTCAGGGCCAGATGCCGAGGATGTCGCCAATGCGGCGAATATGACCGAGGCCGAGCGCGATGAGATGATCACCAGCATGGTAAAGCGACTAGAGGACCGGCTTGTCGAAACACCTGACGACACTGATGGCTGGGTTCGCCTTGCCCGCGCCTATGATGTATTGGGCAAAAGCGAGGCCGCGCTCGAAGCCCTAGCCAAGGCGGCAAAATCGGCACCGGATGACCTTGATATTCAGCTAAGCCTGCTGGAGCTTATTCTTGCCACTGGTAACACAAGCGCCGATATAACACGCGCAAGCGCCGCGCTTGCCGCTGCCAAGGCGATCGCACCAAACAACCCGCAAACATTATTTTTCGAGGGGCATCTTGCCCGCCTGTCTGGAGATAATGATGCCGCGCGTACCGCATGGCAGGCATTGCTGAAAATGATGGAACCGGGCAGTGGCGCGGCGAAAGCACTGGCAGCCGAGATCAAGAAACTCGACTAGTCATACCGCGCAACATCACATAAAAACCCGCGCTAAAGCGCCTTTTTTAATTTAGCAGCGTCCTTTTTCACCGCATCAAATTCGGCGCGCAAACGGGCAATTTCTGCACCCGACAATAGCGCAATATTGGAATAATCTTTTTTCCAGTCGGCCGCCCCCGCCCATTTTAGCGGCGATGACTTAATGGTGCGTGCCTCGCTGGCCTCCAGCAAAAGGTCTAGCGCCATCTTTGCGGCAAGATCCTGTGATGGCTGGTCGTGGGGCAGACCCGCACCATTGCCAAGCGGCAGATCATTAAACAGCAACCGCGGCGCCCCGACATAGGCAATAATATCGCGGGCACAGCCCATAATCACCGTTGCAATTCCAGCCGCCTCCAGATGCGCCGCTGCCAGCGCCATTGATTGATGACAGACCGGACAATTTGGCACCATCACCACGGCATCAACTGCATCAGCCTTACATAATGACAATAATTCCGGGCAATCTGTTTGCGTCGTTACGCGTTGGGAACGGTTGGTTGGCAACCCATAGAAATTTGGTGATACCCCGCCAATATACCCAGCCTCGGCAAGCCGCTGTAACGCAGCAAGCGGGAAATAGCTTGCCATATCACTAGCGGTTGTATGCGCCCGGTCAATGGCAATATGCGCGACCCTGACATCAGGAAAAGGTGTAATCGGTTCAGCATAACAGCGAAAGAATTTCGCCTTGCCATTATAGGGCGCACCCGGCCCCTGCTCACCATTCGCCGGATCAAAGATTGACGCGGTCGTAACAATGCCAATCCGCGCCCCAGAAAGCGGCTTATTTAGGCGGGTGAACGGCACATCATCAAGCCTCGCCCATTCATAGGGCTTGCCATAGCCGAGGCCGATATAATAGCTCTTGATCCGCGGCAAATAATCCAGCGGCGCGTCGTAATCAGGTTCCATTTCACAATCCCCCTTAAAAGACTGCACCATAAGGTTTTCGGGCGTATATTATGCCTTCGAAAAAGATAGCACCAGCGCCTAATCTAGGCCAGATGTCACGCCCCAACCCGCCGCATTATAATGCGGCCAGCCAGCAATCCGGCAATCAGCATACCGAAAAATGGTAACATCGCCGTGCCGTTCAGCAATAAACTGGCAACCACCGGCCCCGGGCAAAGCCCGGCAAGCCCCCAGCCAATTCCGAAAATCACGCTGCCCAGAACTAGCGGCTTGTCAATTCTAGACGCGGTTGGCAGCAAAAATTTTGCCGATTGGATTGGCGTTTTCCGCTTTAGCACAAAACGCAGACCTATGGCATTTACCAAAACACCGCCGCCCATAACCAACGCCAGAGACGGATCCCAATCGCCAAAAATATCGAGAAAACCAACGACTTTAGACGGGTTTAGCATGCCAGCAATCGCAAGGCCGATGCCAAAGATAGCGCCAATAACCACGGCTGTTATCAAACGTGTCATAATCACCCCCGCTGCCGACTATATGTGATTGACGATCGCAACGGTTGCCACCGCGCTTGTCATAAAGGCCATAACGGCAACGAATGAACGCGGCGAAAAGCGGGCAAGCCCACAAATGCCATGCCCTGATGTACAGCCCGATCCAATCGCCGTCCCCAGCCCGACCAGAAACGCCGCAATATAAAATTGCGGGCCAGTGGCAACGGCCTGCCAGACAATCGGCGCTTTGGTGACTGCCTGCCACGCAATCGGGCCGCCGACAACGCCTAATAAAAATGCTAACCGCCAGGTGCGGTCACCTGATGACGCGGCACCAAACAGCCCACCAAGAATGCCACTTATGCCCATTACCCGCCCTTGAAATGCCATCAGCAAGAGTGCCGCAAGACCGATAAGACAGCCGCCTAGAAACGCGCTAAGCGGGGTAAAACTTGCCCATGCAATAGTCATATATTTTCCTTTGGTAACAATATTTTGTCGAAAAAACCCAGCGGAAAACAGTCATCTGGCACCGCTGAAAACAGGATCAGGATTATTTTTTAGGCTTTAGCCCTGAAATGGGAACTTTCAGATAAACGCCGCCATCAGGCTCGCTTGCTGGCATATGACCGGCTCGCATATTCACCTGAATTGACGGCATGATCAGCGTCGGCATGGCAAGAGTCGCGTCGCGTTTTGTGCGCATTGCAACAAAATCTGCCTCGCTGGCACCTTTACCGATATGGATGTTTTTTGCACGTTCTTCGGCAACGCTCGTCTGCCATGCCACCGCACGCCCACCGGGGCCATAATCATGGCAAACAAAAATACGCGTATCATCGGGAAGTGACAGAATTTTTTGGATCGATCGATAAAGCTGGCCCGCGTCCCCGCCCGGGAAATCGGCGCGTGCGGTGCCGCCATCTGGCATGAATAATGTATCCCCGACAAAAGCTGCATCACCAATAACATGGGTCATACACGCCGGCGTGTGGCCGGGCGTATGGATGACATAGGCCGGCATTTCGCCAATCATGTACTGGCTGCCGTCCGTGAACAGCACATCAAACTGGCTTCCATCGCGTTGAAATTCGGTGCCAGCATTGAACATTTTGCCAAACGCTTCCTGCACCTCGACAATCTGCTGGGCGATCCCAATTTGCCCGCCGCGTTCCTGCTGGATATAGGGTGCTGCCGATAAATGATCCGCATGGACATGCGTTTCAATCAGCCATTCAACCGCCAATTGATGTTTTTCAACATAATCGAGAATTGCATCTGCGTGAGCATAGCCAATTGTGCCCGAGGCATAATCAAGATCAAGCACGCTATCAATAATCGCACAGGCATTACTATTCGGGTCTTTGGCCACATAGCTGATCGTGTTGCTTGCCGCATGGAAAAATCCTTCTACATGCGGGATGATCTGATCTGAATGATTACCAGTTGGCATTTTTAAAAATCTTGCCTCGCCTAAATTATATTTATGATCAACTTATCAGAGATCAAAAAAATTGATACGACCTGCGCTAATTTCTGCAAAATATATTACAGCAAAATCGGTTAGGCACGCAAAATATTTTCCAGTTGTAATTCATCTGATCGCCTGCCAAACTTTTACACATCCATAGGGTGTGTGCCGCGACATGGCATGTTCTTTCGTGATCCAGACATGGTTTTGATCCCGCAAAACCAAAGGTTTGGTTTTATTGTGAATGCGGGCAAAACGGATTTTGAAATGCGCAAAGCTTATTGGATCAGCACCTACCAGAAAGTCATTGATGAAACTAAATTGGCCGCCTATGCAGCGCTGGCGGGGCCCGCAATTAGCGCTGGCGGTGGACGGTTTCTTGCCCGCGGCACGCCGGCAAAGGCCTATGAGGCTGGCCTGCTTGAGCGCACGGTTCTGATCGAGTTTGACTCGCTTGAAACAGCCATTGCAACGCATGATGGCGCGGCTTACGGCGCCGCACTTGACGCGCTGGATGGGGGCGCGGTGCGTGAAATCCGTATCATCGAGGCGGCCGAGTAACCAGATAATCAAACAATAGTTCCCCTAAAGAATGGGGGCTTGGTCATTTATGAGGTTAATGGAGGCTTGCAATGGATTATGAAATTAAGCCACTGACCCAAGGATTTGGCGCAGAAATCTTTGGGCTCGATCTTGCCACTGGATGCAGTGACAATCTTGCCCAAGATTTAGTCGGCGCGTGGAACGATGCCGGCGGCCTGATGGTGATCCATGGCCAGACCCTGTCGAGCGAACAGCATATTGCGCTGTCAAAAAAATTTGGCCCGCTTTTTGGCGACCCGAGCGAAAGCCCTCTGCAAGACACGGTAAGCCGCTATATTCACCCCGACCATCCGGAAATCTATCGGGTGTCCAATCAGGTTGGCAAAGATGGTGCACCGAAAGGACGCAAAGGGGCTGGCACCTATTGGCATTCGGATGTGTCATTCCGTGACCGGCCAGCACAGGCGTCGCTGCTGCACGCCAAAACCATTCCACCGGTTGGCGGCGACACAATCTTTGCCGATCAGGCCGCAGCCTATGAGGCGCTGAGTGATGGCATGAAGGCCATTTTGGCACCGCTTTATGCATGGCATGATTTTGAAATGGCCGCGCGCACCCAATATGCCAAGCCGGTGATTGTTGAAAATGATATGGATGGAGGCAATCGGGCGCGTCATCCGCTGGTGCGCACAAAGCCCGAAACTGGCAGCAAGAGCCTGTTTGTAAATCCGGGGTTCACCTCGCATATCGACGGGCTTGATCCGGCCGAAAGCAACGCCATTCTTAACTTTTTGTATCAGCATTCGATCCAGCCACAATTTCTCTATCGGCATCGCTGGACCGAGGGGGACTTGCTCATCTGGGACAACCGGTCGCTGATGCATTATGCCGTGATGGATTATCCTGATGATGAGCCACGCTATATGGAACGCTGCACGGTAATCGGCGAGCGGCCGGCCTAGCTAGGGCACTAAAATCCATCGCTGTTCCCGTATTTTAAGAGGAAATGTCAATGCCCAAAGCCTATTGGATCACCACCTATCATAGCATCTCTGACATCAGCAAGGTCGAAGCCTACGCCAAGCTGGCAGGCCCCGCTGTCGAGGCGCGCGGCGGGCAGTATCTGGCGCGCGGCGTCGCCCAAGCGGTTTATGAAGCCGGCATTGCCGAGCGCACTGTTCTTAGTGTCTTTCCCAGCCTTGAGGCCGCTATCACGGCACATGACAGCCCCGGCTATGGCGCAGCCCTAGAGGCATTGGGCGATGGCGCGGTGCGTGAAATCCGCATCATCGAGGGGCTGGACTAGCGCGATAGATTTCTCAATCCGGGGGGCCGCGCCCAAGCCCCGAAAACAATCAGCATGACTGGCCAGCGCCAACCACCAGCGCCGCACATTTCTCGCGGGTTACTGCATCAATCGGACAGGGGCGCTGATCATCGCTGGCAACGTTGACATGAACAAAAAACCCCGTTGCCGCCGTTGTATCAGCACCGGCCAGAAACAGCCCGACATCATATGTGATCGAGCTGCTGCCAATGCGGCGGATTGCAATCCCAACATCGACATCATCCGGATAGGCGACTTCAGTGAAGTAATCACAGCCCGATGATGCCACCAGAAACAGGGTTTTATCACCGGCAAGTGCCAGAATGCCCGAATCAATCAGGAATTTATTCACCGCGGAGTCAAACAGCTCGTAATAGACCGCATTATTCATATGCCCATATTGGTCATTATCACGCCAGCGTGTGGCAAAGCTGGTAAAGTGGCGATAGGCATCACGCCCTTTTGGATGCGGCCGCATGGTCTCTTTGGTCATCATCACCCCTTGGTTAAACTGCTTATTTACCGGTCGCTATTCAGTTTTATGCTGGCATAACCGCATGATTATCGCCTGACAAAAATCGCCGGATTACGCCGGATTACAAGGACAAGGGCAAGCACATCACGCAAGGTGATTTTCCAGAAACGCCATGGTCCGGTTCCACGCCGTTGCCGCCGCCGCGGCATCATACTGGCCGCGATGATCGCAATTAAAGCCATGTCCGGCGTCATAGAAATAGGTTTCACTATTCGGCTGGGCAGCGGCAAAGGCACGCGCGCCCGCTTCGGGAATAGACGCATCAAGCAGGCCGAAATGCGCCATTACCGGACAGCTCGCCTCAAGCCCCGCCAATGCCGGCAACTCGCCACCGTAATAGCTGATCGCCGCAGCAAGGCCGCTGGCACGATCACAAGCCATTCGCCACGCCAGCGATCCACCCCAGCAAAACCCAACGGCCCCCACCATGCCAGCAGACGCCACAAAATCAATCGCGGCCTTCACATCATCTTGGCTATTTGCATCGGCCTGTTCTTTCAGGCGCCGCCCCTCGGCAACGCCATCAGCATCATAAGCCAGCGCGATTGCTGGTCCAATCCGGTCGAACAGCGCTGGCGCAATCGCAAGATAGCCCGCCGCGGCAAACCGGTCAGTGACCTCGCGGATATGCGGGTTCACCCCGAAAATTTCCTGAATAACCACCACCGCGCCTTTTGGCGTTCCGGCAGGGGTGGCAAGATACGCATCCAGTTGATGCCCGTCTGATGCGGTTAAAATCACATTATCACCCATACTAACCTCTTTCCTGAACCAGACGCCCACTTACAGACCGCCAAGACACCGCATGATCGCGATGACAACTGGCCATAGTTTGACCCAGCACCGCGGCAAAGACAATAATATTGGGCGATAATATTGGACGATGATATTGGGCATTAAAACCCGCCTTCGACAGATTTATCACCGCTTAGGGCTTGAAGCCGGTTTCCTCGCATGAAATAGTGATAAGGCCCGAAAGCAAAGCAAGACCATGATCCCAGCAAGGCTATTTTGTGCGGATATTTTGTAAGGCCATTCTATAAGGCTATTATGTGCGGCCATTCTGTAAGGCCATTCTGGCGGCACAGCGATAACAGCCCCTCCTAAACCCTTGTCAGCCCATGATGCCCAGCCCATTATATCCAGCCGATAACATCTCAGCCGAGGAGAGTTTCATGCAAAAAAGACAATTAGGCAAAACCGGCCCGCATCTATCCGCCATTGGCATTGGTGCCATGTCTTTTACCGATTTTTACGGCAAAACCTCAGCGGCAGAATCGCATCAGGTGATGACGGCGGCACTGGATTTGGGGGTTAATCACATTGACACCGCCAATGTCTATGGTGGTGGCCTCAGCGAGACGGTCATCGGCAGTTTTCTGGCAAAGCAGGGGGCGCAAAAGACCAGCCTTTTCCATATTGCCACCAAAGCCGGCATCGCCGTCGACAAGGAAAGCGGGCGCCGTTATATCGACAATAGTCCGGCCTATCTTCAGGCCGAGCTTGACGCATCACTGGCGCGGTTGGGGCTGGATTATGTCGATCTTTATTATATCCACCGGCGCGACGCCGACACCCCGATTGAAGAGGTAACCGAAACGCTGGCGGCGATGGTAAAGGCCGGCAAGATTGGCGGTTTTGGCTTTTCCGAGATTGCCCCCACATCGCTTTATCGGGCCGCGGCCATTCATGATGTTGCGGCTGTGCAATCGGAATATTCGCTATCGGTTCGCAGTCCGGAAATGGGGCTGGTGCAGGCGACAGCCGCATTGGGTGTGTCGCTGGTCGCCTTCTCGCCAGTTGGCCGGTCTTTGCTGACCGACAAGCCACATTCCGCCGACAGCGCCGCGGCCAGCGCGTGGCTGAAGACCAATCCGCGTTTTATCGAACCGAACCTTTCCGCCAATATCGAGGCCACCGCCGGTTTCCGCAAATTGGCCGCCGAATTTGGCATGAGCGCCGCCGCGCTGGCGATTGCGTGGCTGTTGCATAAGGGCCCGCATATCATCCCGATCCCGGGCACAAGGTCGGCCGATCACCTTCGCCAGCATTGCGAGGGCGCGGCGAAATCATTGTCTGCCGATGATATGGCGCGGATCGAAACCGTGCTGCCAATCGGCTGGGCGCATGGCGACCGCTATTCAGACGGGCAATGGGTTGGCCCCGAAAGATATTGTTAAGCAAAATATTATTAAGCAAAACATCATCGCCGCAACCATTTTAACGCATGAAAAGGGTCACTTCATTGCCCCTTTTTTCTGCTTTTGCTATCATCGCCACATCATCACCGGATAATCGGTTCACGCGATCACCTTTCGAAAGGGTTGCCCTATGCCTAGTTTTGACATTGTGAGTAAGATTGACACGACCGCGGTCGATAATGCGCTGGCTGGCGTGACCAAGGAAATGGACGTTCGCTACGATTTCAAAGGCAGTAAATGCGAGGTTTCGCGCAATGACGAGGCCATCCTGATCAAGGCCGATGATGAATTGAAACGCCGTCAGGTTGAGGAATTGATCGTCACCCACCTCACCCGCAAGGGCGTTGATACCAAGGCGCTGGAATTTGAAAAGCCGGAACAAGCTGGTGGCAATAGCGTTCGCCAGACGGTGCTGGTGCGACAAGGCGTGCATCGCGAGGTTGCGCAAAAGATCGTCAAGGCGATCAAGGGCGCCAAGCTAAAGACGCAGGCAGCAATTCAGGGCGATGAAATTCGCGTGTCAGGCAAAAAGCGTGATGATTTGCAGGCCACTATGGCGATGATCAAGGCACTGGATATCGACCTGCCGCTACAATATGAAAATTTCCGCGATTAGGCAATTTTGACGATTAGGCTGGGCGTTGGCGAAATAAGGCCTTTGACGGTTAACCCCTGCGATCAAATTACACGCAGCAAAAGAAACAAATACCCCACACCCACCAGCCGGTCAGCAACCGGCTCGCATTGATCAGTAAATAAAGGGGAGATGGTGCGGCCGAGAAGGGTTAGCACCACTGCGATAGCCCAATAACTCCAGAGATTCTGCCACCTAAGATGGAGCGCGGCAAGTCGAATGTACGACCATTTGTACGACCGCAGTGCCTG
>Ga0255758_10000131_pt1 | contig 79085 bp, 54 predicted proteins | sample 011ome_24_FD_179958 | JGI IMG/M metagenome (GOLD analysis project Ga0255758, IMG submission 179958) | Coastal salt marsh microbial communities from the Groves Creek Marsh, Skidaway Island, Georgia - 011513CT metaG (version 2) | ecosystem: Environmental > Aquatic > Marine > Intertidal zone >... | reverse complement strand
TCCGCATCTTATCCTTAGCGAAAATCTTATCTTTCATATATCGGTAAAACTGAACTTGGCCGGGACGATCTGCCGATATATGAAACTAAACTGATGTACGATGAATAAATGCACGATGGCGCACGGTTTGCGAAGAATTATAGGTTATTGTAATATGATATATACTAAACACTTGATGATGATGATGTTAGGTCAAATGAGCGTCGTTTTTGTTTTGTCAAAAGACATCTTCGTCTTTCGTCTTTCGTCTTTCGTCTTTCTTTTCAAGGCTGACACATTAAACTGAAACCCACTGCTGACACATTAAACAGTAAACGCTAACCTGTAATCCGTAAACCGGAGGCACCCTGGTCGTAAAAAGGGCCGCGTCGAAAGAAAACAGCTGGGGAAGATTTCAGAACAGTAGGAGGTCATTTTAGAAAAGTTCGAGCACAAAAAAGAACAGGACGACCAAAAAATAGAAAAACAACGCCGGCAAGTCAACCTCGAGCGCGCGAAAAGAAAACTCGAGCGCGCGAAAGGAGAACAGTGCCGACCAAAACGAAAAAAGTGCCGACCAAAAGAAAAAAATTTTTTGGAAAAAAGTAAACGATGCCGTCGCATCTCTCAACAATCGCATCGCATCTGTCAACAATCGCATCACATATCTAAACCGTACCGTCTCGACCGCGAACTGGAGGCGCAAAAAGAACAAACCGCACACTCACACTCCCTCGACGCAGCCTCTTTTATACTCAGTTTACGAGTTTTCAGTTCGTACATTTGCGATTTAATTGGATTTCATGACGAATGCTTATTTTTTTCAACTTGAAATTTAGGTGTTCCGGATTAGGGGTTGTATTTAAGAAATATATCAAATGAAAATTTAGGGATTGCAAAAAAAGTCACACAACCATAAAAAATACGCTTAGATTGAATCTTAAAAGGTACACGCGCGGGTACATTTGTTTGAATGCGGGCTTGAATCTCTGGATCACGTGCTAAGATATTCACAGAATGTAGAACTTGGATTGTTTTTTGTATTTAAGCGAGTTGGGGATATTAAATCGACCTATGTATACTACTTTAACTTTACAAAATCTTTGAACGTCTTCTCTAACTGTTATTTGCATTCAAAGCGAGAGAAGAAAAAGAAAGAAAAATAACTATAAGTGTTGTCAAAAGAACGCGCCTTTATAAATTCGCGTTCATGATTTGTATTATTCGACTGCATCTTTGCTAAGGTTTTCGTACGCTTCTTTTACTCGTTGAAACGCCTGTTTTGCTCGAGGTAGCGCGCATTTATCCGGATGTAAACTTCTCGCGAGTTCTCGATACGACTGCGTCAGCCATTTCTTCTTCGATCCTCTCGGAAGATTCAAAACCGCCCAATCCGTCCCTGCTTGCAACACCCTCTCTATTTGTTTCTTCGTTTCATTTTCAGCGTTGGCTTTCTTCGCATCCGCGGTATCTTGTCCTCCATTTCCTACGTCTCCTTTGTTTTTTAGAGAGTCTTTGAAGCCCGAGAGAAGATTGCCGGCGCGTTTCGCCTTTTCTTTCTTCAACTCTTGCTCCTCCTTGAACCGCTTCGTCACCCGTTCTTCTTCCTGCTCCTCTTTCAATTTAGCTAATCTCGCCGCTTCTTCTACTTTTGCCTTTAATTCGGCTTTTTGCCTCTCCATCAAGAGTAACTTTTGTTGCAACTCTCGTTTTTTTCTCTCTTGTTCTTTTGCAAATGAAACCGACGGAGTGAACGAAGACGCGTTCGCATTTAACGAGTCTTTCCCGCCTCTCGAATACGTGTTCTTGCTCAGTTTCACTCTCTGATTATAGTTATGATGATTATACTCGCCGCCGTTATCGTTATAACCTCTCTTCTTTCCTCCTCCTCTTCCTCCTCCTCCTTGACTGTAGTTGTTGTTGTTGTTGTTGTTGTTGTTGTTGTTGTTGTAATTCTCTTCTTTTGTTTTCGAAGACGTTGAATTCATCGTCGTCGAGTTTGTCGGTTCACCTCGGACCCAGGATTTGCCTCGTCCACCGAAACCACCACCGAAGCCACCACCACCACCACTCGTCGTGGTCGTCGTCGGCGCTCCGCCTCTTCCTCCTCCTCTTCCTCCTCGTCCACTCATCTCCTTCGTTTTGTGTGGAGTTGAGGCGGTTTGTGATTTTCCAAATGAGGAAAAAATTTTATGATCCCTCAAAAGAAAAAAACAATGTTGCAACGATGTGGTCGTTTTAGTCTTCCCAGCAGATGCGCGCTCTCGAGTATCACCACCGCAGATGGGTTGATCGATTCATTCGCTTCATCTTTATCTTTATCTCTATCATCATCATCATCGTCAGTGCACACAATTACAACAATTCCAAGTTTTTGTAACAGAAACGACAACAACAACAACAACAATTCCAACAGAAACAGAAACAGAAACAGAAACACAGCGACAAATCATCATCATCATCATCATCAACCCAATCGTTCCATCAAAACGTCCTCCTCGCACGCGACGACCGTCTTGGGTATTCGGAAAGATTCCAAAACCGTTCTCATCGCCGACGGTCAAGTGACCATGGGGTCGGAAATTATTAAACACAACGTGATTAAAGTGCGCAAGTTGGGTGACGGCGTCATCTCGGGTTTCGCCGGGTCCACCGCTGATGCGTTTACGCTCTTTGAAAGATTGGAACAAAAGATAGAAGAACACCCGGGTCAATTGACGAGAGCTTGCGTGGAATTGGCCAAGAATTGGCGCACGGATAAGTATCTCAGAAGGTTAGAAGCGACGATGATTGTCGCCGATAAACACCACATGTTTCAAATAACCGGCAACGGCGACGTGTTGGAACCGTCCAACGGAATCATCGGTATCGGAAGCGGTGGAAGTTACGCGTTAGCCGCTTCTAAAGCTCTGGTTGATGTGGAAGGATTGAGCGCGATGGATATCGCGAAGAAAGCTATGGATATAGCCGCGAATACGTGCGTGTATACCAACGATAAGTTTCAGATTTTAACGTTGGATTCAGACGCGAGCGCGGAGGAAGAAGGAGGAGAAAAAGAAAAGAAGGAAGTCGACGACGGAGGAGAGAAAGGAGGAGAGGGGAAAAAAGCGGCATGACGAAACGTATAAGAACGGCAATAACATTCTTTCGCGCGTGTTGTAGTAAATAATAAAGTACCTAATCACTGCTATTCCTTCTTCTTTCCATTTGCTAATAATAATACATATGCTTCGCATGCGCGTCACGTTAACTTTTGGCGCGACATCGAATAGAAAGCAGCACCTCTTACTCTCTACTTCTACGACTTTGACGACGGAGGTGGTTTCTTCTTCTCTTTCATTCTAAAAACTCGTCGTAACGCCAGTACGAATTCGCTCTCTTCCACTTTGTCGAGAAAATTCGCGCGCTTCCCGCCCATTGACTCTCGAAGTCTGTTGATGCCGCCACTCATTACTTCGTGACTTATACTACCGTTGTTGTTATTATTATAAGCGTCGACGCGTTCTCGTATTCGAATGACCGTAGGCTCAAAGTTCCGTTTCGTTGCGTTGCGTAAATCTTCCACGCTGGCAACATCTAAAAACGCAGAAGCGCAAACGCTTCCACCAACGACGCCGCACACTGCTAAACAACTCGCGTAAACGAGCGCGCGCATAGCGGCGGCGTTGGTCGATTTGTGCACCTCGTGCATTCGCCTCGCCGCGAGCCGTTCAGACGCTGACGCGTTTTGACGCTCGAGTTTCCTGAGTTCTAAATCAGACTTAATAGCTTCGAAGCCCCATCGGTCTCGTCGTCGTCGAATTATGCCATCGTTTTCTGGAAAAGCTCTCCGTTGTCCTCGGTTGGTATTTCCTTCGCTGATATCAAACCTCTTGTGTTTTCTCAACTCTCTCGCTTCAGCTTGCGCCGATAAACGCAACTCGTTCGCGTAGACTTCCGCTAATTTCGTAACTCCATCGTATTCTGTACTATTACTGTTGTTATTACTATCGTCATCATCACCACGTGCTCTTCTTTCGAGCAGCATCGGTTTCTTTCTTCGAGCGTCGTCGTCGTCGTCTTCATCTTCTTCGTTCTTTTGCTTTTTGTGCCTTTTTTGCAACTCCATCTCTTGCTCTTTCTTGGCCCAGTGGTTTTCGTTCGCTCTGGCTCTGGCGCCTATGCGAGAGATTAACGACATGTTATTCACTCGCGTATTACTATTAGTATTGTGTGATGATATTTATCCATCGTGATATTACTTTATATTATTATTATTATTATTACGAGTATTGTAATGGATTCCCCTAATCTCTCTCTCCTTTTATTTTACGGATTTTGGCTCTTTTCCATAATTTTTGTTCCTTTGGTTCTTGTTGGGTCGGAAATACCAAATACCGTTACAAAACCCCTAACTAATAAAATCTTTCTCCTCCTCCTTCTTCTTCTCCTTTTCTTTCTTCCGAATGATGAAAATGAAAGAGATGAACAACACCAACAGCAACGACAGCGACAACACCTCTTCGCTGTATTACGAACAGTGTTTCCATCGATTGAATCACATGCCGTGGTTATACGACATCGAGAAACACAAAATGTTTGCAAAAGAGAGACAGAAAAAGTGGCAAGAGAAACTGATGCAAATGGAAACCATAGAAATCAAAGGAGAAGACACGTACATCTCGGACGAGAACGTCCACATCTTCGCGGAACGAGGAAGAAAAGTAGTCATTGAGAATAACTGTCGAATAGCGAGCGGATGTTTCATTCACGGTCCTTGTGTTCTGGAAGAAAACGTGGGTTTGAACCAATCGGTTCACATGGACGGTGGTAGCGGCAAAGGCATTCACATCGGATGCGATACGAGAATAGGCCCATCGACTTCTATTTTCGCGTTTAACCATAGCTTTGACGATTTAACGACACCTGTTCGGCTACAAAAAGTTAAATCAAAGGGAGTAACCATAGGGAGGGACGTTTGGATTGGCGCGAATGTTTCGATCGTCGACGGCGTTACGATTGGTTCCCACGCTGTCGTAGGTATCGCGTCCGTAGTTACGAAAGATATTCCGGAATACGAAATATGGGCGGGCAATCCAGCAAAGAAAATAGGAAAAAGAGGTGATTAAAGTGATGTTCATCATCCATATAGAGATTTTGAAGTCTAGTAGAATCAAATAGCGCAATGCATAACACCTAGAATCCAGCTTTCCAAAAGTCTTCTGAATCCATCCCGTGCGAGGAGGAATGGACGTTGATGTACTTATCGATCTTCTCGTCTTCAATCGAGGATTTGAGACCTTTTCGTTGCATCTTCTCTCTCCATTTTCTCATCCGCGTTTCCGTATCGCTGTCCTCTTCTTCTTCGTCTTCATCGTCGCTCGAAGAGCTTTCTTCATCTTCGTTGAGCCAGTCCTTTGGATTTCCTTTCATTTTACTTCTTTTCAACTGCAATTCACTTTTTGTTTGCTTCGTATGCGCTGCCGCCGACGTCCACTGCCTTTCCTTCCCTTTCTCCAACTTTCTCAACCTCCTTTTTTCCTCGAACTTTTTTCTTCTCGCGTCTCGTCTCTTTCGCAACGCTAAATCCGGATCGTCTTCATCGTTCGTTTCTACATCTAAACTCTTCTTTCGCCTTTCCTCTTCTTCTTCTTCTTCTTTTCGTTGTTGTTTCTTCTTCTTCATTTTCTTCATTCTTAGTCTTCTTTCTTCTTCTTCTTCCTCTTCGTCATCATCATCATCATCATCTTCATTTTCTTCTTCGCTCGATGTTGATGAAGACGATGTTGATGAGGAGGACGAATCATTCTCCTCGTCGTCGTCCCCGTTTATTTTCCCGTTCTCCACTGGTACTTCTACATTGCTATTTGCATTTCTTAATTGTGCTAATCTATCGTTGTCGCCAGCCATTTCAGCCGCTGCCATAGCGGTATTCAAACTCACCGTGTCATTCTTCTCTACGAGCGCGTCGAAGAGCTCCAAAGCTTTGTTCGGTTCATTTAATTTCAAGTATGCTTGCATGGCGACGTTTATGGTGATTGTCGTTATATCTAAACCAATCTCCTTCATCTCTGCAAATAACCCGAGCGCGAATTTAGGATTCCCGCCTTTAATTGCTGCGGACATGACGGCGTTGAATGAGATGGTGTTGCGCTCAACCCCTAATAGTTTTTGCAAATTGAACACTTCAACGCATTTCTCCCATTGCTTTTGCTTTCTCAATCGGGTCGAGAACATGGTGAACGCTCTCGGATCTGCACGCAACGCATCCGGGCGGTCTGGTGAGAACGCGTCGGATAATATTCTTTGCACCTCGGAGATTTCGCACTCCAAAAGCTCTTGCGTAGTCGCGTAAAGTTTTGAGTTTGACTGCGACGGCTTCAAGCCTCGGGAAGGCGCGAACTTCATCGTGTGTTTGACTTTCTTCTTGCTTTTATTGTTGTTATTATATTTGTTATTGTTAGTAGTATTTGCACCATCTTTCCGCTTTTTACTCTGACTGTTATTATTATTGTTCTTCATGATTAATGGGGGATGCGGTAGTGTTGATACGAACAGACGACTTTTATTCGCGACGAAGATTGTGGCGGCAGAAGTGGTATTTCTGGCTGTTCCTTCCTTTTTTTCATTTCATGATGGAGCAAATATAGTTATCACAAAAACGCTAAAAATACTAACGGAATGACTACATTATCCAGAGTTGATTCTAATGTGCACTCTGAGAGCGCTGCTGCTACGCACGCTACAGCTATTTTACCTATACTGTATTCATCTTCATCCGATACGAGAAGTAAAGTCGTCGCAAAGGTGGAAACGAAGAACGCGAGAAAGCCTTCAAACGTTTTCGTACTCGCGTCGTTCATTTTTATAGACCCAAAATTACGTCCTATTTCGCACGCGAATGTATCCCCGATTCCAACAGCTATTAACCCAGATAGAGACTTTATAACGCTATTATTACTACTTCCACTTACATGATGCAGCCACAATGGAAATGCTATTCCAAGAAGGAGCGACGAGTGACTCAAAACAACACCATCTTCATCGCTTCTTTTCTTTTCCTTCTCCCACGCAAAAATCATACGAGTTATATTTTTGCTTAGTCGCTTACTAACGCGTAAACATTCTACAGAGCAAAACAGAACTAAACACGCAGCAAACGCAACAGGAATGAGCACTTGCCCGTAATCGTCTCTCCAAATGTGCATGGGTACGCCAAACATTACGACCGCAATCGCGTGAAATATCTTCCTTTGGCTTAAAATTTTCTCTTTTCCGAGAGCTCGTCGCTTGCAGAATAGAGCGAGTGAAAAACACACACCCGTACACCAAAGCGCGGCTAACCGAGCGATACTGAAAGCGGTTAAAGTCACACTTCCCGCATTATCACCTCGTACCTGAGAAACTAGTGCTTTTAAAATACCCACGCTCAGAAACATCTCGAAAACGCCTACGCATGTTAAAATATATTGATGAAATGTTGTGCGTGTCTTCGGTGTCGTCAAGAGGAGAAAACTCAACCAACACGAAGCTGCTACAAATGCCGATACTAACACTCTCTCGTCGCGCTTTTGAATATCTCTACTCCAAGGAAGCCAAGTTATACCATCACGACGAGCATAGGCGATTAAATCATAAAAGATAGAAAGAGATGCGATTGAGAGTCCTTGAATGCAGAGAAACAAAACGCCGAGCTCCGTCTCCTTGCTCCCGGCGGCGTTTCGCGCCAACATTTTCGCGAGACTATATATCGGGTCACATCTGCTAAGCCACGTTCCTCCTAAACTCATTCGAGTAGAATTTTGCGCGGTGGAAGAGCGCCTCGACGACGTGTGCCTTCGCCGCAGAAAAATATACGAGAAGGAAGAGAGGAGCGAAACGTCGGTTAAGCACCACATTCTCGTTGACGACGAATGCAAAATCAGAAACCAGGGAAGAACGAGCGCACCGTACGCGTCGCTCGACCGTAACTGCAAGCGTGAATAGAAACAAATACAAATCGTCAACGCGACGAGAAGTCCTCTCGTTGCACTGATGTGATTCGCAGAGAATGCGCCGTCGTTGTCGTCGTTGTCATCAGCAATTTGCAAAACAACAACGAAAGCTGTCAGGAGAACACACGCAGATTTGTGGTTGATGGATAACGACACCATATCTCACCACTTCTCTTTTAACCCTAAAGACTTCGCTCTCGTTCTCTTCCTCACTTCATAGGATCTTCCTTTTATATGAATATATTTATATGTATACGTATACGCGTGCTTCGTCGTATTCTCTTTTTGTGATGTAAAAATCCCCTACATACCTAATAAATTTTGAACGACAACCAAATCTCGTACTTAAAAGTTTTGCACTCACGCGTGAGCTTCTATATACCTATGTATAACTCTCTCTCGAGGTAAGGTAATAACGAAAGGAGAATGATAGAGAGAGCTCGTGAGAGTGATGAAGTTCTCGCAAAGCAAATTGAGTATCTCGCGAGCGTATTGAGTAGCATCGAGCATTGTCGAGAAGAAGAAGAGGATGACGAGAAAAAAGAAAAGTTCGAAACGAATGAAGAAGCAGAAGTAGAAGTAGAAGTAGAAGGAATAGGCAAATATCACGATGATGAAAATAATAATGAGAGCGATGACTGGGCGGACGATAATACTTCTTATTGGTGGCGCGAGGAACAAAAGAGCGGGGGCGAAGTTAGAATACTGGAGAGAAGAAGAAGAAGAGAAGTAGAATCAAATGACGGTTCAGACCAAAAGGAAGAGCGGAAACATTTGGAGTCCTTAATCACACGAATACGTGCGCTTCGGATGCGAGCAGAATCTATTGGTCGTCAAGTAGCGTAGAAAGAAGTCCAATATTTCACTTGTTATTCGTTAATGTACACGTATCCAGGCCTCTTGTATCGTGGAACACGTCTCGCACTTTTCATATACTCTCGTAACGTCGGGTGTTCGTATTCTATGTGCGCTAAAAATCTCTCTAAATATTTCAGATTAAACCTCTCCGCAATATCAAAATCCGCAGACTCTTCCCTGAAAAGCTCGTACGCTGTTTCAAACAGAGCGATATCGCATAACGATAACGCATCTCCGACGAGGTACATGGACTGATTCTGTAACAAAATCTCGTCGAAAACTCTAAGCGACGCGAGCGAACGCTGCGATGGAGAGAACGAATTTACGCGACGCATGTCTTGAAATCTAGGCGTCTCCTCTATTTCTCTATCGGTAATTGCAAGCAATTGGTCCATATTAAAGTTTTCGCCTTGGTGCGTCAAACCGTTGTTCCGTAATGTGGACCAGTGTTGCTCGTAAACTTCGTCTATTTTAGCGCGTTCGTCTTCATCTCGACCGAAGAGTTGCAACTTGCTCGCGAGGTATCGTGCGATTGGTTTCTCGTGCGCCAAGTCCTTCGTTTTCGTTTTGTCATAGTTTTTCAATGTCGGTGTCTTTCCATATGGGGTGGTGGTTTTCACGTCAGACCCCCACGGGACAAAACCGACCAGCTCCAACGCATATTTACACTTTCGAGCCTCGCAGAGCATTCTTGGCACCTCTATACGATTTCTCATCGGCATATATTGGAAATGAAACGCGCAGTCACTCTCGTCGTCTTCACCTTCAATGCAATTGCATAGCAGTGTCTGATGTAACGTCGTGCTCCATAAATCTTTCGAATCGTGTAAGTGTGCGCGCATCTCTTCCGCGCTTATTCTTGACAACAAGGCGACCGATGTAACTGTATTACGACGCTTTTTACTCCGTCGTAAAGAACGAAAGCGCCGCCGTGACTCAGCACAGAGAAATCGTGTTTTGGCTTTATCAGGAGTATTAAAAGCAGTTTTTGCTGTTGTTCTCGAGGACGCAGTCGCTCTCGAGGGAGGCATTGTTGCGAAGAACGACCGGTCTTCGTGACAGCAATACGAGAACATTATTTCTTCTGACGAGAACAAGAAGGACTCTCTCATGCAAAAAAAAGCCGACGGTCGTATGAGGAGGTTAAATCGACCTATGTATACTACTTTAACTTTACAAAATCTTTGAACGTCTTCTCTAATTGCAATTCAAAGCTCTCTATTTCCTTCTCGCGCATGCCTATCGCGGCTGCGGCCGTGAAGTATGCTGTCGGGTATGTCGAGAAGGAAGCTCCAAATCCTCTCAACTCTACGTTGCCGATTTTCTTCGTCTCTTGCATGGGAACCGTGCGAGCGCCAGAAACTCGTCTTGTGAACAACATGGAACCAAACTTGGTAACCAGATCATTTCTCGAAGACGTCAACGTCACGCCTAAAGAAATTGGATTATTTGGCGTTTCTAACACCCTCTCGCCGTATTTCGAAGCCGTTCGTTCTAATGCCATCTTCAATTTCTCGTAGTTCGTTTCGCGTTCGTCGAGTAAACGTTCGTAACCAGTTTTACCCATTTCGAGGAGAGTGATGAGCACGTCTAACGTTGAAGATATCGATGCTCGACCTGGGTATAGTTTACGAACTTTATCGACCAAGTAACCGTTTCCTTTTGAAGCGCAAACGATTGCACCTCCAACCGGCACGAGAAAATTTTTATCTAACGACTGAACGACACAGTCGACTCTTCCCTTTCGCATGGCTGCTTCAATTCTACCGCATAACTTTCTGCTCTGAACGCCGTAAGCGTTATTTATCACGTGCGCTACGTTATATTTTTGACACAACTTTGCGATCGCTTCGACGTCGTCGGATGCTCGAGGCGCGAAGCACGATGTCGACGAGACCACGCACGCGATTTTTTTAGTATTTTCGTTCTCTTCGGCGGAGAGTTCTTTCTCGAGCGCCTGTAAGTTTGTTACCAACTCGTCCTTTTCTAATATTGGATCAAGCACGCAAACATCGTAACCGCTCGCTAGTATACTTTTTATGCACGTCTTCTGGTCTAATCGCGTCCAAACTATCGTGTTTTGTCGTTCTACTTCTTTTGCATTTTGTTCTTCTCGTTGGTGCGCTCGTAAAGCGTTGAACACAGAGCACAACGACATGCCCGTGCATAACGGTAAGAGCAACGTCGTGGTACTATCTATACTTTGCAAACCTGATATCTTCATCGCATCCGCGACTAAAATATTCGCCAGCTTTGCTATGATGCTGCTCCCTATTGCTTTCGGTTGCTCGGCGGAAACGTCGCCGCTCCGTCCAATTCCGTGGTGCATACCAAAATTACGCCTTTGAACCAATTTAGAATACACGCGTCCTTCGCGCTCCCCAACCCCGCAGTTATCTAAGAAATTATTCGAATCCAATTGCGAAAGCTCTAGTAAGAAACTTTCGATCACTTGTTCGTTCCATCCGTCCGTCGGTAACTTTCTGTTCGATACAAGTTGAGAGAACAATTTTGTCTGTCGCTTCGACGCTTCGTCAGCTTGGCGAACGTACGAAGTGGAAACGAGAGACTCGCACAGACGCTGATTGGCGTCGTTATTGACGAACATCACTTAGGAAGGGAGAAATCTCGTTGTTCGGTGAGGTTGATGCGCGTGTACTCGAGTTCTGTCTCGCACGCGTTTGTGTGTTTGTGTGTTTGTGTGTTTGTGTGTTTGTGTGTTTGTGTGTTTGTTTGTTTGTGATGAAACTCTAAAAATTTTCCACATCAGCTGCACATGGTGCAGTACAAAAAACAGTTACACACAGAAGTACCCAGTAGTTTTAACCTCTTCACTTAAAAACATATAACAGAAAACGAACATACAAACAAAACGCAATAATCATCGTCCTCATGGTATCATCAGTATCCTTATCCTCTGCTTTGAGTATCAGCAATACAAATAATAAAACTTCTTCTTCTTCATCATCCTCTCTGCACACGGAGAGAAAACAAATAATTCATCCTCGTCATCAACATCATCATCGTCATCGCAACCAACTGTGCAACCAAAGAAGACACATCAGAAGAAGAAGAAAACAAGGAGTGTGTTCGGCTGCTTTGACCAACGGGCAGAAGGTTGCTTTGCACTACAAATTGACGAACGGAGAGACCAGCGAACTCATCGACGATACGTCCACGCGAGGTCAAGCTGTGGAGATTACGTTAGGAAGCGGGGAGTTATTCCCTAAATTGGAAGCGCAATTATTAACGTGCGAAGTTGGAAGTAAAGTGAAACTGACGCTCGAACCGGAAGATACGTACGGGAACTTTGACGAGAAGAAGATTCAAAAACAACCGATTTTACCGGAAGAAATGGTTCAAGTGAAGGAACAAGTGCAGCCTGGACAAGTCGTGCAGCTCGCACCAAACGTCATAGCGAAAGTCGTCGAGATTGGCGAGGACTCTCTGACGTTAGATTTTAATCATCCTTTGGCGGGATTGAAATTGACTTTTGAAGTCGACGTAATCGCGGTAAAAGACGCGCCAACACTTTTCGGAACCCCGATGGTTAAGTTCACACCTCCAGGTCAGCCGCGATAATAATCTGTAGTTTATATACAGATACATCTAAATACTGTATAATCTATCCATCATGATCAAGTTGTAAATTATTACTATTCTTCATTCCTTTTACTACAATTCTAACGCGTCTCTACTACCACTGCTACTATGTTTTGCTTCCCCGGAGACGTGTTCGTCCCGTTCTACTTTAACGACGACGTCGTCGTCCTCTCTGTTGTCGTAGCGCACTCTGTCCTCCATTTTCTTAATTAAATGTACGGTCTTATCGCCGCTAAACTTAATGACGATATAAACCCAGCTGAAGAGGACGAAAATGAGAGTGAGAACGATGCAACTCCAACACCCGTACTTTTTGTTTTTACGAAAAACAGCGGTCTGTCTTTGCGTCGCGTTTTTCGCCACGACGACGTTTTGGTCCAGTTTTGTTTCCATGCTATCTACTAATTTGTTGCTCCTGCTCAACTCTCGGGAAACTTCTTCGGCGTTCCTTTTGATTCGAGAGGCTAAGTCGACCATTTCGTCCGTAAGATTCTCTTGCATTTTCTTTTCATTTTGTAATAATTCATCGCCTTCTTTGGATATGGTAAACTTCTTCGGCGCGTAGAGTTTCTTCTTTTGTGTTGTTGTTGTTGTTGTTGTTACTGTTGCAACTGGGACGTCGACATTCTCTGCTGCATTTTTCGCTGCTGCCGTCGTCGCCAACGCCGCCGTTGCGGAAGAAGAAGAAAACGAAGAAGATAACGATGATGATGAACTCGGAATGGCTGAAGCAGTTGCCGAGACGAACGCGGGATGTTCGTACGCCGGCACTTTCTTTTCAATCTCGTTTATTTTCTCCTCGTAAGCGCGAAACTTTCGCTCGTCGCGCTCTTTCTTCGTATGGTTTCGTTTGTCGGTTTGATAGTGTTCGTCGTTATGTTCGTCGTCCTCATCGTCCTCGTCTTCGTCCTCGCGCGCGCCAACGAAAACTGCCGCGAGTAAAGTACTCCTCTTCTTCTTTAACTTCTTCTTATTATTATTTGTCCTGTTGTTAAAGTTCTTTTCTCCTTCTTCTTCTTTTTCTTCTTCTTCTTCTTCGAACGCGTACAACTCCTCCGTCTTTTCTCTCAGCGCATTCAACTGTCGACGGAGCGATTCCGCGTACACGTGCGGTTTCACGCCCGTTTTCCATGTCTCCACTTCAGTTGTTGCAGTAGTAGGAAGATGAAAGTTGTTCACAAACGCGTTCAACGCTCGAACGAATTCAATCTCCATCGAACGAACGTCCACATTTTTGTTCTTATTGTTGTTGTTGTCGTACGAGTCGTCCATTTTCTTTGAACCAATAATAAAGTTGATGGTGGTTCTGTGATGTGATGGTGATTCTCTTCTCTTTTCAGTTTTGTTTCTTTTTTCATGTGAACGAATTTTTTCACTTTTTCTCTCAAATTTGTTCTTCACACATCCATAATAGTCTTTTCATTCTTCTTCTTCTGTGTACACAACAGTTCAACTAAAACGTAACCACCATACGGGCTTAAATAAAAATGATGATGATGATGATGCACACTCCACTCCCCGTGCAACACTTGTCCTCGTCGTCGTCGTCGTTGAATATCTCAACGAAGAGAACTGCCGGCAGCGGTGGTGAGGCAAAATCCATCTTCACCGGTTCACCCAAACTTGTTTTAACGACTTTTTCTAATAATAGAACGCGACGAAGAAGGAAAGAAGGAGGAGGTCGCGCGAGAGCTTTAGCTGCGGATAGAAACAATAGCGTTGACAAAGCCGTCCTTCAAATCGAGCGAAAGCAGCAGCAACCACGCTCAATTGACACTTTACGGAACGAAGCTTTGGGTCAACTCTCGTCGACGACGATTTCGACGAAAGGAACAGAGCTGACGGGTAAAAAATTTGCAGGTTTCATCGCGGTGCCTTCTCAAGCGCAAGCAAACTCGCGAAGTTTCATCGCAGAATACTGCAGGAACATTAACCACGGCTCGCAAGCGGCGTTTTCTTTCGGAGGAATCCTCCTCGCCGCCAGTTTAGTAAAGATTAAAAACGTTTTAGATACGCCTTCGCGGACGTACGTCCAAGGCGAGAACACCGTCGGTAACGAGTACGACGCGTGGACGAAAGAAGAGATTTTGGAGTATTATTGGGGAGAACACATTCATTTAGGATATTACAACGACGATGATTTAGCGAAAGGTGCGGGAACACTTCTCGGACACAAGGTCAAAGACTTCATCGAAGCGAAGGAAGACTTTGTGGACGAAATGTTCAAGTTTTCCAAAGCGGAGAAATCAAAAGTGACGTCAGTTTTGGACGTCGGGTGTGGCATTGGAGGTGCCAGTCGACGCTTGGCGTCTGTATGCGTCGGTAGTGGAGCTCAAGTCACGGGCATCACTTTGAGTCAAGAACAAGCGAAGAGAGCGAACGATTTAGCCAAGAGTCAAAACATTCCAAACGCTAAATTTGAAGTCATGGACGCTCTGAACATGTCCTTCGCGGATAACTCGTTTGATTTGGTTTGGGCGTGCGAGAGTGGCGAACACATGCCAGACAAGAAAAAATACGTGGAAGAGATGATGCGCGTTTTAAAACCAGGAGGTTCTTTGGTTCTAGCGACTTGGTGTCAACGCGAGACGCCGCCGGAGTTGACAAAAGTGGAAAAGTCTCAGCTCCAATTTTTGTACGACGAGTGGGCCCATCCGTATTTCATCTCCATCCAAGAGTACGGAAGACTCGTCGAAGCGTGTAATCCAGGAGCGGCTGTTACATTGGACGATTGGACGAAACAAACGATCGTCTCTTGGAGGCATTCGATTTGGGCCGGCGTTTACGATCCTCTCCCCGTGTTTACGAGACCAAAAATTTGGTACAAGACGTTGCGCGATATCATTTGCCTCGAGCGAATGCAGCGCGCATTTAAACGAAAGCTGATGGTGTACGGGATGATGCGTGTCGTCAAGAAGTGAGGATATATATGCGGTATGTGTGAGCGTACAACTGTAACACATCATTCAGATATATGTATTTGTTGGTTTGATTAATGGTAGTATTTAAAAAAATTTTCACTTTAAGTTGTTGTTGTTGTCGTTTGATTTTAGTAGCTGCTAGTATGTTTTGAACACGAATTTACAAGATGGCGCGCGAGAGAGAAGAATTACTTTTGCAACTCGTTTCGTTTCGACCAACTCATCTTCGCCGCACTCATCGAACCATCCGTCACCGCGTGCACTTTCTGGGCGAACGACATGCGCTCCTTCGTGCAGACTTCGCAATCGTCGTCGTATTTAGCTATGTAGTCCGTCATCGGCTGGACAAAGTAATTCTGCACTTGTTCTTCCATGCCTTTCTCGCTGATGAAGTTTCGCACCCACTCTTGACCATTTTTGGCAATCTTTTCCGCTTTCTCTGGATTGCGCTCCGCCCACTCGTATTTAATCTTCAAATCGGTCAAATCCACCGCGACCGGAACGTAATGCACCCACGGTTTCAACTCGTCGTGGAAATGATCCTTCATCCCAGAATCGTGATGAAAGAGCAAACCCGGCATGGCTAACTTATCGATCGTACCTTGCCACGTGGTTCCACCGTTCCCACCGATATCGATGTGGTACTTGAACCTCGCCATTTCGCACTTGGTCATCGGCTCGACCGTTTCCAAACCTTTATACTGATCGTCGATATCGCCAAATCCGGGGATAACTTTCGGTCGCAAGAACTTAACGTCCATCCAATTCGGTTCGGCTTTCGATAACAACGCCGCGTGCAATCTCGGCGGCAAGTTTTGTTCGCCAACAGTCTCGATGACTTTAGCGGCGGATTTGTCCTGCAAACGCAAGCGAGCGTTTCTTTTGAAGAACAAAGCGGCGGTTTGTCCGGCGTCGTCGTTCGAAAAAGCGGCAACGAACGGATAATCCGCGCCTCTCCACACGACTTTCGGCGTCAACGTGTTGAACGGGACGTTGTCCCAAAGCTGCACTTCCCCGGCATCTAAAAACGACCAGTTTTCTTTCGATTTATCTTCGCAGTGACCTTCGTATTTGGTTTGCGGAACGAACCATCTGCACTTCCCGTGCTCCGGTTCGCTCTTCGCCGTCATGTGGCCCCACAAGCACTCTAAAGTGGAGAACGTCGGCATTTGCTTCAAATTCTCCATCTTTCGGTCGACGTGAGTTGGGACAGACCCAAAAGTGAACACCGGCGCGGGAAGTTTGGCGCATTTTTTGTTGTTGTTCGGGTTGGAGCACGGAATAGTTTGGTAATCCGCGTGCGAAATGACCACTCGAAACGGTCTCGGGTCGTGCACGCCGTCGAAACGTTTCGGGAAGTAGGTTTGTAACCCTTTTTTGATGAAATCAAACGTCCAACCGGGTCTTTGCCAACGATCGATGGAGGCGTCCTTCATCGCCGCCTCTTTCGACGGTCCCAAATCAAACATCTCGAATCCAGCTTGAGGCGTCCAAGAGAAAACGTGGAGACTGTTCGATTGACCTCTCGTTTTATCTCTCTCGTATTCCAACTGTCGAAAGGAGTCCGCGACGTCCTTCAGCGTGTAGTGTTCCGAGCCTAACAAAGAGGACAAGTTGTTGTTCTCGCCGTCGTCACCACTTCTTCGAAAGGACGGGAAAATTCCTTTCGTCCAGCCCGCGGTCTTTGATGCGAACCAGTTCGTTCCCGAGGTTGTCGTCGTCGTCGGTACTCCGGGTTCAGGCACGACGTCGACCGTTGATACTGATGATCCAGCACCCATCTTTTGTTGCACGGCCATGACGCACGAGACTCCGACAAAGGTGACGATTGATGTCGCGACGACTTTGGAACTCCACGAGGAGGAAGAAGATCTCCCACCCCCCATCGTGGCGCCATCGTCGTTTTCGACGACTTTGAGCAACTGCGTGGACTCTGGATTGGACGAGGAAGCGCCGTTGTGCGTTCCAATGCGGTACTTATACCCACCCATTGTTATTACTCCTTTAATAAAAACTTCTTATTAGTAGTAGTAGTATAGTAGTAGTAAACTTCAAGTACGAGAGAGAGTGATTTATTCTCACGACTGTTCATGGTGGAGTTGTTCTGTCTCACAAGTGTTCTTTATTATCAGTTTTTTCATAGGAAGAGAGAGAAGAGCGAAGAGAGAAAGTGAAAAAAAAAATTGGGGGCGCGGGGAAAACACATTTTGTCTCTCGAAAATTCCTCCCAAAAACAAAAGAAGAAGAAAGAGAAGAGTTTTGGTTTTTAATCCCCCGCGGGGCGCTCGCACTTTTCATCATACTTCAAAACTTTATCAGAGCGTATCACGACAGAGAATAATACTGATACTACTATTAATAAGAAGAGAGCACTCTGATCTGATTTGATCATCAATTAATCATCATGTTTCGAAACCGAGGAGGAGGAAGAGGCAGAAAGAAACCATCATCATCCAAAAAGAAGGAAGAAATCAAACGCATTTTAGTGGACTTGACGGAGTATAAAACGACGCAATGTTGTGGCATTTCCTATTACAACCCGTTCGTGCAGTTTTATTATTACATGAGAAAAATGATCATCATTTATGGATGGCCCTTAGTCTTCATGATCGTCTCGGTGATGTTTGGCGTGAAAGGAGCGATGATTGGTTTAGTCGGGTCGAGTGGACTTCCGTACGCCCAAAAATACTTGAAATTGAGCGCGATTGAGATGCAAAAATACGGCATCGTGGCTTCGTTTCCGTGGACGGTGAAGCCTTTGATTGGGATGATTAGCGATGGAGTTCCTATTTTTGGATACAACAAGAGATGGTACATCGCCGCTTCGTCTTTAATCGGATCGGGTGCGATTTACTTCATTGCCACGTATAAGTTTGATCGATCGAACGGTTTGTATTACATCGCCGGCTTGACGCTCATCAACGCCCAAGTCGCCATCGCGGATTTACTCACAGAAGGGAAATACGCCGAAGCCATGCGATACAATCCAAGCCACTCTGCGTCTATGGTTTCGTACGTGTGGGGTAACATTACTTTAGGCGGGATTTTAGCGACGGTCTTATCCTACATCGCGCTTAAAGATGAAAACTATCATCTTCTCTTTTGGATGGCGTTGCCTTTTGCCGTGCAATGTTTTCTCACCTCGGCGAGCGGGTTATTGCCGGAATTGAGAGTAAAAAGAAGCAAGAAAGGCGAAGTTGTCGTCGATGACGACGAGGACGACGACGAGGACGATGGAATGGGACCGAGTAACGCGAAGAAATCTGTCACGTTTGCAGACAGTGAGGAAGACGAGGAGACGAAGAAAGCGAAACGAGAAAAAAGATCGATGAACATGATGGCAATCTTGATGGGTATCATTTGCGTTGTTATTGCTGGCATTCAAATTGCAGGTTTAGATGAGACTACAGTCTTAGCCATCACCTCGATTTCGTGCTTACTTTTGTCGATGTTGATATATTTCTTTCTGCCAAGACAGTTGGCAAAGGCGACGTTTTTCTTATTCATCACCTCCGTGCTATCGGTATCTTTCGGCGGAGCCATGACGTATTGGTTCACCGTCGATGAAAAATGCAATCCAGGCGGGCCACACTTTGACTACGTATATTTCACCGTCTACACGTCCATCGTTGGGCAATGTTCTGGAATCGTCGGTATTTGGTTGTTCAACATCTTCTTCTCAAAAGGGAGCTTACGAAAAGCGTTCTGGATTTCGAGCGTGATTTCGTCGCTCGGATCGTTTTTCGATTACGCAATCGTGAAGCGATGGAATGTGGACTATTTGAGCATTCCCGATAAAGCATTTTACATGTTTGGCGATGCGGTGTTAGAATCTATCGTCGGCATGATGGCGTACATGCCGTCTGTAGTGTTGATTGCGAAAATGTGTCCGAAAAATTTAGAAACGACAATGTTTGCCATTTTAGCCAGTTTTGCAAATTTAGGGGGGTCTTTAAGTGGTTCTTTCGGGACATTTGCGATGGATTACGCGGGCATTAAAACCGATTTGACTTCGGGAAGTTGCAACTGGGATAACTTGCCGAATCTCATCTTGATTTGCGGTATTTGCTTGCCGCTTCTCGCGATTCCTCTGACGTTCATCTTCGTTCCAAACATTTTGATGACGGATACTATCACAGATTTCGATAATTCCTCAAAGAAAGTTGGCGATAAGTACGTCACCGAGGAAGAAAAGAAATCTTTGATAAAGTGAGAAGAAGAAGAAGATGGAGAGAAAAAGAGAGAGAAGGATTCCTGTACAACAAAGATTTATTTATAGAAAAAGCAGCAAAGCGCTCGTAGCACCATTTTTGTAGTATATGTGTTTATAACAAAAACAAAAACAAGTATTCAATATAAATTACTAGCACCAATCGCAGCACAGATTAAAGAATATAAAACTACTACCTACTAGTAGTACTACTGTAGTACATGTGCAGCAAATTATTGCATATAAAACTGCTAAACTTGGCAGACTAAACACCCCATTAACCCTCCCGGTTGAAGTTCGTAATGCGTCGCTTCTTCGAAGCCCGCTGCTAAAGCTAAATCGACCAACTCCGGTCCAGTTGGAAACCTCTCAATGCTTGGTCTCAAATATTTATACTCCGCTTCGACGTCGTTCATTTTCGCGAAAGGGACGACGACGTTATCGAGAATAAATCCAGATACTTGATTGGTCGTCTCGTCTCTGGAGTTGTTGAAATCTAAGATGGCGACTTTCGTGCCGTTTTTTGCTACGCGTTTCAACTCGGACAACGCCTTTGGAATATCTCTCACATTTCTTAGCCCGTACCCCATCGTGATGGCATCGAACGTGTCGTCCTCGAATGGCAAATCTAAAGCGTCGCCTTGTACCCATTTAATTTTTGCCGTGTTCGTTTCGTTACTCGTCGACGGCGTCTTCTCTTCCATCTTTTCCGCCGCTCGCCTCAGCTGGTTTTCCGCAAAGTCCAAACCAAACACCGTTCCTTTGTCGCCAACTCGATCCGAAAGTCTCTGCGCGATATCACCGGAACCGCAGCAGACGTCTAGAACTGTATCTCCTTTTCTCGCTCCCGACCATTTCACCGTCGCTCGCTTCCATGCGCGGTGTAAGCCTAAAGATAAAACGTCGTTCAATTGGTCGTACACTGGCGCTATGTCGTTGAAGAGGTCTTGCCTCTCCGACGCGGCTTGAGTGGTTTGCTCGAACGGATTACCCGCAATATCAGAAGAAGATGATGATGTGGAAGCGACGAGCGCAGTTCTCTGTCCTCTTCCTCTTTTCCTTTCCGTCGTTGCAGTCGCGTTTTTAGTACTGCGCTGACGCTGCTTTGGAGGAAAGGACGAGGAAGAGGAAGAGACGCTTCGAGAAAATCTTAAATGCTGTTTCCTTTGTCTCTGTCGTTGTTGTCGTGTGTTTGTGGCGGATGTGGTCGTCGTCGTCGAATGCATTCTTGAAAAGGAGGCCAGTTAGTTCCTTCGGATGGGCGTCTTGCTCGTTCCCGTAGGATGATGAGACAGATGATGATGATGAGAGTGAATTGTGGTGTTCTTTTTTAAGAAAGAAGGAATTTTGAGAGATGAAGTTTTTTTTGTTATCCCGGGAAAAGAGAGAAAATACACGAGGGGAGGCCAAGAAAAAACGCGACTCTTACTTCTACTGCGACTCTTACTCTACTACTCTTACTCATCACTCCTATTCTCATCGCTGGTAGTATTGATTGACGACAAAAATGACGAGGAGGAAGAGCGTGTCCTTCTTCTCTGCCAAGGGGCCATTAATGCTGCTGCTGCATTACGTCTTCCTCTTCGTTTTGTTTCTTCTTTTGTCTCCTCCTATCTTGGCTGCTGCACAAACAACCACGAAGAAGTCGTCTTGTCCATTAATTGGAGAGAATGCCGATATTACGAAAGGTAACGACGACGAGATAACGAGTTTTACGAAACCCCTCCGTTCATCGTGCGGAAGTGATATTCTTTCGAGCGATGGCGCGTGTACGATTTGTGCGTCAGCAATTGATACTCTCATCCTCTCCAGGATACCATTGACCAGCGAAGAACTGAGAACATTTGATATGAAAGCGTGCGGAGCTTTCTTCATCGAAAGCGGCGCATCCGTCACAACGCTTCTCGGCATGAGAAAGTGCGAGAGAGAAGAATCTGCGGCGTATCGTACGCTTCTAAACGAGGAGAAAGGGCGAAAACAAGGAGAAGGAGGAGGAGGAGAAGAAGAAGAAGAAAAACGGAGAAAAGAGGATAAAGCGGGGAGAGATCCTTCCGTGTTGTATTGCTTCTTGTTCTTTTGCAGTTTTCCACTACTCGATATTGGAATCAGTGAGAAGTTAATTCCTTTTTACTTTGCGTTTGTGTTCATAATTTCGTTGGGAGTTTTATCTGTAATGTTGTGCAAGCTATTTCTCGTTCGCCAACGTCAAAGACGACGGCGGAAAGAAAAGGAAATAACGCGCGAAGACGACGTGGGCAGTCAAAGTCCCTCTCGTTTAACTAGTTAGTTGCTACAGGTATTGGTTGTTATTGGTTTTAAACGAAATTATATTCCAAAAAGTAGTAAATTCAATACACTCATTCTCATGATCTCTTCTTCTATAACGCTGATCTCTCTCTTATTCTATTATTATATATACGCTTCACTCATCACAAACAAAAATTTACACGAGAAGTGATCCTTAGGCGGCGGCTTTGGCATCAGCCTTGGCCTTTTGGAGCTCTTGTTGGATATTCATCGGCACCGGTTCGTATCTCGCGAGCTTCATGGAGTAGTTCGCTCTGCCCTTCGTCATACCTCTTAATTTGGAAACGTAGTTGAACATTTCCGCCAACGGCACGAAGCACAAGACAGTCTTCAATCCACCTGGCTTGTCACCGAGCTCACCAATTTGGCCTCTTCTACTGTTCAAGTCCCCGATAACATCACCCATAGATTCTTCCGGGCAGATAACATCGACTTGCATCATCGGCTCGAGAAGCTTCGGCCCGCACTTCGGGATACCTTCTCTGAACGCAGCCTTGGCGGCGATTTCAAAAGCCATGACGGAGGAATCGACATCGTGGTAGCCGCCGTCAAACAACGTGGCACGAACATCAACAACCGGGAAACCAGCGATGACACCCGTCATCATGGAATCCTTCAAGCCCTTCTCGACACCCGGAATGTATTCTTTCGGGACAGAACCACCCTTCAAGTCAGTCGCAAACTCGAAGCCTGTTCCCGGTTCGAGCGGTTCAAACTTGATTTGAACGTCGGCGTATTGACCGGAACCACCAGATTGCTTCTTGTGCGTGTATTTGATGCTCGCCGGCTTGGAGATGGATTCTCTATAGTTGACTTGCGGCGCACCGACGTCAGCTTCAACCTTGAATTCTCTCTTTAATCGGTCGACGATGATTTCCAAATGCAATTCGCCCATACCTTCGATGACGGTTTGGTTCGTCTCTTCGTCGCGAGTAAAATGGAAAGAAGGATCTTCGGCGGCCAACTTGACCAAACCAGTAGACATCTTCTCCAAATCCGCCTTGGATTTCGGCTCGATGGCAACCTTGATGACTGGATCAGGGAATTCCATTCTTTCCAAAACGATGGGTTTGTCGTTGTCGCACAAAGTGTCGCCAGTCGTGGTATCTTTCAAACCGGCAACGGCGATGATATCACCAGCTCTGCACATTTTGACATCGTTTCTTTCGTTCGCGTGCATTTCCATCAAACGACCAATGCGTTCTTTTTTGCCCTTGACGGAGTTGTAGACGTAAGATCCACTTTCCATAACACCTGAGTAGACTCTGACGAAAGTCAAAGTGCCGACAAACGGATCCGCCATGACCTTGAAGGCCAAACCGGCGAAAGGTTCGTCATCGGACGGCTTTCTCGCCATGACTTTTTCAGCGTCACCTTCGGCGGAACCATTAACGTCAGGCAAGTCAGTCGGCGCCGGGAGGTAATCGAGAACGGCATCCAACAGCGGTTGCACGCCCTTGTTCTTGAACGCAGAACCGCACGCAACCGGGACAAAGTCCAAGGCGATGCAACCCTTACGGATGCACTTTTTCAAGTCTTCAACGCTCGGTTCTTCGCCTTCCAAGTACATCATCATGATATCCTCGTCTTGTTCAACCGCAGTTTCGATGAGTTGAGCTCTCATTTCCGCGCACTTTTCTTTCAAGTCATCCGGAATTTCTTGGTATTCGAACGAGGCGCCGAGTTCTTCCCCGTTCCAAACGATGGCTTTGTTTTCAACTAAGTCAACAACGCCGGCGAATTCTTCTTCGGCACCAATCGGGACTTGGATAACGAGCGGTTTCGCGCCCAAGTTCTTGACGATCATATCGACAGTTCTGAAAAAGTTAGCACCCATTCTGTCCATCTTGTTGACGAAGCAAATTCTCGGGACGCCGTACTTATCCGCTTGTCTCCAAACGGTCTCTGATTGCGGCTCAACGCCGGCAACAGAGTCAAAGAGGCAGATGGCACCATCTAAAACTTTCAAGGCACGTTCGACTTCCAAAGTGAAATCGACGTGACCCGGAGTGTCAATGATGTTGATACGGGAGTCTTTCCACGCGCACGTCGTCGCGGCGGAGGTGATGGTGATACCTCTCTCTTGTTCTTGTTCCATCCAATCCATGGTGGCCGCACCTTCGTGGACTTCTCCAATCTTGTGAGATTTACCGGTATAGTAAAGGACACGCTCGGTGCAAGTAGTTTTACCCGCATCGATGTGCGCCATGATACCGATGTTACGGTACTTCTCCAACGGCACCACGCGCGCCTCCGCTTCTTCTTTGGCAGCACGAACGATGACGTTCTTTCTCGAGGCTTTCTTCGAGGAGCCTTTCGCGCGAAGCTGTATTTATTTTATCAAGTTTTGTTATACGAGTATATAGAGAAAGAATAAAAGCGGTCAGTCTTTGTGATGATGATGATGATGATGATGATGAGTCGTTCGTAAGGACGGACGCGCGTCCGTCCTCCGGTCTGTCACTTTTTCTTGCCTATTTTTATAATCTTTCACCTCACCCAATCATGAGTGAGATAGATTTCGCGTGTGACGGCGAGAGGAGTAAAAACAGATTACGCGCGGCGAAAAGTGACACCGAGCACACGTTGGAGCGAACTGAAAGACCGCAATTCTCGTACTCAAAGTATTTGTACGCGAGAATTGCGCTCTTTCAGTTCAAAAGGAACATCGGAAGACCTCGTCGCGCTCGATGAAGCTTTTATCCATCTCATCACTGTGGACGTCACTCCGCCCCCAAATTGAGCACGGTGGGCGCTTTTTTTTCTCCCAAATTCGCACGACACAACAAAGGAGGAAAAAAATAATAATACTAACGACAACGTACCGCCGAGGCATTGGTTAACACTCTGGATGAGCTGAGCGCGTGAGACATTTTAGTTTGTGAATGATTGAATGTGCGACAATTTAGTGACGTTTGAGGTTCGCGTGCGCTCTTTTTGCTTTCTCTTCTGTTCTTCTTCGAAGATGATTTTTCAGTTTGCGCCTAAAAAAAAAAAGAGCAACACACAAAAGTAAAAGGGAGAACCAGAGCCGCAAACTCGACTTTGTGCTGATGTCATCAATAAAGCAGAGCTAAAAAACAAAAATAAGCACTCGAAGAAAATCGTAGAAAACGTCACACAAAACACCTCTTTAAAACAACAAGAACAAAAGATGTTCACGCTCGCGGCATCATCTTCCACCGTCGTCGTGGCAGGACGCATCTCGTCCTCCTCTTCCACCTCTTCTTCCTCGAAGACGAGCGCATCCATTCCTTCTTTGGGTGGTGGTGGTTTAATCAGCAAGAACTCAAAAACGAATAATTTCGTTTCCTTTCATAAATCATCGTCAACACAAAAACAACAAAAACGAGGAACCCGAGAAAACGTCGTCATCAGAGCGACGGAGAACGAAGAAGATGAATACATGTTCAAACCGACGGCGAACGCGGGAGGTAAAGGCGGCGTCTTAGATCGCGATAACCCTTTGTTGGAGGAGAAATTTGCAGTCATAGGCGACGGCGAACACGAGTAAGTCGTTTTATTCTTTGTATTCTCTCTTTCTTTCTGTCAGTCGTCGTCCGAGAAGTTTTGTTCTATCTTCTTTGTCTTCTTTTTGTCAGTCATCATCTTTTCAAGGGAGCGAAAATATTGACGACAATAACAACAAACTCATCACGCTCTCTATCTATCCATTTATCCATCATCTATCGTTCCTCCTCCTCATCAAACGAAACAGATGCCAATCGTGCATGTACCAATATTCACCAAAGAAAGGGGACGACTTCTATCCAGTCTCGGCGGGAACGCCGTTTAAAGACTTGCCAGAAGACTGGAACTGCCCGGTGTGCGGCGCGTCCAAGTCAAAGTTCAAATCCATCGGCAGACAAGTCGCTGGCTTCGAACAAAACCAAGGTTACGGGTTTGGAACGAACAGTATGACCGAAGGCGAAAAGTCAAAATTGATTTACGGCGGTTTGGCTTTATTCTTTGCGTTCTTCTTGGCTGGATATTTGTTAGAATAAAAAAGAAGAAGAAGCGGAAAGGCGAAAGAAAGACTAAGCGCGCATTATTCTTTCTACTTTGGAATGTGGCGTCGTCGTCGTCGTGTTTACTCGATTGCACACGCGCTCTTTTAATAATACTATCTATTGCTACTACACATACTGCTCACATTTGAAGTACGGTTTTCCCATCACTCGCTCGCTCGCGACGCGTTTTCGCGAAGAACGACCACAAAAGACGTCGTCCAAACCTCACAAAAAATAGGTGAAAGAGATGTCGATGATGGAAACAACAACAACAACACGAACTCGTCTGCGAGGACGAGATATTCGTGCGATCTTCTCATCATCATCACCACCATCTTTTTTCCTTTCTCATTGCGCACTACTCGTCGTTTTGTTGTCATTCATATATGTCGTTGAAGCTTCTTCTTCATTTTCATCCTCATCGTCCTTCGCATCCATGTCGGAGCTGAGCATGTCGCACGTGCAGAAAGCCATCGATGAACTGCAAGAGAAACGAAACGAAGCGATTGAATACACGAGTGAGAACAGAAAATCTTTAGACGTAATCCCAGAGGCGGATGATTTAGATCAATTAGAAAGAGAGGAAGAGGAAGAGTCCAGCTCAGTGAGCGTGTTGTTGGGTGGACAAATAAGCGAGTTGGCGTTAGCGAACGCGAAGAAAAATACGAAACCGAAACCGCCGACGTTTGGGAGTTGTTCTTCTACGTCTGACTGTCAAGGGGATCGAATGTTTTGCATCGACGGTAAGTGTAGATGTCCGGTGTTCTTTCCAGACGGAGAAAATTGCGACGTGCCGAGGGAGCCAGAAGATGGAGACTGGTGTTTGACGCCGCTCAAAGAGTGGCCGAAAGCTGGGCCGAAATACAAGAAGAACAAGAAAGTGTTGCACGACTTTAGCACGTGCGCGATTGTAGGGTCCGCGGGAACGATGCGAAACTCAAACTTAGGCGGCGAAATTGACGCACACACTGCGGTCTTTCGATTCAACGAGGCACCACACAAAGGCTACGAGAAAGATGTCGGTTCAAAGACGACGCTTCGATTCCAAAATCGCGACCGATCGGGATTCGCAGAGAAGGATGGAGAAATTTGCGTCGTTCGGGAAGGGAAGTGGTACAAGGGACAAAACTCGAAGGGAAAGTGTAGATTAGAACAAATGCCGGATAAGGTGGAAAAGTACGTCGACGGACACTGGAAAGTACACAAAACAAACGCGCCGAAGGATGTTGGACGACCGTGGATGAGTAACGGGATGGCGGGCATCACGTTCGCAATGCACATGTGCGCACGAGTCGATGTCTATGGTTTCACTTTCGGTACCGGGTATTATTTCAAGAAGTATTTAGGTAAAGCTAAGGATTGGGGACGTCCAGGTGGGTTTATTCGCCCGCCAAGCAAAGGTTTAGCGAACAGACACTCGTGGATAAAAGAGCGAGAGTGTTTATTAAAGCTATCGGAAGAGCTTCCGAATTCAGTTATCGTACACGAGTCCGCTCAAAAGGGCGGCAGAGGTGGTGGTTTCGCACATTCGACGAAAGGACGTCGTTTATTGTTGAACGATACGGCAACGATGCACTGAAGGAAACAACAATTAGCGAGCTCATGCGTTGTAAGTAACCTTTAATTAGATTCATAAATTATTATGCACGTGTATATATAAATAACAAGAATTTTTAAGCTTCGTTCTCCTTCTGTTCCGCCTGTGTGCCACATTTAGAGCTTCAACACCTGGACCGTGATATCATCGGTGGAGCCACCTTTCACGGCGGCGGCGATGAGTTCTTTGGCAACGGTTTGCGGGTCAGCAGTCGTCGCGTTCAACATTTCCGCGATCTTTTCGTTCGTCAAACCGCCACCCCCGCCTCGGACTTCGTTCTCGAACAAACCATCGGAAGCGCACAATACCCAAGTGTCTTTCTCCGTGATTTGTTCAAAAGCGCAATCTGGTTCCGCGTTCAAACCAAATCCAGACCCATAATCGGCATTCTTCTCTCCGATACCTTCGAACTTCCCGGAAGTTTTCAAAAAAGAATCACCAAACGCTCTCGAAAGCGCCAAAACGCCGCCAACTCTCCACGTTCCATTCGTAAACTCAACCATCGATTTTCTCAAGTTCGGGTTTCCTCTGTCGATTCTCTTTCTCTCGTTTTCATCGTCCGGAATGTGGTCGACGGAAAGTTGCACCGCTTTCCCGTCTCTGATTAACAAAACTCTCGCATCTCCGACGTTCGCCGTGCACAATTTATTGCCATCAACGATTGCCGCTAAAGCCAAGGTACTGCCGCACTTGGCGCCGCCGATGCCGCGTTCGCCGAAGGATGCCCAAAAACCTTCCGGGGGCGCAATGCACACTTCATCGCACTCTATGCAACTCTCCGACAACGCCTCCAACGGAAATTTATCTGGATTCATATTCTTTGTGATCGTTTGATGTAAATTTTTAGAGAGCCAATCCGAGACGGCATCGCCTCCGTGACCATCCAAAGCAGATATGATTACCGAAGGTTTCCCTGGTTGCGGAGTTGGGTTAAACGTCGCCGCTAATCTGTCTTCGTTGCTTTTTCTGACCGTACCTCTGACGGTAGCAGAACCTAAGTTCTTCTCCGAGTACACCGCATTGACGACGACGACGGCACCACGACCAACCTTTCTGTTGTTGTTGTTGTTGTTCGTCGTGCTCTTGAGAGAGGAAGACGTCGTCGTCGTGGAAAGTAATCTTCTCGAAAAAGAAGAAGAGGAAGAGGAAGAGGTGATACTACTCGTCGTCCTCGTCGTCGCGGCATTGAAAAGTGATGCGCTCATTGTTATTATGTTTTATTATACTCTCTTATTATATTTCAAAGTTTCAATCGTTCTTCGTGCGCGCGCAGTTAAAGTGTGATGTAGAAGAAAAGAGCGGAGAAGAAGTAGATATCCGTCCGATGCGTTTTTTTGTCCGATTTTTTTTTAACAACGAGCACACCACGAGCATACTTTATTGAATTAACACTTTGTTTTTGGGGGTTGAGAAAGCGAAAGGAGGAGCAAAAAGAGGAGGAAGAGAAACTTTGACGCGTATTTATAATCTGTGTGTGTAATACATGTATCGACTAATAAAGATTTTCGTGAAATATTAACAACAAAGCATGAGTACATCTATCCCCCGATATGTGATGGTCAAGATTTAACTATGCATATATATATACTCTGTCTTAGATAGCCACACCAGCCTCTCTACAACCGTCCGCTACGGCTTTTACTCTGCCGTGGTACAAAAATCCTCCTCTATCAAACACGGCAGATGTGATGCCGGCGTCGACGCACTTCTTACCCAACATCTTACCCAACTCACTCGCCGCAGCCACAGTCTTCGTTTTCCACTCTTCGGAACCAACGACCGCTTTGACCTCTTGACTCTGCGTACCTAAGGAAACTAAAGTCTTTTGCGCGTCGTCGTCGATGACTTGCACAAAGACGTGTTGGTTGCTTCTGTACACGCTAATTCTCGGCCTATCGGCAGTTCCAGTGAGTCTGGAACGGATTTTTCGATGGCGCTGCTGTCTTTTCGCCTCTTTCGGCGTCAAGCGAGCGACCGTGGTCACGACCGTTTGCTTTTGTTGAGCTGTTGTTTAGAAGAAGAAGAAGAAGAAGAAGAAGAAGAGTGAGTAATTGAAACAAATTGGTTTTGGAGAAAGAAATTTTAGAAAAAAGTGGATAAACCTCTCCTCCTCCTCCTCCTTTTCTCCTCCTTTCCCAAATTTCTCTTGAGGTTTTCGAATTGGCGAAGATGCGCCTGGCAACGCACGCGCGAACACTCAAAGTGCACGTAACGCCATACAAAGATAGAAAAGTATCCATAGGATATGATTACTCTCTTTATTCACGCTTCGTGTGCTCTCTGAGTGATGTATCTCGCGGTTTCCTTACTCACGGTCGACCCAAATCGACGCCTCCGAGAAAATGCGACGACGGACGAGAGAGGAAAAGAGCAAAAAAAAGACGCAAAAAATGTGCCCGGAATTCGCGCGGACTATGCGCGACGCGAACGATGCACGCGCGTACCTCTACTGTTCGTGGACGTGGTAGGAACCGACGTGCCGACTAACGCTGATCGCATGGAGAGAGAAGAAAACATGATGATTCCCTTTTCACTTTTTTTTCCGCGCTTGTTGTGACGGATTTGTTGTGTGTCTTTCTTCCTCGCGAACGCAGAGAGGAGAGGTTTTTTCTTGGTTTCCTTCTCATGAAATCGATTCCTCAAAAAAAGAAGAGAGAAGAAAAGAGAGACAGAGAAAAGTGTGTTTGTGATGCTTGATGAAATCATGTTGTTCGTTTGTTACACGTCATCGTGAAGATAAAAGAAGAAGAAGAAGAAGAAGAAGAAAGTAAAGCGAGGAAGAATGAAGATAATTGTCATCAGTGGAACCTCCGCTGGGGTTGGTAAAACCACTCTGGCCATAGGTCTCATGGCAGCTTTAGAACAAAGAGGATTACGAGTGCAAGCGTTTAAAGTTGGACCGGATTTTAACGATCCTTTAAGACACGAACGAGCGATTAACCGACCATCACATTCTTTGGATGGTATCATGTTGACAAAAGAATATAACATATCGACCGTAGCTAAATTTTCGAGCGAGTGCGACGTGGCCATTGTCGATGGTCTCGATGGGTTATTCGATGGATACGATCCAAACTCTGAAAACGGTTCCACCGCGCAAATGGCAAAGTGGCTGAAAGCTCCGGTTATATTAGTGTGCGATTGTGACTCAATGGCACGATCGATAGCCGCAGTTACGAGAGGATACCAAGAATTTGATACCGAACTCTCGATTGCGGGTGTTGTGTTCAATAAAGTAGGATCTTTACAACACGCGAAACGATTGTCGGAATCGATGAAATCGTCGAATGTAAACGTGGTCATGTGCGGGGCGGTTCCCAAGGACACAAACTTACTCGTCATGAATGGGAACGCTCCATCGTCCTTGCCATCATCTAACGAGTATGGTGGACTCCACAATAGTACCAACAATAATTCCTCGGGTTCATTCACCGGCGATGGATCCCCGAAGACACCATCGTCGACGGAGGATTTCCAAAATCCGTCGGCGTCATATTACAACAATAACAACAACAACAATCATCATTACCATCATCATTTGAACGGTAATGGGCCGCAGCACGGCGCGTCACCGAATTCCAAAGAGTCCATCGCTTTGAAAATGCAAAAGATCGCAAAGGTATTTGAAAATACCGTCGATATAGATGCAATTTTAGCGTTAGCAAAAGATTTTTCCATCGCGGAATTCATTTCGGACGATACAAACTTCAACGAAACTTTGTTGACGTGCGCAACTTCGTCAACTTATGGCGGCCGATCCTCCAGTCCAGCGCATACGATGGTTGCCAGCAGTAGTAGTAGTGCTAATAGTAAAAGTAGAAGAGACGCGGAGAATATGCTCGCGAGCCCCACGAAAACGATACGGCCAGACGGAAGAGTACGCGTCGCAGTGGCGAGAGACGATGCTTTTTGCTTTTTTTACCCAGAGAATCTGAATTTGTTAGAACGCGCCGGCGCAGAACTAGTATTTTTTAGTCCAGTTGCCGGTGACGAGCTTCCGAGAGGCATCGCAGGCGTTATATTTCCCGGTGGTTATCCCGAGTGCCACGCAGATGCGTTGACGAATAACCGCCCTTTACGCATGGGAGTCACCGCCTTTGCTTCCGCGGGAGGCGTAGTTTATGGCGAGAGCGGTGGTTTGATGTTTTTGAGCCAATCGCTGACGTCATCCGATTCATCGAAACCTAGGTATATGTGTGGATTAGCTCCGTTTGCGACGAGATTCGCGCGAACGGAAACTCGAGGGTATTTAGACGTCAGAATTAGTATTGGTAATCCACTTTTCCCTCCTGGAGAAGTTGCGCGAGGGCAAAGAGTACATCACTACGAAATTGTTGGTGAAATTCCGCAAAAGATCAGGTCACAAGACGATACGAATTCTCCTATTTCTGGATGGAGAGCAACTTATGATGTGAAGCCGTCTTCAGTGGAGGACGATAGAACTCAGAACGATTATGGAGATGGAGTTGGTGGAAGTGCATCCGAGAAGAATAGTAATTTTAACAGCGGGTCGAATTCGTCAGTCTCGCTTGAACGAACGTTTTCGAACTCTTCCTCGACGAGTGCAACCATGATTGATAATACCAACAATACTGGTGGTGTTGCCACCACCAGCGGTGGAAATAAGAACATGCGAGAAGGATTTGCTTGGAATAACGTGTTGGTATCTAACGTTCACTTACATTTTGGAGGGAATCCAACGTTTGCGACATCTTTCGTGAAGTCGTGCAAATCTGTGAAAGCGGAAGCTACGATCGCCGCCCAAAAAGCAGCAACCGCGGCGAAGCGGTTGGCTTTGGAAGAAGACGTGGTGAACGAAATTAGAAGTTTAAGGAATGGAGGAAGACCCTCGATGAACGATCTGAACAATTACGCCGGAGGAACTTCTAACACCGTCGCCATGAGGAGCGATTTGTACGGTGTAGTTGGTGGTGGCGGTGGTAAGCCGCCGATGATAAAGCGGAGGGATTCAGAGCACGACTTGTCTAGAGTTCCAAACGATCGTTATAAAGCAGCTGGGCATTCCAGAAGGTTATCTTCCGGAGATATGGATTTGGGAGGAACTGGTGAGTTTGGGATATCTCCGAGCCGTGCCGGTAATGCTGGCGGTCCGTTCGCCAACCATCAGGCCACTTTGACTGAAGTCCAAAATAATCTCTCCGGAGCTTTTAATATGTTTAAGTCAAGATCGATGAATTTGCTCGCGCAAGCCACGGGATCTCATAAGCAAGACATATCCATGCGATCGAACGCGAGCTTTGGGTCGTTACACAGAATTCATTCCCAAGCTGATTTTTTGAACGAGAAAGAGGTGAGTTCGAGAAGTAATTTTGGTACATCGGGAGAAGACGCTTATAACTCCATGAAACGCGGTCATTATCACGCGCCTGCGCTTGTGAAAGTTCCAGAACCTGATTCGGAGGGATATATTTGTAGTCTTTCGCCAGCCGCCACGGAGATGGTGTACGCCCTCGGCTTGGAACATAGGCTCGTCGGCATCACTTCAGACTGCGATTATCCAAAAGGTGTGCAAAGAGCGCATTCAGTCATGACCTCTTCGCGCTCGATAAATGAAACGGGGAATGGAAAGTCTAACTTTCTCGGCGGTGATTCTTCGAACAAGTCCACGCACTCGAGCTCGGGATATGGATCTTCGCACCGAGGCGACGCTTCCGGGCATTCCGGGCCAAACAACATGGAAATAAACATAAACATGTTGAGAAGCTCAAACGCGAAGATCATTCTTGCTCCTGACGTTTGTGAATCATGCTTGGACGAATTCGTTGATCCCAGAAGTACGGCTTGGGCAATTCGCGAAGCTCGTGCGTGGAGAGAACACATTCAAGATTCCGCGCACTCGAACAACTCCGAATTCATGGGACATCGAGCAGACGAGTCGGAAGATAACGACATGAAAGGCGTTTTACCCATCGCTCCGCACACATTGACGGATGTTTTTGAGATTATGCTTCAGATTGGTAACGCAGCGAGTCAAGATTTTGCGGCTGAACGCGCGGTAAAACTCCTACGCGATCGATTACGACGCGTTGCTTTGAAAGTCGCGCCCGGGTTCGACAGGCGTCCTCGCGTCGTTTCTTTAGAGGCGTGCAAACCTCTCATCAGCGGCGGGCATTGGCTCCCAGAAATGAAGATGATTGCGGGAGGAATCGATGAGCTGCAAGAACCAGGAGCACCAGCGGAGGCTCTCAGGTGGGAACGCGTATTAGAACATCAACCGGACGTGCTATTGATAAATTTCGAAGGCTCTTTCGAGAAGACGTTGGAGAAGGTTGAAGTTTTAGCTTCGCAACCGGGTTGGTGGAATTTGAATGCGGTAAAGAACCGAGAGGTATACATTTTGAACAACAAAATATTCTCTAGGCCAGGTCCAAGATTAGTCGATGGAGTTGAAATGTTGGCTAGAATTTTTCACCCCGATCTCATCGAGGAACCTTTGGTTGAAGGAATGTGTCTGAAGCTCAACCTCGAGGCTGGAAAGAAAGTTCGTCCGGGACGGCTTCGAAACTTTTTTTCTTCGTTTCATTAGGAGAAAAATCACTAGAGGTTTAGACAAAAGATAGACTTTAGAGCTTGTGAAAACGAATACGCTGCTTTGTTCTGTGTTCTTTTTTTCTTTTGTGGTTCGTTTTGTTCTGATTAAAATAAAGCTTCACTAGATGCGTCGGCTTCGAGCTTAAATCCGCCCTCCGCGACAACTTTTTCTAACATTTCACCCTTTTCATCGCTTAAGCCCAACACTGTTCTCAATGCCTTCAGTTCGGTCGGATCCTTGACTTCGCTTGCATAGACTGAGTACACGTCGAAGAGCTCGCTCTCAACCGGCCAGTTCAAGTTTTGCGAATCCGGCGCCAACGCTTGTGCGGCGACCAAGTTTCTGCAACTCTTCATCACGTTTTGTGCATCTTTCTGTCTCAACACGGCAACTGCTTGAACCATTTGCGATTTCTTCTTTTCGTTCGCGATTTTGACGAGTTCTTTATCCGCTGTCTCTTGCTCGAGACCTAAATCTTGGACGAGAGTCTTGGAAATTTCCTCGATCTCACCCATGCCTTCACCGGAAGTCAGCTTGCGCTCGACGTTCTTCTTGAAGAGATCCACTCGTCTCGTCAACGGAATTTGCTTCGCGAGTTCAACGCCATCTTCCGCCATCTTTCGAATATCCTTCGCGGATAATGAGCCGCTATTGATTTGCGTGGACAAACCAGACATCATTCTATTTGCAGTAATACCTTTGATAATTTTTTGAGCTTCTTCGTCCGGCATATTGAGTTGCTTTTGGACCTCCTTGAGCTTCTCGGCGCGTGCCGCGGTCAAACCTTGGTTATCGCTTAACATCTGTTCAGCTTGCGCTCTGAACGCCTTATCGGACAAGTCTTTGTGCACTTCACCAATCTCCATCATGTTCAATCCTAAGATTTCGCCCAACTGTTGTAAACGAGTAAACTCGGACTGGTCGCGCTCAATCGTGATGCGCACGCCCATCGGCGCGCTCACTTGATCGCCTTGCATGCAAAACATGAGGTAATCTTTGTACATGGCTTTTCTAGTGACGTCATCCAACTCCTTCTCGAGCGTGATTTCTTTTTGTGTGGGCGGTTTCTCGATCTTGGCTTCGAATTTTTCCTCTTCTTTTGGTTTTTCTTCTTCTTTGGGAGCTTCCGGAGTCGATTCAGAATCGGAAGAAGACTGGGCAGCAGCTCGCTGCGCGCGGAACCTCGCCGCAATATCTTCCGGCTCAGCAGCAGCTTTCTCAGCAGCTTCGGCCTCGGCTTTGGCCTTAGCCTCCGCTTCAGCCTTGGCCTTCTCTTCGGCTTCCTCCTTCGCGGCAGCTTCTTGGGCCTCCTTCATGAGTTTCGCCAACTCTTCCGCGGCAGCTTCCGCTTTCCCCTTGGTCACGTCGTTAACCAACGGCGTGATGACACCCTCGTTGAAGTATACCATTCTTCTGATTTCTTTCATTTGGTCCACTTTGTTCGATTTGATTTTGGAATCCTTTATGTATCCCATGAACGCTCTCTTCGCTTCTTGGCCTAAGACGTCAAGCGCGAGCTCGTCTGAAATTCTCACATTTTCTCTCGTTTTGCGAACTCTCCCTCTCAACTCGTCGTTGAAGGACTCCGTCGGCACCGCCAACGCAGTTTTGCACGCCATGCGAAAGATTTCTCCTTGCACTTCTCGTTCGCACTGATCGACAACTTTTTGCGGAATGCACAATAATTTTCGCACTCTCTTGGCTTCATCGGCGCCCTCATCCGAGAGAACCTTGTCTTTCAACAACGTCTCTAACTTGGCGCGATAGTTTTCGCTGTGAATACTTTCGGCAACTTCTGGAGGAAATTGTAAAGCTTCGCACATGGATTGCAAAACTTTCGCTGGCGACTCTGTAGATTCTAGTTTTCCAGACTTGACTGCGTCTCTCAACGACAATCTGTATGCCTTCGTTGTCGCTTCTAATGTGATGGCATCTGCCTCCTTGTTACCTAAGCCAAAGACTAATCGCAGTTTACCAAGTTTAGCCGAAGACACTTGCGAGAGTTCGCCGCCTTTCACTTTTTGCTCGACGAAAATCTTAAATAATTCTTTCAATTCGTTGATTTTGGTATCGGCGTCGTACTCGCCGCCAAACAAAGTCACCGGGCCGACACCCGGGCAAGCGCTCGAAGTTACCTCGAGACGACCGTTGTAATCTAAAATGCTCTCAATTTTCTTCTCAACCGTATCGACATCACGCGCTGATCCTCTTTGCTTGGCAATTTCAGAGGCAGATTCGACGATTTCAACCACGTGCGCTCTCGCCTCGGATTGCACAATTTCACCGGCAATATCGTCCGATAACAACAAATCACCATTGGCGTACTCTTTCGCTTCTGCTAAGCCATTCGCATCTACGTTTGCGACGGCTCCATTATCGACTAAAAATGTGCGAAACAATTGACTCGCGTTGTCTTTAAGCGCGAGCGCGACTTGCGCGTCAGTCACGCGAAAAACGCGTCTCCACGGCAACATAAATCGCGCCTTCTCTTCGCCAAAAGTCATCTGCGAGATGTAGACTAACTTTTGAAACTCTACTCTCGACTCGAGCTCGGTATCTTTATCGCCCAACTCTATGCGTTTGCGGTATAATCTTCTCCCGACTTCCAAGTGTGCCTGCGCAGCTTCCGAGTCTTCCAATCCTAAAGTTTCGCGAAACTGTCGCAAAGCTTCCGGCTCCCAACCTTTGACCGGCGCATCTCCCATAGGAATCAACGACGACAAGTACGCGTCGTACAAACCGCAGATTTCTCTCGGGCATTGAGTGCCAATGTTATTAATCCCAAACCTTTGCCCAACCGCTTGAACTTCCGAGGCGTCGACCGACAACGGGTTCCGGTTGTTCAACTCGTTCCACAACGCCTTCGGGGCCGCAGTGAAACGTTTCTTATCCACGAGAGAGGCGCCGTATGCGGCACCAGCGCCGGCGACTAAAGCCGTCCCGGTTTTCACGACGGCATTCTTAGTAGCGCTACCCAAAGCACCCCCAGTGGCGGTCGCTAAAGAGACCCCGGCGACGTACGTTGCTATTCTGACGGGCGTTTGCAACTTTGCCATGACGGACTCGACTTGGTCGAGTTCGATTTCGAACGAAAACGGCGAAGGTTGATCCTATTTTTATTAGTAGTACATAGTAGTATTGAAAAGGATGACGAGAAGAATTGGAGCGGGAGAGAATGAGAACAGTCGTCAGTTTGGCAGCAGTCGCAGCGAGAGACGACGAGGAAGAAGACGAAGAAGAGGAAGAGGAACCTCCTCCTCGAGTGCGAAACCCGCGAAAAGATAAAATGCACAACAGTCGCTTTCTCAACCAAAACCGCCGTCAAAGAGAGATAAAAAAAAATAAGCGTAAAACAAAGGTGTGCAATTTTTTTCCGTACCTCGGGCGGAACCGGTTTACCCGCGATCGCGTTCGATAAAACGCGCGATCGAATTAACTTTGGTGTTTTCCTAGCGCGTATTTTCGACGTCACGAGTGCATTTGACTGCGTGTGAATTCCAAAAGTCGCTGCTGCAGCGCACGAATTGGCTAACATGATGATGCGTTTTGATGGTTCTGTGCCTTTTTTTGAGGAAAGTTGTTCAGGTTTCTTCTTTTGCTCGAAAAAAGAGCTTTTTCTCTCTCTCTCGTTTTTGCGTGCGTCAATAAAAAAAGCTTGTTGTTTTCCAATTTTTATCCATCAGAGAGATATTCTCCATTCTCCTACCCCCTTGAAATACTATCATAGGACCCAAAGGTTTCAAGACTCTTATAAACTACGCACCATCGTCGCGAAAAGATGATGACAATGACTTCTTCTCTGTCGTCTTCTCTGTCGTCTCTGTCAGCGACGATGAAAAAGCAACAACAACAACAACAACAACAAAAGAAAAAGAAAAATTTAGCTTTCCCGTCGATAAAAGATACCAACAGATATCATCGGAGAAGAGGAGGAGAAATTAGTGTCGCCGCTTGTGCGACGCAACCCCGAGGACGAGGAGAAGAAGCAGGAGCAGAAAAGAGAGAAATAAATACGAATAATAAGAATAATCTCAATAATAAGGAGTATAGTTTTAACGCGAGCCGCAGAAGTAATAAACTCAACCAATCTTCGTTAACTTCTCGTGGGAAAAGCGTGATTATGCACTCTGGTGGTGGTGGCTTTTCCTTGTCCAAGTTGACGTCTGTTTTGAAGAAGAAGACGCAATCGGACTTTGACAGAGTGATTTCAGGAACCTCAAAAACCAGAGAGAAATTGTCGTATATGGACGAAATCTTAGGCTTGTGGCGATTGGAAGATTTGGACGATACTTTAGACGACTTGGAGGAGACGTTGTTATCGGTGGATTTTGGACCAAAGACGGCGGGAAAAGTTTTAGATACCATCCGCGAGCTCGTGGAAGACGGGAAGATTAAAACTGGTGAGGATTGTAAGCGAGCGCTAAAAGAAACCATCGTAAACATTCTCGTTAACGATGGAGGTGATCCGACGAAAATGAACGTTTCCGATGACGAGAAGATTCCGACTTGCGTTCTTATCATTGGCGTGAACGGCGGAGGGAAGACGACGACGATTGGAAAGTTATCGAACTGGTATAAAAACGCTGGCGCGAAAGTGATGATGGTGCCGGGTGATACGTTTCGTGCGGCTGCTGCGGAGCAGTTACAAACTTGGGCAGATCGCACGGGGGCGATTATGTCAAAGAGTCCGCCAAACACAAAACCTGGAGCGGTTTCGTACAAGGCGGTGGATGAAGCAATTGCTATGGGTGATATCGATGTTATTTTAGCGGACACTTCAGGAAGACTGCACACGAACTTGGATCTGATGGACGAACTCGTCGGCGTGAAGAGTTCGATTAAAAAAAGAGAACCCTCGATGCCGCACGAAGTGTTGTTAGTCTTGGACGGTACGACTGGTTTAAATATGTTGAATCAAGCGAGAGAGTTTGGTCAACAATTGGGCGTGACCGGGATTATTTTAACAAAATTGGATGGCACCGCGAGAGGAGGCGCAGTCATCTCCGTCGTCGACGAGATGAAAATTCCGGTGAAATTTGTCGGCGTTGGAGAAACCATGGAAGATTTACAAGTTTTTGAACCGCTTTCGTTCGTCGACGCGTTGTTTCCGGAGGAGGAGGCGGGGGACGCATAAAAAATATCTTATTAAAAGTTTCTCGCGCGCGTGTTCTTAAAATAGAATGAGTATTTATCTTTTATATATATATAATATTATCCCTCTCTACACCACATTTACGCACGCTGTTACTGTTAATGTTTTTGCTTTTGTTGCTGTTCGCGAACAAAAATTTACATCAAGGACTTCGCCGCGGCAACCATCGCATCGGCGGTGATGCCGAACTCTTTGTAGATAGTCGGGGCCGGGGCGGAGGCGCCGAAGCCATCTCTGCCGATGGATTTGACCGCGTATTTAGCCCAGCCAAAGGTGGAGGCAGCTTCGATGGAGACTCTGCACTTGCAGTCGGACGGGATGAGCGACTCTCTGTACGCATCACCTTGTTCTTCGAACAATTCCCAGCACGGCATGGAGACGACACGAACCTTCTTGCCTTCCGCGGCGAGCTTCTCGCCAGCAATGCACGCCAACTCCAATTCAGTACCCGTACCCATCAAGACGCAGTCAACCGGTTTACCGGCGGCTTCACCTTGGACGACGTACGCACCCTTTGCGACGCCTTCTTTCGTGGTACCCGCCAAGTTCGGAACAACTTGTCTGGACAAGGCCAAAGTCGTCGGTCTCTTGTTGGCGGCACCTTCAACGGCGATCTTGTACGCACCCATGGTTTCGTTACCATCGGCCGGACGCATCATAAGCATACCCGGCATGGCTCTGTAAGAGGCCAAGTGCTCAATCGGCTGGTGAGTCGGTCCGTCTTCCCCGACGCCAATGGAATCGTGGGTCATGACGTAGATGGTGCCGGCGCCAGACAAGGCGGCGACTCTCATCGCGGATCTGCAGTAATCGGAGAAGATAAAGAAGGTCGCGCAATAGGAGATGAAACCCGGCGCGTACAACGCAATACCGTTGGCGATAGCCGCCATACCGTGTTCACGGACGCCATATCTGATATTGCGTTCCGCCGGCGTGTCCTTTTGGAAGTCACCAAATTGCTTCATCAAGGTCATGTTGGACGGAGCAAGATCGGCGGAACCGCCAACAAAGCCCGGAATGGCACCACCCAAAGCGTTCAAGGCAGTTTGGGAGTGAATTCTGGTCGCGACGCCCTTGTCTTCCGGCGTGAACGACGGCAAAGAGTCAGCCCAGCCAGCCGGCAACTTACCGGTGGTGATGGATTGGTACTCAGCGTAGTCTTCCGGGTACTTGGAAGCGTACGCGGACTCGACCTTCTTCCATTCGGCTTGCAATTCCGCACCCTTGGCGCTGCAGTCCATGGCCTTTTGAACGGCTTCTGGGATTTCAAATTCACCGTACTTCCAGTTCAAGTTCTTACGCGTGGCTTCGGTTTCGTCCTTGCCCAACGGAGCGCCGTGCACATCGTGAGTGTCGGCCTTGTTCGGTGAACCGTAACCGATCAAGGTGGAAACCTTGATCAAAGACGGTCTCGGGTCCTTCTTCGCGGCTTCAATCGCCTTGCGAATCGCGTCGATGTCGGTGTTACCGTCAACGACGTGTTGCGTGTGCCAGCCGTACGCATCGTATCTCGCGGAGACATCCTCCGTGAAGGAGATGTCGGTGTGACCATCGATGGAGATCTTGTTGTCATCGTAGAAGACGATCAACTTGCCAAGGCCCCAGTGACCGGCCAAAGACGCAGCTTCGCCAGACATACCTTCCATGTTGCAACCGTCGCCCATGATGGAGTACGTGTAGTGGTCAACCAAAGTGGCATCCGGCTTGTTGAATCTCGCCGCCAAGTGCTTTTCGCACAACGCCAAACCAACGGCGTTGCAAAAACCCATACCGAGCGGACCAGTGGTGACTTCGATACCGTCCGTAACAAAGTTTTCCGGGTGACCCGGGGTCATGGAGTCCCATTGTCTGAAGTTCTTCAAGTCGTCGTGCGTGACGGACGGGTAGCCAGTCAAGTGCATCAAAGAGTATTGCAACATGCAACCGTGACCGGCAGACAAGACAAATCTGTCTCTGTTCGGCCACGTGAAGTCCTTCGGGTTGTGGTTCATCGCTTCTCTGTACAAGACGTACGCCATCGGCGCGCAGCCCATGGGCAAACCTGGGTGACCAGAGTTAGACTTGTTGATGGCATCGATGGCCAAGAATCGGATGGAGTTGATCGAGTCTTGGATGGCATCGGCGGAAACACCAGCCGCTGTTTACGATGATGAAAGGAACGAGAGAGAGAGAGAGAAAACAAAACCGGTTAGTTATTCGTTTACATTTTTCCTTTCGTTCGTCTGTCTTCGATCGAGCGCGACGAGAGACGAGAGAACGGATGAGAATTCTTTCTTATTTATCCTCTTCTAATCTTCCTCTTCTTTTCTCCGCCATTAAAAAAACCAAAACGTTATCTTCCTCTTCCTCTTTTTCCCCCTGTTTTTGTTCTCCTTTTTTTCCTTCTCTTTTGTGCAAGAAACACACTTCCAACAACAACAACAATGGATAATAAAAGCGAGATTTTAGAACAAAAAAAGCAATCGGAAACAGCGCTCGCTTCTGCGCGTGCGAACGCGGAACAGAGGTGAAAACGTGGAAATCAAAGCGAGAGAATATCTTCGCGCGTAATTTCCGTCCGTTTTATCCGCGTTCCGCTTTCTTTTTCACCCAAGAATCGCGCGCAAAGAGCGGGATGATTACTCCGAATTTCTCCTTTTTTGTACGGCGGTATGTTCCTCTCCCCTTTGTTTGTCCTTCCTTTCGCCTACAAAAAATCGACGAAAAATCGCGCTAAAATAATAAAAAAACATTCGGAAAACGAGACGGCTAACACTTACGCGCTGCGACAGCTTGCGCGCGAACGCCGGTTCTCACGGAAACCTTCGAAGATTTCTTCAAAGAAATCTTCGGCGCAACGGCAGCGCGGGATGAAAATTGAATAGCAGACATTGGAATTGTGTGCTGTGTGTGCGTAAAAAGTGATGCTTTCCTTCTGCGAAATACGTGGTGTGAAGGAGAAGAACAACCTTGGAATTTTTTGATTTTTGGACAAAGAGATGCCACGCAGGAATAAAAAAAAAGAGAGAGAGAACGAAGAAGTATAATACTAATAATGATATTATAGTATTAGTATTAAGAGTTTTAACTCGTCTTCGAGGAGTGGTTCCAGCCGAACGGAGACGCTTCCTCTGCGAAACTGTCCTTGCCTTTGTTCGTTTCCTTATCGAAAAAGTCTCGGAACGAAGTAAACTTCGGCGCCCAACCTAAAGCTTTCCGAGTGCCTTCGCAAGTCATTCGACGACCAACCGGGCCTTCACTTTTCGTAAACTCAGGCTTGCTATGCTTTTGTCCGTCCTCGCTATCATCATCATCATTATCAAAACATCCAGATTCTAAAGCGCAAGTAGCGACGTCTTCTCGAGTGATGGGGTGACCGTCGCATCCTAGAAAGACGTTTCTTTGCGCATCCTCTCTCAGCAATACTTTCACGACTAAATCAGCCGCATCTTCGTAGTGTATGCAGTTCACCAACGCGTCTGGACGCGACTCGATGGTACCTGCTTTCATGAAGTACGTGTGCGCACCTCTCAACGAATGGTATAATCCGGCTAAACGCAGCACGGCTGCTCTATTTTGATAATTTTCATTCTTTCCTTCTTCTTTTTCTTTTTTGACGGCGTCGTCACTATTTTCTTTTTCTTTTCTTCTATTCTCGTGTTCTAAAACCACATTCTCGGCGTTTAATAATCGATCCGCGCGTGGATTTGCGCCTAGCTTCAACGTCGCCGTATCGTCGTCGCAATCGATGTTGTCTGGAAACACCGCGCTCGACGACGTGAAGCAGAATCCAGAGTACTCGTTCTTCCCGTTCCATTTTTCCAACGCTTTTTTGATTTCTCCTGGATAATCGTCCGAACCGCTCGGTGGCGCCGAAAACACGACGTACGGGTACGTTTTGGGATCAAAATGTTCGAAAGTATCCTCTGTTCTCGCGGTTATTCCCAGCTTTTCTAAACTTTCGTGATTCTTTGTCGAGTTCGTTTGACCGACTACGATAGCCGCCGGGAACATCTCCAACCACTTTTGACACACCAAGGAACCTAACACGCCTGGACCGACGACGAGTAAGTTTCGGCAGTCGGGAGTATCGTACAGTCTTCGAGAGGAATACATCGGATGGTCCATGTCGTAATTATTCTTGTTGATGACTCTTATTTCGCTCTGTCCTCCTCCGTTGTTGTTCTTGTTGTTGTTGGCTGTTGATGATAATGCGTTTCCTCTGATACAACGTCGTGACAACTTCATCGTCGCGCTCTTTTTACCGCGACCACCACCTCCACGACGAAGACAAAGACTCAAATGGAGCGCAGAAAAAGACGACGATGAAGACGACGACGATGACGTTGCACCAGCGCGAGCGCACGAAGCATCTGCGACAAAAGTAATCATCATATCCTTTTTTAATTAATATTCTGACGTGTGTTTTTGTGCATGGAAATTCTTGGAAAAATAAGCGAAAAAGACTCCAGACTCTCCAACTCTCATTTAAGTCTCCAACAACAACGTACACCGCCACAAGATTTATCTCTTAGTATTATTCGCACACACACTTTTCTCTCTCTCGATGTGATTTGAAATGTAGCAGCAATTTATTAGTATATATATATATATTAACAACAACAAAATGATTCAATATGCTCGTCTATTTATTATTATTATTATTGATACCGTCGGTGTTCAACTTCGCGAGCTTCTCCACAATCTCAACGCACTTGTTCTTGTATTCCTCCTTCGCTTGCAACTCATCTTGGCTCTCGTGCCACTTCAAACGCGTGTCGTCGAATAACTCCGGGTCCAACTCTTGTAACATTTTACGAACGTTGATGGTTAAACCGTTCACGGAAGCGTTCCAGTGCGTCATCGCCGTCCTTTCCAAGCTTCCAAATACGACTGGGACGATCACGTGTCTATTCTGCGCGACTAAGTTGACGATGTAATCGTTGTTCCAAAGGAAAAGCGCTCGTTCAGAAACTTGGAAGTGACTGGACTCGACACATCGCGAAATTTGCTGAAACAACGGGATCATCGTCTTGGTGAACTCCTGCGGTTGCGTCAACTCTAAAACTTCCTCCAACTCGCCTAAAAATAAAACCTCCTTTTGAGAGTTTGTCACCGGCCAATACTTTAATAATCCTTTCAATACCGGATCCGCCAAACGCGGATCTTTCTCCACAAACTGCGTCACGCAGTATAATAATTGCTGATGATACATCGCCATGCACTTTGGCTTGTGCAAAGGCAGTAAAGCGCGGACGAGAAACTTCTTGTGTTCCTCCTTCAAAGGTAACGCGAACCCGTTGATGATCGATCCGAGAATTTCCAACAACTCTGCGATGCCGTTGTGTTTTTCCGTTTCGTATATGAATCTAAAGAATATGTTGTTGATAGCCTTTCGAATGAAAGGTCGATGCACCATGAATTTTCCGTAAATCCTGTGCAAAATCGTCTTCAAGTAATCTCTCTCTCTCGGGTCTTCCGAATCGAACAATTCTAAAAGTTTCAAAACAAACGCGTTGTCAACGTATTTTTTCCCAATCTTTGCGTCGACTTCGTTGGACACCACGCACCTCAACAGAAACTCGTAGACGATTTGTAAGTGCGGCCAAGCTGGTTCTAACTTTGGTTCTTCTTCTTCGGGATCGAAATGTTCTCCAGCGGCGTTCCCGGTTTGTTCCGAGCTTCTCGGCGGCAACGCTCGAAAGAGATTGCACGAAAGCATATACATGACGTCGTCAAACACCTTGTCCGTGAACTTAGCCGTGTTGTCTTGATTGACGTAATCTCCGAGTTCTAACAGCGTTTGTCTTTTGATTTCTTTCTCTCGAACGTGCGAAGTTGGATCGGTAAAATCAAACACGTACGAGCACAACTGTAACTTTTTACGAAATAAACTTTGTCGGTCCGAAGCCGGCACGTCTCGAAACAGAAACAGAGGTCGATTTTTATCGTACAACTCCTCTAAAGGAGCGATGTTGTTCTTATTACTACTACCCGCCTTCGTCATCGTCGTCGTCGTCGTTATCGAGTCTTTCTTCTTGTTTGAGTTCGAGGACGATGCCGTCAGCGACGATCGGTCTCTTTCTCCAGGAGATCCTCCTCCGCTCTCGTTGTTGTTTGTGGTGGTGGTAGTTTCTCCCCCTTGTTGGGACGAAGGTGCCGCTTCTCCTCCTTTTTCTCCTTGTCCTTGCTGATTTGTGAAAGAGTTCTTTCGTCCAACCATGGACAACTGCTTCTTCACGTTCTTCAGCATGACGACTAAAAAGACGACGACGCGACGACGATGATGGTTTTGATGCTGCGAAAATTACTCCTCTTCAAAAGAAAGTACGCGCGCGCGCGCGCGATTCTGTCTGGTTTTGTCGTCGATCAAAAACAAAGAGATTTTTTTTGCTTTCTTCGCGTTCTGTCTCGTTCTTTCTTTCTCTCTGCTTCTGAATGAGTCGCTCGGTCCACTTCTCTTTCTCTGTACTTCTTCTTCTTCTTCTTCTTCTTCTTTACACGGATAATTCAAGAGCAGCAGCACGATTCTTCGAGCGCTTCTTCTCTTAAAAGAGAGTTAAAACTCCTCCTCTCCCAACAAAGAAAGATACGCTCTTTTTTTATAACGATGAGAGTAAAGAGAGAAAAGATTACCCCCCCCTCTGACTGACTCTGAAAGAAGAAGAAGAAGAAGAAAGAAGAAGAAGACAAGTTTTTTTCTCTTTTTTCCTAAAGTCTGTTTTCTAGGGAAGGAAGATATTTTGGGTGGTTTGACTCGCTTCTGCGACCTAAAATAGAGAGAAAGAAAGAGAAAAAAATATCACAACACACAACACACACACACTCTCTCTCTCTCTCTGCGCGCAGAGTGTTGACGACGACGACCTATGATTTTTACGACGATGATCGACGAGGAGAGAAAGAGACTGCGAACAACAAGAAGAGAAAAAGAAGAAGAAGCGCATCGACGAGGATCTTTTTCTTCTTCCTCTCCCGTGCTTCTTCTCTCTCCGAAGAACTTCTCCACGACCAGCGCGTGTGGGTTTTTTTCTTCCTTCTCTTCTTCGTGTTTGCAGTCGCCGACGACCGGGAGAATACACCACCAAAACCGAACACGACGACGACGAAGACAACACCAAAGAGAAGACGACGAAGACGACGAAGACGACGAAGACGAACGAGGGAGGATTAGTTTACTCTTGCCGTTCCACGATGACGAGGACGAGGAGGACGAGCCTTCTTCTTTGTGCGCCTCTTCCTCCTCGGAGGACGAGGAAGAAGACCAAGAAGACCAAGAAGAAGAAGAAGAAGAAGACTCTTTGAGCAAAAGAGTTTTCTCGCCTTTGCTGTATTTTTACGATAGCAATAAAACGCTCTCTGAGAAAGAAGAAGAAGAAGAAGAAGAAGAAGAAGAAGAAGAAGAAAAGGACGAAGGCGAACCAGACCAACGAGAAGAGAGAATGGCAGGAGTTTCTACGACAAGAACAACATCTCGAGATGCCGCGACTCTGGTGTACTTGCGAGGCAACTCTTCGAAGGAGAACGCGGCGAGTTTTAGAGTCGTCGTTCTCACAACCGATGGGAAAACGAGCGATGAGATGCGGTGGCGCAAGTACGGACAAAAGTTTGTTAAAGGAAGCAAATATCCTCGTAGCTATTATAAGTGTACTTCTATCTCGAACATGAACATTCAAAAGCACGTGGAAGAAGTGGACGACAACGGGGGACAAAAAATATTGGTAACGTTTCACACGCAATCACTCGATTTTGCAAAGGATTTGGAGCGGAGAATACCCGGCAGCGCTCTGATAATGCCAACAGATTAACATCGAATACGCAGTAGTTTATTTTAGTATGGTGTAGTAAAGTGGTCACGTGAACAACTTTGATGTGAGAACTATTTTCAACTGACGATGAATTTTTACGAGATTATTACCATCTCGACTTCCCCTCATCGCGCGATGGCGGTGGCCTTCTATCATCCCTTCTGTCATCTCTTCTGTCATCTCTTCTGTCATCCCTTCTGTCATCCCTTCTGTCACCACCTACGCCACGACTTGGTGGGCGATCGTCTCTTCGTCTATCGCCGCCCCATCTATCGTCTCCTCGGCTCGGCGGCCTATCGTCGCGATCACCAAATCCTCCTCTTCTAGGTTCGTATCGGTCGGTTCCCCGACTCGGAGGTCTATCGTCATCTCTACCGCCGCCTCTACCCCATCGACTTCCGCCGGAGCGGTCATCTCGGTCGTCTCTGCCGTCACGTCGATCACCTCGGTCGCGAAGATGTGGCGGAACGAATCCACTTCCTCTGTCCGAATCCCCGCCGCCTCTGCTCGACGGTCTTCGCGCTTCCTCAGCTTCACGCTCAGCTTCGGCCTTCTTGCGTTCCAAAGCTTCGGCTTCATCTCTTGCCTCCAATTCCATTTCTTGAAGACGACGTATGTACGCCTTTCTACGCTTGATCTCGCGCTCAGCCTTGCGTTGCTTCTTCTGCTCTTCTAATTTGCGCTCTCGCTCGGCTTGCGCCGCAGCGATTTCATCCGCGCGTCTTAACATGATTGCAGATTTGAACGCAGCTTGAGTCTCCGTCATCTTTTGCAATCTCTTCTTTTCGACAATATCTTGCTCCCACTTTGCTTTTGTTTTCACGGTTATCAACTTTTGCTGTTCGTGGAAAAACTTTTCGTCGTCAACTTTTCGCCCTTCGTACGCTTGCTCAATCAACGGCACCATCTCCTCTCTCTTAGCTCTTTCCAAGTGATCCATGGTTTTGGCGACCTTCAAAAGTTTCTTTTCCATCTGTTGACGTTCAGAAATTTGTTCTTTGATGGCAGTTTCCATCAAAATTCTCTTGTCCAAAGTTTGACCTTCTTCCAACTTGATGGAAATCTTCTTCCCTTTCTTCTTCTCTTGCTCCGCGAGCAACGCCAAGGCCTCTTCCTTTTCTTTTTCCTCCATTTCGGCGCGAATGCGTTTTTCTTCTCGTTGACGAGATTCCACTTCGAGGCGTTTGGCTTCTGCCGCTTCGTGAGCGCGTTGCGCCGCCAATCGTCTTTCCTCTTCTTCCTTCTCTTGCTCCGCGAGTAGACGTTCAGCTTCTTCCTTGCGTCTTTCGATGATAACTTTCCTCGCCAAAGCTCGCTTGTGCTCTTGTTCGACCGCGCTTCGAATCGCTTCCGCGTTTTCTATGCGCTTGCGTTTCATCGAGTCCAAATCAGAAGCCGCCGTCGTAGACGGCGTCAACTCGCGGCAGGCATCGCGAAGTGTCGTCGCAACTCGGACGAGATAATCGTCCACGGACTTTTCCTGGATGTCATCGCCAACAAAAACAATCATCTGTTGTTGGTGATCGATTCGTAAGGCCAGATACCCTGATTTCACGGCTCGAACAAGCGCCAATTCAACTTCGTAATATGGAAGAAATGGGACCAAGCTCTTCGCTCTTTCGAGCTTCAACGTTCGGTACACCTTCGATTGCTGATTGAACATTCGCAAAACCGACAAAGTTTTCAACAACGGAATGAAATCGGAAACTTCGATGGATTTCACGGAGACTTCAGCAGAGAGTTTGAATGTGACAGACTCTAAAGCTTTCAACTTCGACTCGGCTTTTTGGCACAAGTCGAGCGGATGAAAACCGTCTTCCAAGATATTGAACAAATCTCTCACTTCCTCGGCACAGTTATCAACCATTCCCGAGCGCTTGATTTCTTTGATGATCAATTCTCTGGACATGATATTCTTCGCTTCTTGCATACTTTCTAATTGATATCCCAATAACGAGGCTAATCTCGAGTCTCGTTCGTGCCTCGCGCCCACATCAATATTTCCTAAGGGCGTTTTCTCGTAAGGCGGAATGCACATGGCGGACAAGACAACCGCAGACGCTAACGACTTCAAATCCTCATCGGTCAAGTTTTTCAAATACCCTTTCGATAAGTTATACAACTTAATCCACGCGTAAGCGTTGCAGAGGTAGTTTTGCGAAACGAAAAATACCTTGGTCAACGCGGCAAAATAAGACGACATCAACGTCGGTCGAGGCGAGCGCTTCAAGAGAAACATCAACCCGTGAATGTCTTCAACCGATCGAAACGCTTCGTTCCACATTCCCAACTGCGAACTCGCCTCGAGTTGCTGAAATCGAATGTCCAACAAAATATCTTGCGTTTCTCTTGAATTCAAATCCGGTCGATCGCGTTGGTCTTTGTATTTCAAAAGATTATTGAGATGCGAGCGCAAGTTTTCGCACAAACGTCTAAATTCCGAGTTTCTCTTGTACTTGACGCAAAAGTTGAAAGCTTCGATAGCCACCAACTGATACAACGCTTCCATTTTGTTGTTGTTTCGCAAAACTTCCAAGCAGTTTCTGTACGTTTCCCAAAGGAACTTGAACCACGGCGTTGGCGACTCGACGTTGTCTTCTGCTTCTAACTCCTCTGGCGTCATCGTGTACGCTTTCAACATGACTTGCTCTGGAGTGTGTTCTAACTCTAAATCCGCAACTTGCATCAACTCATCGGTCGAACCACCGGCAGCGACGATTGCGTCTTCCACTTTCTTCGTCGCCAATTCCAGAAACTTCTTCAGGACTTCCTCCAAACTCTGCACATTTACTTGCTGACAGGCTATGCGATATTGAATCAACCCATCTTTGGCCAATCGTCCTTTCTTCAAGTCCACGCATAATTCTACGTATTTAAACATGATTTCCTCCAAAGGTTTCGACCACGTTCGGTGTCTTCGAGACGTGACGACATCGTGCAACGCTTGCAGCGCCGATAAAGGTTGTCCAACGTTAATGAGTTCCTCCTGTTACGTAAGAAAAGAGAAGATGAAAAATGTGGTGAGTTTTTGTGCTTTTTAACAGCAGCAAACAGAGCGGCGCGATTGCGTTTTTGAAAGAAGAAGAAGAAATCGTAAAACCTACCGCTCGTTTCAACGCGTTCTCCGGTTTGGAGATGGTTCCCATGTACGGCGCCATTTTAATCGTTTCTAATGCGAACCCAAACTTTAATCACACGTTTGATCTTCGCGAGATGTGATGCGCTGATGAGGCGGTTTGATTTGATGTGTGCGCGTACGAATTTTGTGGTTTTTGTCGTGCGTGTGTTGTGTTTCATGAACCAAAAAAATGAACTCGAGAACTCGAGAACCAAGCGACGACTTTTTTTTCTCTTTTTCCCTTTTCACCAAGGCCTCAATACTCATCATAAATAACAGAGTGCAAAGCACACACACACGCCGCCGCCGCGCGTTAAATAATAAACTCGACGACGAAGTTTTATCATCAAATATGGGTCGTTCAGCTTCGGACTTTGCGGATAAGAGAGAGGTGTACTTAAAATATCTCCCGAAATCGTGCACGGACGAGCAACTGAGAGAACTGTTCGAGCCGCACGGGAAAATAGTTCGCCTTTGGCATTCGCGACATCCAGACACGGACGAGAGTAAAGGGTACGCGTTCTTAACATTCGAGAAGAAAGAGACGGCGAGATACGTGGTGAGAAACTGTAATCAACATCCGTTCAACTATTTAGACGGGAAACACGTGGAGATTTCGCACGCGCAACCTTGGGAACAACACACGGCGAAGACACACGTAGGACTGAAAAATATCGAAGCCAGAGAGAACTCGGTAACCGAAGGAGGAGTGAAGAAGAAACAAGGACACAAGCATAAACTTTCCGCGAAAGCTCGGCAGAGAGCGAAGAAACGGAAGGAGAAAGAAATGTTGGCGGCTGGTAAGACTTGAGTGAGTTTTGATGAAAGCCTTGTTTGCCGTCCTAGTATTCGCTCGCTCCCCGCGTACGACAAACTTTAGTTAGATTCTATAGAACTGCTGTAATCATTATTAAATTAGCACAAAATACTATTATTATTATTATGATGATGATGATGATGATCATCGTGTGGGTTATCACCGAGGTTTGCTGCTCGCTATGTTTTCCTTCTCTTCCTCGTTCACGCTGTTGATAGTGTTCAAAGGTAACTCAAACTCTTCCCGCTGATATTGAGGGGGAACGGATTCCTTCTCCGCTCTGGCTCGCGAAAGCTCCAGCATAGTTTCCAAGTCATCTTCTCCTGCCCCTGCTGCTGCTACTGACGACGACGACGACGAAGATGATCCATCCACCTCGTCGTTCCTTTCATTCACTTTCAATCTCAACTCATTTTTCCCCCCGGCGTCTTTAAGGAGTCCCCAATACTCCTTATCGCTCTCTCCGCGGTTCTTTCTCGCTGATTCTACTGAACTAAAGTTTACGTACACTGGCGTTTCTAATAACTCTGGATGTTTCTGAAACAAATTTCTCTCCGCGTACCGCAAAGTGTCCAAAACTAAAGGAAGTTTTTGTCTGAACACAATCGCTCTGAGCGGCGCCGCCCATCGGATCCACCACGCGCCGTCCGCCGAGACTTGACAAAACACGTGCAATCCATCCGATCGCCATTCCGCTAAAACTTCGTCTCTCAACAATTTCGTATACCAAATACTCGTTTGCGTTTCGTTAAACTCTTTGGAGACCGATAGCGTTAAATGTCTCGTCAAATCGTTGTGCGTCAAAGTGTATCTTCTCGGTTTCAACAACGAAGTGGGCGAATCGTTCAAGACGGAATCTTCGCAGAAAGATACGGAGACTCGGTCTGGATCAAACTTTAGCGGATCGAATAAAGCGCTCGTTCTGATCGATGATCTGTTCTTCTTTGTCTTCTTCTTTCCTGTTGTCGTCGTTATTGTATTTGTTGTTACGCGTGTTTGCGTCGTGTTCTCAAAAAACATCATCCGATGATGATGATGAGGACGAGGATGACGACAAGAAGATGAGAGATAAGTGTGCGAGTGGCCTTCTCCTCCTCTCCGTCCTCGTCCTCGTCCTTTGCTGCTGTTGAATACATTATAAAACGTCGACGACGACCCCGCGATCGCCTTTCTCTGTCCTCGTTGTGATCTTATCGCTTGAAAAGACGACGACGACGACGACGAACACGTCGTCGAGGAGAACAGTCTGTCCGCGATAACGCAACTCATTTAAAGGAACAAACAACAACAACAACAACAACAACAAATGCGTTTTTTACCACCCTCGCGAGAAGATTTTATTCCACTCTCTCTCTTATCTCTTTACTCTCTACTCTAATATAATACTCTCTCTCTCTTACTCTGTGTGCTGTTTACGTCGAGTAGCTCTTGTGCGTACCACCTGTGTGCGTGTGAACACAGACAGAAGAGACTCACACGCAAGAGAGACTGAAAGAGAGTTCTGAGGAAACGACGAGAGACCTGACTGACGAGAGAGAGTTGAATTTAAGAACGCGATGAGAGAGAGAAGCTTGAGAAGAAAATCTCTCCTTTTTTTTAAACCACGAAAACGGATGGAAATCTGGAAATCTCTCTTGTCTCCTCTTTATCTTTGTTTCGTTGTCACACCTCTTCTCTTCATCAGAAAAAAAGAAAAGAAAAGAGAAACAAACAACACACAGGTTGAGGAGGAGGATGATGATGATGCGTTGCAGCAGTAATAGCGCTTTCAGTAGTCGCTCGTTGTCCATCAACAACAACAGAAACAGAAACAGCAGAGGAGGATCGACGAGCACGAGCACCGGGAGAAAGAAACGCGTGATTTTTATGAACGTACTAACACCAGAAGAAGAGACGTCACCATCGTCGTCGTCGTCGTCGTCAAAAAGAAGAAAACAAACGAGAGGAGTGATTGCCAAAAGTATTACGCAACAACAACAACAACAACAACAAAAGAAAGGACGCGCGTCTTTGAAAAACGCCGCGGTTGCCATACCGGGTGTCTTTGGCAAAGTGGAAGCGCCAAGACCGGACGTTGCGATACCGGGGAAAGAGGACCCGTGGACAGATCCAAAGTGGAAGGAGAAAAGATGGACGATATACAGAGACGTGGCGTACGATTTAGATCCGTTTTTTGAGAAACATCCGGGAGGGAACTGGTTGTTGAATTTAGCCATCGGGAGAGATTCGACGGCGTTGTTGGAGTCCTATCACTTGAGACCGGAAGTCGCGGTGGCGAGGTTTCGCATGCTCCCGGTGTTGAAAGATTTCCCGGTCGAGGCGGTGCCAAAGTCGCCGAGACCGAACGATTCGCCGTTATATAACTCGATTAGAACCAGAGTTCGCACGGAATTGTTTCCGGAGGAAGGTAAGAATAAGCACAGACAAGGTGGGGACTTTGCCACGTGCGTGATTTTGGGTTTTGCCGTGTTTGCGTATTCGATTTATTACGCGTTTCCATCCTTGTTAGCCGGCGCGTTGCTCGGACTTTCCGGCGCATGGATCGGTCTGACCGTCCAGCATTGCGCCAACCACGGCGCCATGAGTCCGTCGCCAGTCGTGAACAATTTGTTAGGCTTGACGGACGATTTAATCGGCGGATCTTCGTTGATGTGGAGGTACCACCACCAAGTTTCTCATCACATCCACTGCAACGACAACGCGTTGGATCAAGATGTCTTCACGGCGATGCCGTTGTTACGCTTTGATGCCAGAAGAGAAAGAAAATGGTTCCACAAATTTCAACACCTGTACTTGTTCCTCGCGTTTCCATTGTTGCAAGTCGCGTTTCAAGTTGGCGATATTGTCGGTTTGTTCACAAAAGACACCGAAGGTGCAAAGTTGCACGGGGCGACTGCTTTAGAGTTATCTACTGTGGTTATCGGCAAAATTGCCCACTTTGGTTTGCTTTTGGCACCGTTAGCGAATCACGCCACGTCTGCTGTTCTCGCCGGCATTGCTTCGTTCGTTGCCGTTCAAGGTATGGTGCTGGCGTGTACATTTGCCGTTTCTCACAACGTCGCGGAAGCGAAAGTTCCGGAAGATACCGGCGGTGAAGCTTGGGAAAGAGATTGGGGCGTCCAGCAATTAGTAACATCCGCGGATTGGGGCGGGAGAATTGGAAACTTCTTTACCGGTGGGTTGAATTTGCAAGTGGAGCACCACTTGTTCCCTGCGATTTGCTTCGTCCACTACCCAGCCATTGCGAAAATTGTCAGAGAAGAGGCGGCAAAATTTGGCGTGAACTATGCGAGCTACCGCACGTTGCCGGGTATATTCATCCAGTTTATGAAATTTGTGAAAGATATGGGGACTGCTGATCAAATTGGAGACATTACGACTGTTCGTCACAGAAACAACGAACTCGCTTTACAAGTGGACATCGCGAAGACGTCCATGAACTCGCAAGCGAACGCGGCTGCTGACGGCGTTGACTCGTGGTCGATCCAAAGAAACTTGGCCAGACGCATGTTCAATTTGCAATAATACTAAGAAAATAGAAGAAGAAAAAGATGGAATAGAAGAAGAAGATATACTACTACTACGAATATAAAGAAGAAAGTCTTTTTGAGCAGTCGGTCGCTGGCTGATGAGAGACACTATTGTAATACTACTACTTGAGAAAGAAGAGAAAGAGAATTTTGAAAGATAAAAGTTTAGAATAGAAGTTTAGCTTCTTTTTTTTTAAGTTTAGCTTCTTTTTTTCGAGTTTTTCTTTTCCTTTGTTTTTCTCTTTTTCCACAAAACTCTCATTACACAAAACTCATCAACTCCTTTTTGTTGGCAAAAGAAAACCTCAATTTTTTGCCTCTCTTTTACCAACACTAACGAAAATGATGGCGATGGTTCCATCGAGGATATATATGTCACCATCATCTTCTTCTTCTTCTGTAAACAACTCGAAATCGAACTCAAACTCGTCAAACTCGGTGGCGCAAAGAAGACTTCATTTCTGTCAACCACATTTTGAACAAGAACATACTAAAAAGAAGACGTATAGGAGGAAGAATTTCAGAACAAAAGCGAATTTTGAAGACGACAACGACGACAATTCTTCTGTGAATACTAATAATTCTTTCTTCTCTGGTGTCAAATATATACATAGTTTGCAAGAAAATGCGGATACGTTTGTGAAGCACGTGCAATCCTATCGAATCACTCGAGTCGTGGACGTCGACGACGACCAAAAACACCGAGAAGAAAAGAACCTCAGAACAACGACGAGAAGAAGAAGAAGAAGGAGCAAAAATGACATTGAAATAGAAGATATGATGATTGAAGACGACAACGACGGAGAAGAAAATTACACCCTCGTGTGCGCGCAAACGTACGAAACTGATCGAGAAACGAGAGACTTGGTTTCCATGGAAATAGCGCAGAAAGGTGCGCTGCTCGGGTCGTTGATGATGGAGAAAGTGTTGGAGCGAGGGTGGTGGGACGACGCGACGGATGCGCCATCGGCAGGAAGCGCTATGGATACATCTCCAATGTTCGAATTCCAAGCTTTGAAAAGAGAACAGAGACGAGATTTAAGCGCAACTGTTCGCCAAGCGATTGAAAAAGAGTTGGGTAGGACTGTCGATTTCAAAGCGCTCGCGAAGAACGTCATCGAGAAGGTTTTCGAAGAAGCCTCCGGGGTATTACCAAATGAAATTCTTTTGACGAAACGAATGACGGAAGATATTCTGCGAGACGTGTGTGCTTCTCCGAAAGTCAGTCTGTATAAGAATACGCTTTTGTATCTGTCGGAAAACGAGGAGGAGTTTGCCATCTCGTCTTCGAGAAGAGATTTTAGCATCCAAGCGGAGTTCGAAGCTAAAAGAGTCTCGTCAACGAATACTAATAATTTGCACCCTTTAGCGGTGGTAACGTTGTCGATCATCGAGGATATGTCCGTTTCGCTTTCAGAGGGGATTACGAAAGCCGTGTTATCGACGAACGCTTTTGGTCTCGTCTCAAACTTGAAGTCTTCAAGAATTTTGAACAAGTTTCGCAACCAACAGAGATTTTCCAAGTTTCTCTTCGATAACTATCGGGACGTGGAAAACATTTTCTCGGATAGGTTTGAATTGTACGGCTATTACGCGGAGACGGATCAATTGATCAAACGAACTCTCTTCATGCAAAGAGTCAACGAGTTGGAGAAATTAAGAGGTATGCGATACCTGGTTTCCATCGTCCTCGAAGCCTTGGATGTTTTCGTGCCCGTTTTGTTTCAGGCGTGGCGAAACGCGACTAAAGTAGCCACGTACCTCCTCATGGTCGTCTTGGGGAGGAGTATTGGGTTAGTGTATCGAGGAATTAAGGACGTAGTAGATGATTCGAGAAATCGAAATAGCGCGTTTTAATACGATTTCATTGATAGCATATTTAACTGCTGCTACTCCATCTACTATTACTACTTCTGCGCTATCTAATAAATGCTACTTCTAACTGACTAACACGTTTTCTATCCTCAATTCGCCTTCGCCTTTGGCGCGAGAGAAAGGCAAGTTATTCCCCAAATCCATAATCTCCGGAGGCTTCTCGCCTTCTTCGAACATTTCGTATTTCGTACATCTGGAGTGTTGCGCCCACGCGAAGCCGTTTTCGACCGTGTACGTTTTCACGTTCGTCACGCCGGCGTCGCTGAACACTTGCCTCGCCCAGTTCGCTCTGGACGCAGAGCTCGTTAATAAAACGACAAACGTTTCCGGTTTTGGTTTCGGGAATCGAAACGATCGGAACCAATCCTCGTCGCCTAATAACAACGCTTTCGGAATATGATCGACGAGCATGTGCACTGTACCTCTGATGGATCCGTAGTACACTCTTTCGTCGTATCTTCGTATGTCTATGATGACAGCGGCGCCGGTGGAGAGAAGGTGCGAGCTTTCCAATAAAGTCATAAACGCATCTCGAGATAACGAAACGTCTTCCTCGGAAAGTAACGATTTCATGTCCGAATCTAACAATGGAATTAACGACACCATTCCTCCGACGACTGTGCTGCACCGAGAGAAGCCTAGACTCGAGGCTTGCGCGGCGGCTTGCGCGGCGTGCTTGCCGTGCGGCGAGACGAATATCAAGTTGCTTCGCAATCCGGGAGTTTTCGTTCTCGGGTACCGCTTATGAAACATCGACGAGGTGGCCGACGGCGAGTTTCTGTTCCTGAGGAGCAACTGAACTTCGCTCAAATCCATTCGAACGTAATACAGAGATTTGTTTTTCGTGGTCGCTTCCTCTTCTTTCTCTTCGCTTATGAACCGTCTTTGCAAAGCTCGAACCAAGTCTGAATTTTCGCTTCGATCGCTCACGTCGACGATGAAAAACTCCACGGGTTTTGTTTCCACCAAAAGCCAAAATGCGACTGGGGATAAACGCGCGTAACTCTCGTGTCGAGCCGCGTTGCGAGCTTTTTGTTTGATGGAGTTGATGGACGTTGATTTGTTTTCGTTCGTTCCATCGTCCGCTGATTTGTTCTTCAAATGACTTTGCAAGTCTTTCAAAAGATTCGGTTTGGACGACCTTAAAACGCGAACAGACCACGCGATGAGCGACAGACACACCGCTGTGGTTAACGAACCACCGACGTTGGTGACGTGCATTTGATTTAATCCTCTCGTTCGAGAGCTCTCTTTCCTTCTCTCTTTCGCGTTTGTTTTTGGAGATTGAGGAGTGAATTTTTGGAAGAACTTGAAGAAGAGGTGAAAAGAAAAGTAAGAAACGCAGTTCCCGAAATGCTTTTTAATTAATTTGATGCGTATGTTGCGTTTCAATATTTATATTAAGTATAGTTAAACAGTATTAATGAAAAACTTCACCTTCAAGGGATTAAATAATTAAATTTTATATTTTAATTCAAACATAGAATTTAATTTTTACATGTATTCCCTGTATATTTAGGATATTATCTGTTAAATATTTACATTCCCAATAATATAAAACAATGAATAAATAAAAATCATTTAAAGCTACGGGAAAACTGATATCTAGCAAGTAAAGATTTATTTATTATTTAAAAATGCCAAATTGAATATCATATCATTGTTTTAAATATATATATTACGATGAACATACCTGAAATATTATTTAAAATCACGTACACATGAAAGTTCTCGGGATTATATCGCTAATAAGAGTGTTAAAATAAATTGATTTATTTTCTCAAAAACGTTCCTCACAATTTCTCTTCTTTCTCTCTCTCTCTCTCTCTCTCTTTGGAGAAGAGAGAGGGCGATGACGATGACCTCGAGACTGCGTCGTCTAGCTTCCGGAAGATTCGTGCCGTCGATAGAGACACAGCAAAGAAGGAAAGACTTCGTCTGCCGTTCTTGCTCGTGCGTCGTTGAAGAAAAGAAAAAGAAAAATTATAAATTCTTTTCTTCCAACCACCTTCTTCTTCGAGGAGAGGAACATCATCGGTTGGACCAACTTCTGAACAGATTCATAAACCACGAACAAAAAGGCGTCCCGTCTAAAGCAGGAACGGACGAAGATGCGAACGATGTGTTCGATATGAAGCGAATGCGCGTTTTCTTGAAACTTTTGGGCGACCCGCACAAAGGGAAGACGTATAAAACCATTCACGTCGGCGGCACGAAAGGCAAAGGCACTCAAATCGCTCTGCTCTCTTCGTGCTTAACGAAAGCTGGGTATACGATAGGGACGTATAAGTCCCCACACGTGCACACGTTCGCGGAACGAATACGAGTGAACGGACGATATAACGACAAAGAATTGAGCGAGTTATTCGAACAGATTTGGAAGAAGAGGACGGATTTAGAAACAAACGATGATGTTCAAAAGGAAGAAGACGACGCGTTAAAACAGTTGACGCACTTCGAAGTTCTAACGGCGTTGGCGTTAAAGTATTTCGAACAGAAAAACGTAGACATAGCTTTAGTTGAAGTTGGATTAGGTGGCGTACGGGACGCGACGAACGTGTTTGACGAAAATTCGTTGGAGTGTGCGATACTGACGCACATTGGTGAGGAACATTTGGAGGCGCTCGGAGGAAGCATAGAGTCCATCGTGCGAGCGAAAACCGGTATTTGTAAACCGTCGAGACCGACATTCATCGGACACCAAAACGATCGGAAAGTGGACCAATTAATCCGCGAGGGAGTTCATAATCAAGGTGGTGGTGTGATCGTCGAAAACAACGCGAAGGTACGTTTAGTAGATATCAATGACGATGGTGGGACTTTGAAACAAAGAGTCTCTGTAGTAGCGAGCGTTCCAAAAGGAGAAAAAGAAGAAGAGTTTCAGAGCAGATCCGTCATAAATCTTCCGTTACTCGGTCCACACCAGAGAGAAAACGCCGAGTTAGCTCTGAGCGTCTTATCGCACATGATGACGACGACAAAAACAACATCAGGGAAGACGTGGGACAAACTCACGTGGGAAAGTATTCGCGAAGGTTTCGAAGCGTGTTCCTCGGTTTCATCGCCTGGAAATTTCGAGATTCTCCGACGACCGCGAAGAAAAAGTTCAGAAACGGGTACGTCGCAAGATGATAATCATAACCATAAAAATGATGACGACTACGTCACAATCGTCGCCGATGGCGCGCACACGGAAGAATCAGCCGTGTGTTTGAGAAAAACGCTCCTCGAGGTCTTCCCGAACGAACCGATAGTGTTTGTCCTCGCCATGGCGTCGGATAAAAATCACTCCGGGATATCGAAAGCTTTAGCCGCGACGCCTTCGATGGTTGAGATGATCGCCACAAAAGTAGACGTGGCTGGGAAAGATTTGCGATCGACTGCGCCGGAAGTGATCGCGCAGAGCGAACATTTCAAAGGAGTTGTCGTTCAGGATTTTTCCTCGGCTATGAAATACGCGAAAGATGTTTTAACGAGAAAGAATAACGGCAGAGGCGTAGTGTGCGTCTCTGGAAGTTTGCACTCGGTCACGCGAGCGAAAAGAGAAGCGCATTTGTAGACGAATACATCTTCAAATAATAGGTACTTGTATGATAATATCGTAGCTTTTTAGAACTGTGTAGCATACATAGCATATAGGAATACGAGATTCGTAATAATATAAAATCATCAATACGTTCTATTATTTTAGAAGTCCGCGCTGCCTGGGTATCGAGGAAATGCAATCACATCTCTGATATTCTCCACGCCGGTGACGTATTGAACCAACCTCTCGAAACCTAAACCAAAGCCGCTGTGCGGGACCGAGCCGTACTTTCGCAACTCCAAATACCACCAATACGATTCTTTCTCTAAACCGACTTCCTCTATTTTCTTCTCCAAAACGTCCAAGCGCTCTTCTCTTTGGGAGCCGCCCATTAATTCGCCAACTTTTGGGACCAAAACGTCCATCGCCGCGACGGTTTTACCGTCATCGTTCGCGCGCATATAAAACGCTTTGATATCTTTCGGATAATCGCGAACAATCACCGGTCGGTCTTTATAAACCTCTTCCGAGATGTATCGTTCGTGTTCGGATTGTAAATCGCTCCCCCACTGGATCGGGAACTCAAATTTTTTCTTCGCCGATAAGACGTGTTCCACGGCTTCCGTGTACGTGATTCGAGCGAAATCTTGATCGACGACGTTCTGTAATCTTTCCCTTAAGTTATCTTTGGAAATATTCTTTTCAAAGAACTGCAAATCTTCGTCGCAGTGTTTTAAAACGTGCGTGATGCAGTGCTTCAAATACGCTTCGGCGCAATCCATGTCGTCGTTTAAATCCGCAAACGCTAACTCGGGTTCCACCATCCAAAACTCCGCGAGATGTCTCGACGTGTTGGAATTTTCCGCTCGAAACGTCGGACCGAACGTGTAAATGTCGTTGACCGCGCTCGCCATGATTTCACCGTTCAACTGGCCAGAGACGGTTAAATACGATCGTTTGGCGAAGAAATCTTGTTCGTAATCTACGCCACCGGATTTGAGTTTTGGAAGCTCTTTCACGGACGTTTGCGGCGTATTTGACCCGGATTGGAGCTCCGTCAGTTCTTCTTTCAACGCCAACAATTTCTTTACCTCTCGATCGACGTCCTCTTTCGTCGCGTTGCCCTCTCCTTTATCCGCTTTCGTTTTCTTGACGATATCGCCTTGGCTTTTCACTTTTTGCTCTACTTTTTCAACGTCTTGCGGCGCGACTGACGCGGCGGCGCCGGCGGATCCTTCTTCCTCTAACCCGTTCAACAAACACGTGACTTGAAACTGCTCTCCGGCGCCTTCGCAATCCGAAGCGGTAATAATCGGCGTGTTCACGTATAAAAACCCATTCTGCTGAAAAAACTGGTGCGTCGCGAACGCCAACTGATTTCTCACTCTCGACACCGCCGCGATGGTATTCGTTCTCGGTCTCAAATGCGCGATCCCTCGTAAGTATTCCAGCGTGTGTCTCTTCTTTTGCAACGGGTACGTCGCCGGATCCGCTTTACCGATAATCTCCAACTCGTCCACCAAAACTTCCACCGATTGTTTCCCGCCCGGCGATTCCACGACTTTCCCTTTCACTCGTATCGACGCTCCGGTCGAAACTTCGCTCGTGGCGCCCGCGACGAGTTGCCAGACGTTTTCGTCCACGTGTTCTTGCAAGACGACCATTTGCATCCCGGACATGTCCGAACCGTCGTTTAAATCGATAAACGCTCGGTCTTTTTGCGCTCGATTCGATCGGACCCAACCTTTTAATTCGAGCGTTTTGCCTACTTTTGATTTCCCGCGATCGTTTCCTTTGATTTGTGCCAGGCGGTCTCTTCTTTTATACGTTGTTGTTGTTTGCGTCGTCGAACTGTTCTCACCAGCAGCGCTCCTACCGCTCGTCGTACTTAATCTCGTATTTTTCACACTTCTTCTCATCATCGTCATCGTCACCGCGCGAGAAGACGTTAAAGAAGAAGAAGAGCACGACGACGACGACAGAAGAGGAGACACACCACCCATCGTCGTCGGTATCCTTCTTCTCTGATTATAATCATTAGTATTGCTATTGTTATTACGATAAAAGTTTCTGCTCGTTGTTGTTGTTGTTGTTGTTAAAGTGCTTCTGCTGCTTCTGCTGACGACAGCGGATTGATGATGATGACATGTGTTGGTGTCGTTGCTTCTTAAGATCCGTCGCGAAGAAGAGGCGACGCACCCATTTTGCGCGGAAGAAGAAGAAGAACGAGTGGAAGAGTAATTGGTGTTTCTGGTGGTCGTCGTCGTTGATTTAATCATCGTCATCTTGTTTCTCGTCTGTCGTGTGGCGCAGAAACAACTCTTAAAGGACGCTATCTTCATCATTTTTTTGTGTCACACAACAAAGTTGTTTTTTTTTTACTCTCGTCTCGAGTATACAAAAGAGTTAAAAAGTGTGGGAAAGAAAGAAAGAAAAAAGAAAGATGTTTAAAGAGAAAAATGAAAACGAGGAGAGAAAAGTTTTCGAGGGAAAAATTAGGTTTCAGAAAATTTCTCTGCTTTTCTACTGCCTGACTGCTTTTCAGACAAAAGTATTTCAAAGGTGTTGTTGTTGTTCAAACACCGCACAACAAACACATTAGAGTAGTATAAAACAAAGGTTTCAGAAGAAGCTACGACGAATAAGAAGAGAGAAAGTGTTCGTTAAACCACCCAATTATTGGAAAGAGACTCTGTTGTTAAAGTACTCATACTATAATACTACTTTAAGAGAGCGTAATAACGGAGAGTTTTGTTGTTCTCCGAGAAGAAGAAGACAAAGTCAAGACGAAGAAGAAGAAGATTGGAGAAAGCCCCATTAGAAGAAGAAGCACAAAGAAGAAGCGCAAAGAAGAAGAAGAAGAAGAAGAAGATTTAAAAAATGCCGAAAGCGAAAGGCAAAGGCGGGAAAAACCGACGACGAGGGAAGAACGATTCAGAAGATAAGAGAGAGTTAATATTCAAAGAAGACGGACAAGAGTACGCGCAAGTTCTGAGAATGTTAGGGAACGGACGTTTAGAAGCGCAATGCATCGACGGCGTGAAACGCCTGTGCCACATTCGAGGAAAGATGAGAAAGAAAGTCTGGGTGAACACGTCGGATATCGTTTTACTCGGCTTGAGAGACTTTCAAGACGAAAAAGCGGACGTGATTTTGAAATACACCGCGGAAGAGGCGAGAAGTTTAAAGGCGTACGGGGAACTTCCGGATTCCATCCGGGTCAACGAAACCGACACGTTCGAAGAGGAAAGAGACGAGAACGACGACTTTTTCGATTTCGACGACATCGCGGATATCTAAGAAGAAGAAGAAGAAGACGAAGAAGCGGCGTCATTGTCACATCACATATACATTAGAGAGAGAAAGAGAGACTACTACTACTACTACTATATCTAGATTATTATATAAAAAAAGTATTGGTACCGCACGGTACCATAAATTACAAGCTATTTTATTTACGAATCGGATTCCTCCTCTTCGCTTTCCTCTTCTTCTTCTTCTTCGCTCTCCTCTTCTTCGACCGAAGCATCTTCATCGTCGTCGTCCTCTTCTTCCTCTTCCTCTTCTTCCTCCTCTTCCTCTTCTTCTTCTTCTTCGTCCTCTTCTTCTTCTTCCTCGTCTTCTTCTTCTTCTTCTTCCTCGTCTTCTTCCTTCTCCTCTTCTTCTTCTTGAACTTTCTTTTCGTCGCCAGAGATGACGTATCCAGACTGACACAACAGCTCGTACACTCTGAGAACTTTAATCGGTTCGATTTTAAACATCGTTCTCACCTCGGCTCTTTTAATCGGATTGGATTTGCCTCTCTCTTGACTCAACTTCATCAACTGTTGTTTGACCATTAAAAATTGCACCGGCAACATTCGATTCGTCACGCACAACTCCTTCTCTTGTTTACTCAAAAGCTCCACGCCTGGTAACGTGGCCAAATCCAAGGGAATGTACATTCTCTTCTTCGATCCCGAGGTATTGCCTAAATGATGGTCCGTCTTCAGCGATCTACCACCGGGAGAAGGAAAAATAGTATTCGACGATTTGTTCGCGTCTCCCGGTTGCGCTTGCGCCAACGGCAAAGGAGTGAATCCTTTCTTTCTCGAGTGCGGCGACTCGAACGATTTGAGTCTGGCAAACTCTTCCATTCGTCGTTTCTTTTCAACGTCGTAGTTTTCACCCTCTTGTAACGTAGTAATCCCGTTCCGTCGGTATTCTTTCAACTCGCCAATTCGCGTTCTAATTTTATTCTCCGCGGCTAAACCTTCCAGCAAGACGTCGTATTCCGATTGCGATAAGTATCGCATGAATACTCGCAACGTGCCGTGTAAATCTCTCTCGTATTGCGATCGTTTCTTCTCAAACATTTGTTGTTTCTTCACGTTCAACAATCCTCTCTCTAAGATGAAATTCTTTCTCCTCTGTCTCTCGGCTAAACGCTCGTTGTATATTTCAATCATGCGTATTTTCAATTTTCTATCCTCCTCCGTGTCCAACTCTCGAAACTCCATCTCCGCCAAAGGTAACTCAGCTTCGATGTCGTACTCCGGGTCGAACTCGTTTCTCTTCACGTTATACCCGGTCAACTCGGAAATATTTCCTTCCGCACGAATCTCTCCAGGTTTGGACATTTGTTGCAACAGCGTCATCTCCACGTCTTGGTTCAACGTTCCGTTTTCTTTATTATTATTATTATTCTCTTCTCCTCCTCCGTTGGTTTCGTTTTCCTCTTTTAACTTGCTCTTTTGTTTCTGTTTCCTTCTCAACTCGGCTTGGTCTTCCTCGGTCAACTTTTTATATCCTTTCCCGAGGACTTTACTCATATCCGGCAACGGCGCCGCCGGCGACTTCACGTACTCCTCGACGTAGTGTTGTTGGCACTGACTTTTCGTTTTCGTCCCGACGTGTTCGCTCACGTCCGTCCAATTCGACAAACCGAATATCTCCACGCCTTCTAAGAGTAAGAGTTCCTCGTCCGCGCCCCAATCTAAGGTTAACAACGGAAACGACAAGTCGTCGATCACGTGATACGGGTGCCCCGCTTTGTGCGGAAACGGTTCCGCACCCACGGCGAAACATTCCACGCACAAGTCCACGCCGACGCAGGAGGCACATTTCATTCGCACCACCGACGATATGTCCTTTTGACAGTACGAACAGTGGAATAAAGCGACTTGCGCGTTGGAAAGGTTTTGCGCTTTCGTAATCGCGGTCCCCGTGGCTGTTCTTCGTCGTTTGTTTTTCATCGTCGTATTCATCGTCGTCATCGATGATTGGTTTTGGTTTCCGTTCTTCATCTTTTCTCTCTTCTTCTGTTTTGAATTCGTTCTTATTATAACTTCTTATGTATATAACTTTGTGTGAAAGAAAAGGATCCTTTCTTCCTCGTTTTCGAAAACTTTCTTCTGAGACGATTCAAACAGATTCAAACGGATTCAAACCACGGGCGGCGCGAAGAACAACAAAGACGAGAAAAGAAGAAAGACTACTCTCTCCACTAAGATCTCTCTTGCCTTCTTCCTCAGTTCTTCCTCAGTTCTTCTCTCAAAAAAAAATCACCTTTTTTTGAAGGAAAACAAAAAAAAAAAGAGAAGAAGAAAACCAATTTTTAATGGGAGAAACCAATTGAGTGAGAGAACAATTTTTTACATTTACATTTGGGTGTTTTCACATCAAACAGGTCTTTTCTGCACAAATCGAAACGCGCTTTACACTAATAAAAAACACTACCACGAAGTTTTTACAAACGCGAGTATAATAATAAACGAATAAAACATAAATATGGAAACTTTAACTTTAAGAGGCGTCCTCGAAGGGTAGGTTTTCTCGTTCGCGTTTCGTATGTTTTTACCTTTTTTATATGCGCGCGATTTTGTTGGATTTTTTTCCTCCTTTTTATACGGAGTCGTATTAGGTTCAAGAAATCATCATCGTCATCATCAATCATCTTCATCCGTCTTCGGCTGCCTTTTTGATGGTGACAATGATAGATTTTACGACGACGACGACGTAAACGACGACGCATCATATGTGTAGGAGTAAAACGCGTTTTGTGACTGACATTCTCTTCTTCTTCTTCATAATAATAACCAACAAACACGAACGTAAAAAAAAACAGACACGAAGGCTGGGTGACTTCCATCGCCACTCCCCTTGATAACTCGGACATTCTCTTGACCTCGTCCAGAGATAAATCCGTCATCTTGTGGACGTTGACCAGAGAAGAAGGCAACTACGGCTACCCGAGAAGACGCTTGCACGGTCACTCGCACTTTGTCCAAGACGTCGTCATCTCCTCGGACGGGCAGTTCGCCTTGTCCGGTTCCTGGGACGGTACCTTGAGATTGTGGGACTTGAACTCTGGAACAACCACGAGACGATTTGTCGGTCACAGCAAAGACGTCTTGTCCGTCGCGTTCTCCGTGGACAACAGACAAATCGTCTCCGGCTCCAGAGATAAGACGATTAAATTGTGGAACACTTTGGGCGAGTGCAAATACACGATTCAAGAACACGAAGGCCACACGGAGTGGGTTTCTTGCGTTCGATTCTCCCCGGCACCGTCGAACCCGATCATCGTCTCGTGCGGTTGGGATAAACTCGTCAAGGTGTGGAACTTGAACAACTGCAAGTTGCGAACCAACTTGGTTGGCCACACCGGGTACATCAACACCGTCACGGTGTCGCCGGATGGCTCTTTGTGCGCCTCGGGCGGTAAGGATGGCGTCGCCATGCTCTGGGATTTAGCGGAAGGCAAGAGATTGTACTCTTTGGATGCTGGGGATATTATCTACTCCATGTGCTTCTCGCCGAATAGATATTGGTTGTGTGCCGCCACGCAATCGTGCGTGAAGATTTGGGATTTGGAGTCCAAGAGCATCGTCGACGAGTTGCACCCGGAGTTCCCGCCGGTTGGTAAGAAGTCCATGCCGCCGCACTGCACCTCCTTGCAATGGTCCGCGGACGGTCAAACTTTGTATACCGGTTATTCCGACAACAAGGTTCGCGTCTACGTCGTTTCCAGAGCCTCCGCGTTCTAAATTTTATATCATTTCGAAATGAATTTGGTGACGAGAGATTCTACGCGATGGCACCCACAGCAAAAAAATCTAGAAGAGTAGTTTTTTCTAATATTTAAACGAATACTAATAAACGTATGGATTATGTTTCGCGTTTGTTTCTCTCTAATGCTCTCTATTAAATGCTCTATCTATGTTTTTCTTCTACGCGATCGATGAGTGTAAACTCCGCATTTTCTTACTTCTTTCTTTTCGTTCCGCCGGCGCTCCCCGATTCCTCCTTTATCGCCGCGTCCACCTCTTCCTCGATGCCACCGCTCCCTCCTCCTCCAACCACGTTCGCGCTCGCTCTCCTTTCCGCCTCCTCTTGCTTCCTCGTCACCTCTACCTTCCTCAGATCTTCCATCGCCAAATCCGTCTTCGTCTCCACTATTTGATTTTCGATGTCTCTCAAAGCGTCGTCGCACGTTCTCTTCCACTCTCTCACAGTCGCCAACATCTTTTCCACTCTCCCACTTTTCCTGTCTGGGTCTCGTCCAATCGCTGAAAAGACTTCAAAAACCGACAGTTCTTGATTCATCTGTCCTTTCACGATCCCGGGCGATATCACTTTCTCGATTAAAAAATCCTCCAGTTCTCGCACAGAGTTCAAGTGCAACTGTTGCATCAAGATCTCGTAGGAGAGAACTTTCGTTTCGTACGATAAAGATGCGACCGATAACTGCTTCAACTTTTCCTCTTGTTTTTCGTTTAATATAACTTTTAACGATTGTTGTTCGTTTTGTTGTTGTTGATGATAATACTCATCGAAAGTGCCGAACGAAAACAAGTCCAGAAGTCGAGCGCTCTTCTCTCCGAAAACGTTTCCGTCGTCGGTTTTTCTTTTCATTCGTAATCGCTCCAAAGCGTTCGCGAGCTCCGCGAAACCGGAATAGACGTTCGAAGAGGACGTCGCTTTCGTCGTAATTTCGAAGACTTCTTCCTCCGATATGTTATTCGAAGCATCGTTCTCGATCATCGATTGGACGTAAGATGAGATGGGAGATGAAGAAGACATGTTTTTTTTTTAAATGACGACCAAAAACCAATCGAAAACCTTTCAACTATGTAACGGTATTTTACTACGTAATAAATATTGAATCTCATACTTTATTAGTACAGCGAATGATGACTTCTACAAATGATGATGGTTTTGCGCTCATCATTATTACTCTAATTCTCATTTTCTCTCCTGTGTCGTCGTCGTTTATGTCGTCGTTAACTCCTCGACTACGGCGCGTAACATTCGATCGCAACTTTCTCGCGGCGTCGTTGGACTGGCCATTAAATACAAAACGTTACCAATCGGACGAGCTTGGATGCCGTATTTTCGTAACTTTAAGACGACATCTTTGGCGATGTTGGAGGCGTATCCAGTTGGACCACCGTCGGGGACTTTTAATTCCATCGCAAAGACGCATCCGACGGAAATGATTCTCTCGACGGAGTCTAAAGCGCTGAGTCGTTTCAAGGTTGTTTCGTCCCAGAATTCGTTCAATCGAATTGATCTTCTCGATTTTGATGTTGTTGTTGATGATGATGTAAAAGAAGAAGAAGAAGAAAAAGATAAATTTGGATTCATAGTTTCGTCCGTATACACCTTCAAAGCTTGCGCGGCTACCGCGCATCCAATCGGGTACGCCGTGTACGAGTGGCCGTGTAAAAGCGCTTGCGGCTTCCCCGGTCCGTAAAACGAATCGAAGATTTCTTCCGTCGTTACAGTAGCCGCCATAGGAACCAAGCCACCAGTTAACAATTTTGCGTAACACGAAATATCCGGCGTTTCGTAATCGAGAAGTTCCCAGGCGCCTTCTACGCCCAATCTCCAGATGCCCGCGAAGACCTCGTCCAGGACGACTGGAATCTTTCGTTCCTTACATTTTTGCATCAAGATGGATTGAAAGAGAGGATCGATCAAGATCATTCCGCCGGCACCGTGTAAGACGGGTTCCATGATTAATCCGCCAATTTCAGGCGCCTCGCCGGATTTACCGAGACGTTCGGCGTTGTCGAGAACGGAGTCTATGAGCGCCTGGTATCGAGCCGCCGCAGAGGAAGCTTTTCTCTTCTTCACGTCAAACACGTCCGCTTTATTCTCGAATCGGTCTAAAACCACCGCAGCAGTCGAAGAAGTCTGCCCCGAGCCTTTTGCTACAACTAACTCCTCCGCGCATTCCACCGTCCATTTCTGATTTTTCAACCCAATTGTAGGCGCGTTCAAAAACAATCCTCTCGGTTCGTACCAAGGCGTTTGTAAACTTCCGGTAAAAATTGAAGGCGATTGCATGTCCATCGCACCTAACGTGTCGCCGTGATACGAACCATCTAAAGCTAATATTCTAAGTTTTGGTAACGCATTCAACACGTTCGCATCATTCGCTTGTTCAGCGCGTTCAATGCCGTCTTTCGATAGTAAACCAAGATTAACGTACCGCTGTCGAAAGGCCATTTTAATGCCGACTTCCGTCGCCGTGCTTCCGTTATCAGAGAAGAACACTCTTTTACCCCACGTTTTCGCTGGGCCGTTAAGTATACCTTTAGCCGCTTCCAACGCTGGCACGTGCGCGTTTTCAGGAAACATAACGTGTCCGTATCGACCGCACGCGTGCATGAGCGCTCGATGTAAACTCTCGTTCGCTTTGTCGCCCGTAATGCCTTGCGTCCACCACGAAGCGGCGGCGTCGAATCTGTGCTGCACTGTTTCCGTTTTCTGGTCGTAAATGACAAAGTCATCCTGCGATCTTCCATCGATTACTGCCACCATATCTTTCTTAACCATCTCGTGCTGCGTAAACGGCCACCACAAAGTATCCAAAGCATCCTTTGCTAATCCGTTCAACTTTTCCACGCGTTTCGCGTGCCATTGAACAAGATGGGCGTACATGTCTCGAAACGCGTCGTTTTGCGCGTGAACCCACTTTTGTCCATCGCCTTCGTGTGGAAGTTTTGGTAACGAGAATACTTTCACGTTCGATGGGACGTTCTTTGCGATCGCTTCGTGGTTATCGTAGCCTTCGTTGCTTAAAACGATACACGCGACGTCGTATCCTCTCAGAAGTAAAGACTCGTACGATGTCAACGTCACGGAAACGCCGCCTAATCGTCCATCGCCAACTAATATTGCCGGTAATCGACACCTCGCTAACACGTTCGATTGTAAATTTCCGGAAGATGAGGGAGAAGCAACTCCTCCGGCGGTTTCCACGAGCGCGAATTTGTTGTTGTTGTTGTTGTTGTTGTTATTTAAATCGTTATTATAAAACTCCTCCAATCGATTTCGCACGGCGTTCACGACGTCCTCGTCCGTCACCGGTCTCCCTTCCAGTTTCTCCGCTATGTGCGGTCCAGCGGCTATTTTCCACGCAAACTCCGTGTGACACCAGACGTTGTTAATAATGTTCGTGTTATTCGTACCATCATCGGTAGTCGTCGTGTCTGACGTTGTTGTTGTTGTTTCTGTGGAAACGCTGCGACACTTTGCGGCGTGCGCGCCAGTCGTCACTCTTCTTTTGATAGAACTGCCGCCGCTTTCGCTTTCGCCGCTATGCACACAATCGGCGACGAATTGCGCGTCCGAATCTTCCGGGAACCCAGTTTGTACTGGTTTCAAATACAAACACGAAGACGAAGAACTTTTCACCGCCGCGTTGATTACCCCCCCGGAAACGAGCGTTTTCCCAACCGCCGTGTTACTCCCCCAGACTTGAAACGCCGGGTACGAGACGTTTATTGTTGTCGTTTTATTCTCCTTCTTCTCGTCGTCGCTTGTTTCACTTTTGCTCCTATTCCTACTCGTACTCGTGGTGGTGGTGGTGGTAGTGCTGCTGCTGCTAAACTCTCGTCCTCGTCGTCGTCGTCGTCGTCTGGTGTTTTCTTCCTCCTTTTTGTCGTTCTTGTTCAATGAAAACGACGTCGACGTTCCAAATCCTCCTCCTCGTCTTCCTCGTCGTCTGTTTTCCTCTTTGTCGTTCTTTATCAAAGCAGCGTTAGTCGATGATGATGATGACGACGAGGCGCTTTTTCTCATCATCATCGTCAGATTCCCATCGTCGTCGTCGTCGTTTTCATCGTCGTCGCGACACCCGCACGCGTAACGCTGCCATCCTCGTAAAACTCTTCTTCCGTGTTGTTGTCGTCCTCGCGAGGAGGAGGAGGAGGAGGACAACAGCATCGACAACACCATTTTGCTCTTCTTCTTAAACATCTTCTCGTTTCGTTACTCACAACAAAAAGTTCTCTAATTCAGAAGCGCATATGCAGAGAGAAAGAAACGAACACAAAAACACTCCTCCAAAAAAGTGCATCGATCGAAAGAGAGAGAGAGATGAAAAAATTTTGAAAATTCAGGGTTTAAAGCAGAAAGAAGTGAAGAAAGAAGAAGATATTTTTTCGATCAAAAAAGGTTTCGACTGATGAAAAAGTTTTGGTCGTTTTTTTTGCCTTCTTTCTCGTTTCCTCTTCTTCACTGATTGGACTGACGCGATCTCACGCATCGTAACAGACAGTTAGTAGAGTATGTCTCAACAACATAAAGTGATCGTCATCGGCGGCGGCTTAGCCGGCTTATCCGCCGCACACACCATCTTAGAAAACGGAGGCTCGGTCGTGTTATTAGATAAGAGCGCTTTCTTAGGCGGGAACTCGACCAAAGCGACGAGTGGTATCAACGGTGCGTGTCAATTCATTCGTGTGATTGTGTTCGTCTTGCCGCCGATCTCTCTTTCGTCGTAATCTCTTTCTTTTTTAACGAAGAGATTGAAACGACGCGCAAACAAAAAACAAACGTTTTATTGCGTGCACTCGTAAACATCATCGTCATCATCGTTCACATCAAATAAAACGAGAGACAACTTCAAAGCAGCGCTTTCTTCTCATCTCTTCGTTTGAGAATAAAAATAATTCTCATCTTGTCGTGATGACTCAGAACGAAAAGAGAGAGAGAAAAAGGCTCGAAAAGTGTTCTGTGATTGAATTTTTTTCTTCGATTAAAAATTTTCTTTCATTTTTTTCAAAAACAACAACAAAACAGTGATAAAAAAAGACTCACACAACTTCAAAAATTTTCTCTATTCTCTCTATATAATCTAAATTCAAAATAAAGGAGCACCGACGAAAACGCAAAAACTGGTCGGCGGCATGGCCGCGCGAGACTCCGCGGAGGCGTTCGAACAAGACTGCTTAAAAGGCGCAGCTGGCGTGAACCACACGACGGCACCTGAACACACGATTCCTTTGGCGAAAGTGTTAGCGCACGGAAGCGGAAGCGCCGTCGATTGGCTCGTGGACAGATTTAATCTCGATTTGAGTTTGATTTCGCAGTTAGGTGGACACTCGTATCCGAGAACGCACAGAGGGAAAGCGAGATTTCCCGGGTTTACCATCACGTACGCGTTGATGGAAGCGTTAGAGGAGGTGTGCGAAAAAACGAATAACGAGAAAGCGCAGATTATCACCAAGGCGAACGTGAAAAGGTTACTGAAAGACGCCAGCGGACAAGTGGTTGGGTGCGAATATTCAGATAAGAAAGGACAAACGCAACAGGCGTTTGGACCAGTGGTGGTGTGTACCGGAGGGTACGGCGCGGATTACACGAACACTTCCTTGTTATCGAAATATAGACCGGACGTGACGAGTTTACCGACGACCAACGGCGACCATTGCACGGGCGACGGGATTAAAATGGCCCAAGAGATTGGCGCCGGCGTCGTGGACATGGAATCCGTGCAAGTCCACCCGACCGGTTTAGTCAACCCGAGCGAACCAGAAGCGAAAGTTAAATTCTTAGCCGCGGAAGCTTTGAGAGGCGTCGGTGGTATCTTGTTAGATGCAAACGGGAATCGATTTTGCGACGAGCTCGGGAGACGGGATTACGTCTCCGGTGAAATGAACCGAAACAAAGGTCCGTTCCGATTAATCTTGAACGGTAAAGCGTCCAAAGAAATCGAATGGCACTGCAAACACTACGTCGGGAGAGGTATCATGAAGAAATTCAACTCCGGGAACGAAGTCGCCAGAGAGATGGGCATCGACCCGTCGCATTTACGAGAGACGTTTGAGAAATACAACCGGTGCGCGCAAACGAAAGCGTGCCCGTTCGGGAAGAAGTTTTTTCACAACGCGCCTTTGGATATGAACGACCCGACGTTTCACGTCGCCATCGTGTGTACGGTCGTTCATTACACCATGGGCGGTTTGAGAATCAACGATGATTCTCAAGTTTTAGACGCGAATGAAAGACCAATCCCGGGTTTGTTTTGCGCCGGCGAAGCCGCCGGAGGCGTCCACGGGAGAAACCGTCTCGGCGGGAACTCCTTGTTAGATTGCGTGGTCTTTGGCAGAGTGGCTGGGATGAACATCGTCAAGCAATTAAGAAGTGGTGGTGGTGGTGGTAACGTCAACGCGTACTCGAGAATAACCGACGCGCAAGGCGCGTTAAACAGAGTCGCCAACATCAACGGCCACTTCAATCCGAAAATGGGCGCCAAGACGACGGCGTCCTCCTCCGGAGGATTAACCGAAGCCGAAGTTGCAAAGCACGATAAAGAAAACGACTGTTGGGTGATTTTACACGGGAAAGTGTACGACGTGACGGAGTTTTTACCGGACCATCCCGGCGGGAAGAAAGCAATCATGTTATTCGCCGGTAAAGACGCCACGGAGGAGTTTGACATGTTGCATCCGCCAAACGTGTTGAAGAAATATTTACCTCCCGAGGCGATGCTCGGCGAACTCGTCGGTTAAAGAAGGTTAAAGAAGACAAATGTTACCGGTAGTAATAACTACTACTACTAACACTACTACACATGAAAAGAAAAGAAAAGAAAGAGAGAGAGAGAGAGAGAAACGAGAAGACGTTGGCGACGACGCGATTGACACATACACCCCACATATAAAAAAATCGACTACTGTAGTACTTTTAATCATAATTCATTGGAATCCATTCTTCGTATTATCATAAAAAACGGCTCTCTCTCTTAGTATTATGCTTGTGGTGGTTGATTTCTCTCTCGCCCGCCGCGCCGCTGCTTTAAAACACTTGGGGCCTCGTTTGCACGACGAACAATTTACCGTCTTCCGTGATCGCGCCTTCGATATCTTGCGCCGACCCGAGCAAATTTTCAATCTCCATGCCGCTCTTGGCAATCGCGCTCAACATTTGGTTCCTGAAATCTTCGTTGTTCGAAATCGGTTCGTTCGTATAATCGATGGATTCTAAACTCGGCTCGTTCATGCACACAGAGTCGTATAAACCGGCGCCGGCGAACCCTTCTAAATCCTCGCCGTTTGAATCCGATCTGAAAATCAACGTATTTTGTCGCGCGAACAATCCTTTCGATTTCGAGGGGAACCCGTTGATCGTCGGTCGATCTAAATCCGATTTCTTCACCGTGAAACTCAACGCGCGACCGGCAAAGTTACCAACCAACGCTTCGCCCATGCCGCAGACGAGTTCGCCGTAAATTTCAGTTTGGTCGTTCGTTTGCGGGTGCACCGTGTGTAACACGAACGCGTATTTCGCGTTCACCACCGGTTGACACAACACCGCCATGTTTAAATCGTCGTGATTCAAACCGGCTTTTTTACAGGACAAGACCGCTCTCTCGTTGTACTTGGAAGCCCAAACGGCGCAAATGGTTCTCCAAGCTTCCTGGCCTTGTTCGGAAGTTTCCAAATCCCCAGGCCATGATAACTTTTCCTTAGTAAAGCACGATTCGAGTTCAGATTGTAACGCGTTCGGCGGTTTCAACGAAGAGATGGTTGACTTGATATCATCGATCAACGCACGGAAACCGTCGCCGTCTTTTGAGTCGTCGAATTGCTTCAAAGCGAGAATTTGAGACTCCAGCTTCGTTTTCACTTGCGCGTTCATTGGATCGTTCAAAGTCGCGTCGAACGTTCCGAACGGCAACGCCACCGAGGCGGGCAATTGAATCCAATTTGGCGTGCGTCCTCGCAATAATTCCAAATTTTTCGATTTACCGCCGACGACTTGGTCGTTGAATTCAGACGAATCCAACGCAAACTTACCGGGCCATTGCTTTTGCTTGATGGAAATTCCAGATTCGCCCAAGGTTTTCGCTTGAGAGGCGCCCGTGCCTCCGGCGGGTTGAACGTCCGCCAATTCGATAGACTTGACATCGATTTCATCTCCTTGCGCGTTCGGATGTAAAGAAACGCATTTGCCGTCCATCTGTTTCATCTCTTCCAAGACGTTGAAGTCAAAAACAGTCGCGAAGAACACTTTCTCGTTTCTCGCGCGGACGGAGACGTGCGAGAGAATGTCTGGCATGTCCGGCGTGATCACGCCAACGCAACCGACTGGAATATCTTCCTCACCAGAAACTCTTTTCGCGATGATAATCGTCGGCGTGGAATATTTAATGTTCTGCACCATGGACAACGCGTCGACGTACGCGACTTGACCTTTAACTTGCACCGGCGAAATGACTTGCCATCGACCCATTTGCGCGACGGCTCGAATCATAGGGTCTAACACGCGAAGCATTTGAGACAACGGAGCGGCTGGAGTACCTCTCACGATCTCTTCCGAGAACAATTGCAAAACGTGTTCGTCTACGTTCAATTTCGGTCCCATACTCATCGCGGTTGGCTGCAAGACGTTGATGTACCGTTCCGAGATTTCTCCTAAAGCGTTGCCTAAACGGTCGCACACGGCTTTGGCTTGTAATCCCCAATCGTTCGAACCGGATTTGGCGGACTGAATAACGTTTTGCCAATCTTTCAAGCAATAGACGAATTCTTGGTTTTCGCCGGTACTCAAACACAAGTTCTCCAAAACCATTCCGGTGATTTTCAAGACGTCCAGAGGCGCTCTCTTGCTCATTTCGGCGATCTGCGCCTCCATCACTTGTCTCACGGCTGCTTCCAACGCCAAGTCTAAGTAAATGACATCTTTCAGACGATCGTTATCTTTCCCATCCGGTTTCGTCCACTGCCATAATTCTCTTCTCGCCTCTAAAATGGCTTCCAACACGTTGAACGCGTCGCCGTTTTGTTCTCTTAATACTCTCGCGCACGTCAAGAGTTCTTCTAATCGAGGCGTGGCGACGTCGGCGACGGGCGGGATGTTGATTTCTTTGCCTTTGCACGCGTCTTGGTGATACCCGAGAACAGCCTCCGCGGCGGAATCTAAATCGGCGCCAGAATGCACCGCTTTCAATGTCCGTAAATACTCGGTTAAATCTCTCGTTAAACCTTCGTATTGGTCTCTCGAGAATTTCGGTTCCGAGCAAATCTTTCGGTCGTATTCGGACATTCGTTTGGCGTCGATGTTATTCGCGTGCAAATGAGCCCAGTAGACGTTGATATCGCAATCGGAAGCGATAAATTTTAACAACGCTTCGCAAATTGGAACGTCATCTGGCGACGTGTTATTATGCAACTTTTGGTGCCACTCTTCCATCATGCCGCCTTTGCAATTGTTCGTTTGCTGAACGGCTAAGATTTCGTCTCTGATGCGTTGACCGACGTCTCCGGTCCCTCCTCGGCCGATGGTCATCATGATCAATCGAACAACATCGCGGTAATTGCTTTCGTTTCGATGATATTTCGTCAACGCTTCCGTGCATCTCGCTTGCGCCGCACTGATTTCTCTCGGTTTGATGTTATAATCGTTGTTCCAAACGAGTTGTCGTAAAGCCATAAATCGGAACCAGGTAAACATGGCGAGTAAGCCGGCTTCGCCTTCGTCGTGGCAAGTGCCCAATAAATCAGCGGCGGCGTTGTAGCGGTGCATCAAAGATCGCGTGCACCCTTCTTCGGCGTTGCATATTTGATCGATGGAGTTTTGCGCGACGTTGTTCCCGTCTCTACCGAACGCGCCGATGTTCAACACGATATCGTCTACGTTCCATTCCTTCCTTTTGATGGGTTGAACCGATTTGACTGATTTGGCGTTGATCGTAGGAGGAATGGCCGGTTGGTTGGCAGCAAACGAATCGTCTTTTCTCTTGCGGTCTTTTCGGTCGCGATCTCGGTGTTCCTTCTTGTTCTTCCGTTCTTCTCTCTCTCTCGGTTTTTGATGTTCGTTCGAAGGCGCCGGCGCCAATTGGTCGGTGTCTCTGTGCGCGTAGAAATCGCCGTCGCCGTTTTTCACCCACTCGTCTGCGACGGTTCGTAACACGAAAACGATCCCTTCGTCGTTCCCACACGGAACTTCCAACGTCACCGCTTTCAATTTGTTGCCGCAATTTTCAAATTCTGTTTCCCAACTGTTCCCGGTGGAGCCCCAACTTCGAGGCGGCACGGTCGTCCACCCGGGAGGCGGTTGTCGCCACGTCCCGTCCGTTCTCGACGTGACGCCCCAGTGTAAATTGACATCAAAGTCAGCCTCGACGACGACGTGTAACTGCAACATGTTGTTCTTTTCTCTCGTTTCCACGTACATGTCGCGGACTAAAGCGGTTCCCGTTTGACTGGCGTCGTAATATTTGCCCCATTTGATGGAAGCGCCGTTGGAGCGAGACTCGCAGATTTGTCGCAACCTTTCGTTTCCTTTTCCTTCTTGTTGTTGCTGTTGTTGTTGTTGTTTCGGTGGCGGAGATGACGACGAAAACGACGACGATTCAGACGACGACGATCCTCCTTCCTCGATGATGCCGAATCGTTTCATAATCGCATCCAACTTAGCGCCGCCTTCCAACTCGCGAATGATAGACTCGCTCGCTTCGTTCAACATCGTTTCTCGTTCACTTTCGCTCACTTCCAGCCTTCCCTTTTCTTCCCACTTTGTAAACGCGACGACTTTGATCAAATTATCCAACGCGTTGGACGGTTTCACGTACGCGTTGGTAATCAAAGACTGATGAGAAGGAGGAGGAGAAGCGGGAGTTGGCGATGAAAATGCGACTACTGGTTGTTCGGCTGCCGTTTTCGGAGCAGCAACAGCAGCAGCAACAGTACCATTACTACTACCAACACTACCTTTCTCGCCGTTTAACTGAATCACGAAATCCTTCTTATTCGGCCCGGTGATCCACTTCCCCGTCTCCTCGTTCTTCAGCGCGAAATGAATCGCCGTCGCCTCCGCGTCTAAAACAATCACCAACTTTGTCATCCTCGGAAACGGCGTTTGCATCGCCTTCTCTTTATACACCGTCGTCCCGGGTGGAAACAGCTCTCGCGGCAACACGTGCCACTTCTTCTTGTTTTCATTAGGACGAATAACACCCCAGTGTAAAATCAATCCTTTCGCGGGTAAGGAAGGTTCGCACTCCAACGCGACCGTGTGTATTCCCGACGACTTTGCCGTTTTCGCGTTTACGATTAATACGCGCTGATCTGGAAGTTCTATCTTTTGCGTGAACGTGTTTATCATTTCTTCTTTTGATGACATTTTTGCTGAAACTCTCACCACACCGAATGCTCCGTTATTCGTATTCCAACGACTCCTATGACTCCTATTTCTCCCAAGAAGGTAAAACTGTCGAAATCTTTGCTTTCGTTGAAACTGTTGTTGGTTCCATGAACTCCCTTCTCGTTGTTGTTTGATCGTCTGAATCGTCGTCTGCATCGTCGTCATCTCTTTTATTAAACTCTTTTAAACTCTCTCTTCTTTAAAAGAACGTCTTCTTCTGCTCCACGAGAACACTTTGCAATAACAAACACAACAATAGAACAGAGACGACGACGGCGGATGATGATGAGAAAAAAAGATTCAAAAATGTCTCTCTCTCGTAAAAGTCAAATCTTCTCTCTTTTATTACTAATGCTTTCTTTTCGTGTTAGAATACTAACAAAGGTCTTCGAATGATGATCCGAACGACGACGACGAGATGAAACGACAACACGTCTTATTAAACGAGATGATAGTATTGCGAAGTGAAAAAGTGTTCTTTCTTCTCTCTGTCTCTCTCTCTCTCTCTTTTACACTGTGTTTTACAACAAAACTCTTCTTCTTTTTTTTATGAAGTTTTGTATAAAATCTGATGAGACCACTTTTGAAAGAAGAGGAGAAAAGAAAGGAAAAATTTTGGCGAAGACACACTTACGTCCGCACAAAATGGTGCTTGTGTCCGTACAAAAAATTTTGGCAAAAGAATACCACAAACCCACAGGTTAACGGAGTTTCTCAAACCCACTGAAACCCTACTCTCATCAAGAATACAAAAAAAACAAAAACCCCTAATAATAACGCGCGCAAAAAAAAAAATGGTGCGTCCCCAGTGGTGGAAAGTCGCTTTTAGTGCTCTAACATGCGAGG
>Ga0255758_10000121_pt1:75000-80731 | contig 80731 bp, 57 predicted proteins | sample 011ome_24_FD_179958 | JGI IMG/M metagenome (GOLD analysis project Ga0255758, IMG submission 179958) | Coastal salt marsh microbial communities from the Groves Creek Marsh, Skidaway Island, Georgia - 011513CT metaG (version 2) | ecosystem: Environmental > Aquatic > Marine >... | reverse complement strand
AGCCAGATCAATAGATCTGGACGCAGGGCACGGGCGCCCTCCAACCAACTCACTGCGATAATTAGGAAATAATACGTCATCGCAATGATCAGTGCAATTGCCAGGTTCGCGTAACTCTCTTTTCGCCCGACCTGAATCGCAAGTGGCACACCGAAAATAGCCAATGAAAACACCGAGAACGCCATCGCGAAGCTTTTTTGCATGTGCATCTGCACCTTCATCCGATTTTTCGAGATTCCCTCTGCAGCTTCGGTCTCTTCGGCCAACGCCAAATCTCTCTTCACCATCAATTGCGAAAAAGTCATTTCTTTAATCCGCGCCTGACGCTGACTTTTCTCGCCAAAAATCTTGCCCATCGGTAATTCGATCGGCAACTCGCCAAAGAAGAGCGATCGCATCGGCTCATCCGCCAGTCCCTCTGAACCTGAATCATCGCGTTGCTCTGCAGTGCCGTCTCTCAAAGTCAGCACCAGCGCATTATTAGTCTTATCAAAATTGATTTCACCTTCCTTCGCGCGCAAAAACAACTTCACACGTTTCTCATCATCCAGTTCCCAGATCCAGAAATCCTTCATTAGCGGTCCATCGCGATCGCCCATGTAAATAACATAGCCAGGGAATTCACGAATGAAACGTCGCTCTTCAATGAACCCGATCGGATTTTCACTGATGGCACTGACCATTAATTGCTTATAAGCTAAGCGCGACTGTGGGGCATAGTGCAAGTTCACCACTACTCCTACAATCATGCCAATAAACGAGATCACAAACACCGACGATGCAATCTGATAAAGGCTAATACCCGACGACTTCATTGCCGTAATCTCCTGCTGCGAGGACAACCGCCCCAACGCCATCAGCGTGCCAGTCAATACCCCCAGTGGCAAGGCATACGCCGCCACATAGGGGATCAACAGGCCCATCAACTTGAGGAAAACCCAAAAGTCTAGCTTCCCAGCAGCCACCAGTTCGGCAATATCACGCATCGCATTCCCTAGCAGCAACACGAACACGAACAGCCCCATGGCTAAGGCCGTTGAGACCAGCACCTCCTTGAGGACGTGACGATGTAGTAAATTAAGCATTTGCTGAAATCAGAAGTTAGCAGTCAGAACGCGCGAACCACAAGCCACAAGCGGAGAGAAATAATTTTCTCTCCGCAGCGACGTTTCGCTCTTCACACTTGGCGATTCACGCTTCAAGCTGCCAGCATGCAAACCAAACAAGAAGAAGTTCTCCAGATTTTCCGCGATGGCGGTGCGCTCCTCAGCGGCCACTTCCTCTTACGCTCAGGCTTGCACAGTGCCCATTTTTTTCAATGCGCGCAGGTCTGCCAATATATGGACAAAGTCACACGCATGGCAGAACTGCTGATCGAGGACCTGATAGGCTATGGCGCCACTACGGTCGTGGGCCCAGCTATGGGCGGCCTCGTGATTGGCCAAGAGGTGGCGCGCCAACTCGGCCTGCGCTTCGTTTTTCTCGAAAAAGTCGATGATAAGCTCGAACTGCGCCGCAACTTCAAATTCGCGCCCGACGAGAAGGTGCTGATCGTTGAAGACGTCATCACTCGCGGCGGTCGCGTCGTTGAAGCGCTCGAACAATGCCGTAAGCACGGCGCAGATCCAGTCGCCGTCGGCGTGATCGTCGACCGCAGCGCTGGCAAGACCACTTTCGACGTGCCGCACCACAGCCTCGCCGAGCTCAGCTTCCCAACCTACCAAGCCGACCAGCTGCCTGCCGAGCTGCAAGGAACTGTGGCAACTAAGCCCGGCAGCTAAGTTGCGCATAAAACACGCATCTAGATCCTAGCGCCCGCGCCATCGACGGACTCGCTTCATCCGTACCAAACAGTTGGCCAATGAATCGTCGTCCCAATCACAATCCTCGCTATGTTTAAATTCGACACCACCCTCAGCCGCCTACGCAGCGTCGGCATCTTGGAGGCCATTTCATTCCTGCTCCTGCTCGGCGTTGCAATGCCGCTCAAGTATGCGTTCGGCCAGCCAGAAATGGTGCGAATTATCGGCATGGCGCACGGCGTACTTTGGATGCTGTATGTTGGACTGGCGGGGCTCGGACAACTAGACTACAAGTGGCCACTAAAAACCACGACTCTGCTGCTCATTGCGAGTGTCCTCCCTTTTGGGCCGATTGTCGCCGATGTTAAACTGCTTAAACAGATCGAAATCAAGTAACCCAGTCGCCTAGGCTGGCAGATGTTGCCCTCTAGAGCGCAGCGCATAAAAGGCGTCAGAACTTGCCTCCGGAGATGCATTGGTGCATCGTACTAACAGTGCGATGTCCTATAATTGTAACAAATTCTGGTATCAATTATCGAGCGCGGATGTGCTCGACCGCCTATCTAGTTCCCCAGAAGGACTCTCAGGAGACATCGCCCGCCAACGCTTGGACGAATACGGCTATAACGAACTGAAAATAAAAAAGTCCAGCGCATGGAAACGCCTGATACGCCAATTCCATAACGCACTCATTTATATCCTGCTACTCGCAATCACACTGACCGCGATTCTCGGAATGTGGGTTGACATGGCAGTCATCGTGGGGGTCGTCGTTTTCAACGTCATCATCGGCTTCTTCCAAGAGGGCAAAGCGGAGTGTGCGCTTGAAGCACTCAAACGCACACTTGTTGCAAAATGCACTGTCATCCGCAATGGCGAGGCCACCATTATACCCAGCCGGGAGCTCGTGCCTGGAGAGATCGTCACCCTGAGCGGCGGGGATCGTGTGCCCGCCGACTTGCGCCTAGAGAATGCCCACGATTTTCACGCCGATGAGAGCGCGCTGACCGGCGAATCCGTGCCCGTCAAAAAAGAGACCCAAGCCATCGAGCGACCGAACCTCACCCCCGGCGACCAACACTGCATCGCCTTTAGTGGCACCTTTGCCACACGTGGATCCGCACTCGGCGTCGTAATCGAAACAGGCGAACGCACCGAAATCGGCAAGATCGCGGTGCTGATGAAAGCGACGAAGGCACCCCTGACCCCGCTGCAGAACAAGATTGCCGATTTCACGCGCACTCTGATCATCGCCATACTTTTAATCGGGATCTTGAATTTCGGACTCGGCGGCGTCGTCGGTTACGACATCGGCTATAACTTCCTCGGATCGATCTCACTGATCGTCGCAGCGATCCCCGAGATGTTGCCTATGATCGTGACCGGCATACTCGCTCTCTCCGCCACCCGAATGGCGAAGCGGAACGCCCTCATCCGACGCCTACCCGCCGCAGAGACACTCGGCTGCGCTACCGTCATCTGCTCCGACAAAACTGGCACACTCACAAAAAATGAAATGACCGTGCAGGCCGTTCTCTGTGCCGACAGCACCTACGAGATCCGAGGTGTCGGCTATGATCCCGAAGGTTTTTTCCTTCACGCTGGAACCCCCATCGATCCGTCCGAGTTGCCCACACCTCTACACGAAACACTGCGGGCCGGCCTGCTGTGCAACAATGCTCGGCTGGTGAGCGAAGAAAAGCGCCACTACATCGTGGGTGACCCGACCGAGGGGGCTCTACTCGTCTCTGCTGCGAAGGCTCATATATCCGATCATTCTAAACGCTTGGACGAGATCCCGTTCGATTCAGCAAACATGTATATGGCGACACTACACCGTGGCGAAAACGAGAATCATATCTTCGTCAAAGGTTCCCCCGAACAAGTGCTCGCCCTCTGCACTCAGCAAGTAACTGACAACGGCCACACGGCCGTCCAGCCCGAGCGCATACATGCGGAAGCAGCCGAACTCGCGAGTAAAGCACTTCGCTTACTCGCAATGGCATACAAAACGGTTCCTACAACACACAAGCGTATCACTTCACAAGACCTCCACACTCTCACTTTCCTAGGTATCGAAGGAATGATTGACCCACCCCGACAAGAGGCCATTAACTCAGTCCAAAAGTGTAAAAGCGCAGGCATTCGTCCCGTGATGATCACTGGCGACCACGCGATGACTGCAACCGCCGTGGCCCTCCAGTTGGGTATTATCGATCAGAACGCCTCACCCGCAATCGGTGGCGAAGAACTCGCGAGAATGAATGACGACGAGCTGCGCGAGGCCGTCGTCCGTGCCTCGGTCTTTGCCCGCGTCGCCCCGGAGCATAAACTCCGGATCGCTCAAAAATTACAAGAACGCGGCGAAATAGTAGCCATGACCGGCGACGGCGTAAACGACGCACCCGCCCTGAAGGCGGCAGACATCGGCATTGCCATGGGCAGCAGCGGCACCGAAGTCAGCAAAGAGGCCGCAGACATGGTGCTGACTGACGATAACTTTGCCAGTATCATCGGCGCAGTCGAAGAAGGCCGCCACGCATGGAAAAACCTGGAAAAGGCCATTCTCTACACACTCCCCACCAACGGCGGACAAGCACTACTCGTCATCGGTGCCGTGCTCATGGCTTCCTTTATTCCGATCTTCTCGGCACGCCTAACACTCGAACCGGTCATGATTCTCTGGATCAATTTATTTGACTCGGTATTTCTAACCATGCCGCTGATGATGGAGAGCAAAGAACGCGACTTACTCAAACAGCCACCACGCCCCCCGAAAGCAAAACTTGCCAGTTTCCTATTGCTAGATCGCGTCATCCTAATTGGCTTAGCCATCGCTCTGCCAGGATTTTGGATCTACCACCACTTTGGTGCCGCAGCCGTCGCAGCAGATGGCACCGTCATTGATGCACTACTACTCACCCAAGCTCAAACTGCTGCATTCTGGGCGGTGTTGATGGTGCATGATGGCTTCGTTTTGAGCGCACGCTCTATCAACAAATCGGCCTTTACCTTCAGTCCGTTTTCCAACAAATGGTTACTCGCAGGCATCAGTGCTAGCTTAGCTCTACGCCTAATACCGATGTTCATCCCGCAAGTCGCCGATGCCTTCCGTATGGCTAACTTCCCGCTGGAATGGTGGCTCTATATACTCCCCTGCCTACTGCCTGGCTTCATTGTCCTTGAAATCGAAAAACTCATTCGCAGGCGATTCGTCCGAGATCACAACTGACAGCAAACTTTACTCACAATTTTTAATCGGCAATCAGCAAAACTCCTTCCATCGCGATTCGCATGTTCAAATTCGACAGCAGCCTCAACCGCCTCCGCCGTGTCGGTATTCTTGAAGCCATTTCCTGGCTACTGGGACTTGGCGTGGCAATGCCGTTCAAATATGCCTTCGGCTAGCCGGAGATAGTACGCATCGTCGGGATGGCGCACGGCGTACTTTGGATGCTGTATATTGGACTGGCGGGGCTCGGACAACTAGACTACTAGTGGCCACTAAAAACGACGGTACTACTACTCATCGCCAGCCTACTCCCCTTCGGCCCCATCGTTGCCGATGTCAAGCGACTCAAAAGAGTCGGATGTCAGTCAGCCAACTCGCGGCGCACCCAACGACTCGCTTGCGCAATGCTATATTGAAACTTGCGGGCATGCTCGCGAATCAGTAACGGCATATCCCACTGTTTTTGTAACTCAAAACTCGGTTCCAATGCGGAACGTAACCCTGCAAACGAATCCTGCGCACCATCTCCGAGCCAATTCTCTGGCGGAGTATATGCCTCGAGCCAGGTGAATGGCGTAGTAATGACCAACTGTCCACCAGGCTTGAGTAACTGCGGCAAACGCTGCAGCAAGCGCATTGGCTCGGGCAAACGACAGATCAAGTTGCACGCAATCACCACATCAAACAGGCCAATATC
>Ga0255758_10000121_pt1:0-65000 | contig 80731 bp, 57 predicted proteins | sample 011ome_24_FD_179958 | JGI IMG/M metagenome (GOLD analysis project Ga0255758, IMG submission 179958) | Coastal salt marsh microbial communities from the Groves Creek Marsh, Skidaway Island, Georgia - 011513CT metaG (version 2) | ecosystem: Environmental > Aquatic > Marine > Intertidal... | reverse complement strand
GACAGCCGATTTGATCGGCAAGCACCCGCTCAACTTCCGCCAGCACATTGCCCGCAACATGCGCTTCTTCGAAGGCGCGCGGCAGGAGGCCATGCTTGATCAATAAATCCTCCGCCTGACGCGAATAGATTCCACAGCCCAGATGCTGCACATATTTACGCAGACGTTTCGCCAAATCCACCGCAGTCACATCGCAACAAACCAGATAAATCCCCGCTTCGACTTGCCGCTTGCCAACCTGCCCACCTAACTCCGCCAACAAGTCATCCGCCGCACGACGCCCATCGACCAACACCACCGCTTGCCCCACTAAGCCCTCGCGCTGCTGGTAGAACTCGATCAACTTCTGCACGAAGGCATGCACCACGAAGCGCGGATAGCCGGATTTTATCGCATCCATGACCCGCGGATCATGCTCTTCGTAGCCGCGCACATCCGCCATCGTCGGTAGACTACTGATAACTGCATGCGGGCTGGCTGGAAACGGCTCACCTAAAGAAAAATGACGAAGGGAATTCATAGTGTGCATGCACTGAAAAGGCATAATTTCGATTTGGCGAGCTTCGAGACAGTGCCACCAGCATTTGCAATACCCGAAAAATCCCAGCCACGTCCTTCAGCAGTCGTCGAAACACCGCTGCCTTTACAGCGGGCACAAAGTCTGCAAACTACTCTCGGATTATACACCAAGTTCTAAAAATGCACGTCACCCGCCGAGAATTTACCAAACAAGCCAGCCTAATTGCGCTGGGCAGTCTGGCCTGCGCACATTTGGCAAAAGCCAAGACCATCTACACCGTGCGAAACGGCGACACCCTTGGCCACATTGCACAGCGCCACGGCGTCAGTACCGCAGAGCTGCGCCGCGCTAATCGGCTTTCCAGCGACCTGATCGGCGTCGGGCAAAAGTTAAACATCCCCGGCCAAGGCGCCGTAACCACAGCCGTCGCTCCAGCGGGCAATCCCTACCTCGTCAAATCAGGCGACACCCTCGGAGCCATTGCGCGCGCCCACGGCATCAGCGTCGGCGACCTCAAGCGCGCCAACAATCTTTCCAGCGACGTGATCCGCATCGGACAAACGCTGCACACACCAGCGAACGGCAGCACGGCAGATCTCTTAGCCCACGTCCGCGCTGCCACCGCCAAGATCGCGGTGCGGCGCAACCACTGGCAGCGTATCGTCGTCCACCATAGCGCGATCAAATACGGCAATGCCAAAAAATACGACGCCGCCCATCGCCGGCGCGGCATGCAAAACGGCCTCGCCTACCATTTTTTAATCGGCAACGGCATCGACTCCGGCGACGGCGAGATCGAAATCGGCCCGCGCTGGAGCAAGCAATTACTCGGTGGCCACCTGAAGAGCTACCAGCTCAATCTAAGCGCGATTGGCATTTGCTTCGTCGGCAATTTTGAACAGACCCAGCCGAGCAGAAAGCAACTCGCAGCCTTTACGCAATTGATGGACTGGCTGCAAGGCGACGTGCTGAAAAGGAACATTCAATTCGCCGGACACAAGGAACTAAAGGGCGAGCAAACGATCTGCCCCGGCAAGCACTTTCCGCTAGCAGCGATGCACGCGCGTTACGACTAGCGGGCAATCACAGCAACCGCGGCGCATGCGACACCGCAAGCAGAAACAACGAACGAAAAACGCTAGAAAAGTGCATACAAGCAGATCGCCAAACAATTACACCTCACCGAACTCGATAATCTTAAAGCTCCACTCTACCTGACGACAATAGCCTAGATCCTCACAGGCTCAAACTAATCGAGCAGACGAATCTCCACCATCAAGTCATGCGCAATGGCCTCGAGATTTCGCTGGATTTCCGACCGCTGCGCACTCGGCCCACAGGCCAAACGCGCACGCGCCTCAAACAATAAGCCACCAGACTCGGGAGCATTAGTAGTCTGAGTGCTCAGCTCCTCGACGTTCACGTCTGCCGCAGCCAAAGCTTTAAATACATCCCGCACGATGCCCGGATGATCGCTGCCCAGCACTTCCAAATCAAACAAACGGATCGACTGCGGAGCTTCACGCTTGCCCACAGCAATCATCACGTCCAGGTCCGAGATCGTGCGCAAGGCAGCCTCCAGCTCCTGCTGCGCAGCGCCAGAGACACTCACTTCAAGTAGGCCGACGAAGCGACCCGCTAGATGGGCCATGCGGCAATGCTCCCAGTTGCCACCATGTGTAGTAACTACCTCCGCAAGCTGCTCGACCAATCCCGCGCGGTCCTTACCGCTAATCGTCAACACTAATACCGTTTCCATCCCTCAAACGCTAGGCACCGAACGAGGAATCGCAAGCACAAGTCCTGCGCGCTTGAGTATGAAAGTGAGAAAGTAAAACGTGTGAATGTCTAACTGTAAGACTTTGCACATACCCGCCCTTAAACCTGACATCTCCAGCCCAACAGCTCAGCCACTGCACGTCATCCCGCAAGATTAAGGTTATAAGTAAGAATATGATTCAGAATGAACGTGTATTAACCCTTCCCAACTGGTTCCTCCACTTGCCCAAAGGGCCCCCGTTCAGTCACCCTTACGGGGCCAGCTCGGCAGACCTCTCTGACCATCTTCGCGCTACTCGCGCTTCGTCCCAGCTTTACACTTTCACACTTTTATACATTCATACTCTTCTTCATGAAAAACGAATACGCACTTCTAGACAGTGGCCACGGCCGAAAACTCGAACGCTTTGGTAAGATCATCCTCGATCGCCCCTGTGCTCAAGCTGTGTGGAATCCAAACACCCCCACACTCTGGAAATCAGCCGACGCATTTTTCACCCGAAAAGACGGCCTGCAGTGGCGTGGCCGTGACAAACTCCCAGAATCCTGGAAAGCCACCATCAATGACGTAACGCTCAAACTCTCCACCACTGACTTTGGTCACCTCGGGGTCTTCCCAGAAACGCGCGACATGTGGAGTTGGGTGACTCAAACACTCACCGACGAAGCACCGAAACGCAAAACGCCTCTCAAATTCCTAAATCTGTTTGCCTACTCAGGCGGCGCGACACTCGCGGCTGCCAAGGGTGGCGCTCACTGCTGCCACGTCGACGCCTCTAAAGGTATGGTGCAATGGGCGCGCCAAAATTCGGCGCTCAACGGTCTCGCGGAGCACCCCATCCGCTGGATCGTCGACGACGTCAATAAATTCCTCACCCGTGAAATCAAACGCGGCAACCGCTACGACGGCATCCTGCTCGACCCACCCTCGTTCGGACGCGGCAAAGGCGGCGAGCTTTACAAAATCGAACATGCGTTGCTTGAGACACTCAAACTGGTCAAACGCGTTTTATCAGACAGACCTTGCTTCGTCTATTTGACCAGCCATACACCAGGCTTTACTCCGATTGTATTGGATAATCTACTACAGCAACTGTTACCTGGCGGTCAAACAGAGTGCGGCGAAATGCTACTCACTGGCGAAGACAATGTCTTCCCTGTTCCAAGCGGGACATGGTCACACTGGACGGCAAAGTAATTGCGAGGCTGTGGCTCGGGGCACATCACATCTCCGCCGATTAATCAGTAATACACTCTTGAATCATCAGGCACACAAGGATTAGCCAATCAGGCTGATCGTCAACTCACCCTATTCGAAACCCGCTTCGCCCCGCCTCACAATTGGCGCCACCTCACTTGCCCACAGGTCATAGCCGGCTTGATTCAAATGCAGCATGTCCTCGATGAATAGATCTGCTCGCGGCTTACCTTCGGCGTTCAAAAGCACTGGCCATACATTGATATAAGTGAAACCTACATTGGCATGGCAGTAGTCTTCAATCATCGTATTAGCTGACTGTATCTTCGCAGCAAAGTCCCAACGAGAAACACTCGGCTTAGCCCCAATGACATAAAACCGCAGCTCTGGCATACGTTCACGGCACAGATTCGCCAGAAATATAAAATCCTGAAAGATGCGCTGCGGAGATTTACCAAAACAAGCATCGTTGTCTCCCTCGTAAATCAATAGCGCCCTCGGCTTGTATTTTAGAATTAATGTCTCAGCATAATGAATGACATCTGTATAATGACTGCCACCGAAGCCGCGTGGTAATAAAGTCAGCCCGGCAAGGTCCGCCTCCATTCGTGGATGCCACATACGCATTGAACTGCTACCGGTGCAGACAATCGCGCCCCGCGGTGGAGGGTTAGCGGCATCAGCTGCTTGAAAGGCTGCGATCTGATCTGAAAACCGACTTGGATCTGGATCTAAGACGAGGGAATCATCTGCAGTGTTAATTGCGTTAAGACTGTTTGTTGCAAGTAGGATGAGGCTTAGGTAGAGCGATGCATGAATCATGACTAAGAACAAAAAGGGCCTTTGTGCGTAGTGCAAGGGCAACCAAACGGCTTGCGTGCGGCACCGCTACAATTTGTAGTCATTAATTATAGAGTCGCATCGTTGCGGCCTGCCAAATTCAATGCCTTCCATGATTAACCCACTCTCCGTAATACCCGTCACTGAGACTACAAATCGAACAATGCGGCCCAAATGAAACAAATCCTAATTATAATAGCAGCTTTGATTGCCTGCGCCCCTTTCCTTTTGGCAACAGAGAGCCGCCTAACCTCTGGTGAGTATTTCATCACACAATCTTGGTCTCAGGAAACGTCCTACAACCGCCCGTACTTTGTCAATGTGGCGACGGATGCTGACGCAGCTAGATTACCTGTCTTGATTTATTTACATGGCAACGGCGGAAACGCCGAACAATCATTGAGAGGCTTTTTAAGACGATATCCCGCGATCGCCGCTCGTTATCTATTGGTATTTCCCCAAGGCTATCTTAAAAGTTGGAACATCGTATCTGAGCGATCCAAGGCCAATGACCGCGCATTTATCGAAGCGATTGTGGAAGAAGTGTGTTCCCACGTGAACGCCGAGAAAGGCACCATCAGCATTATGGGTGTCTCGAATGGCGCAGCATTAGTTAATCAGCTCGCCATCGAATCCGACTTACCAAACGTCCGAAACTACATTACTGCGGTCAGTCCTCTCAATGTATTCCAACATGATGGTTCAAACTTCAAAGCGAAAGGCGACCACAACAACTACCTGAAATCGATCACACCCTCTTCCGGCAAACGTATGCTCAATGTCTCAGGAACCGAAGATCGCTTGGTCCCGTATGCCGGTGGACCATCTCAAGGGATCCGAGCCAAAGAGGGCAAACTCGCCTTCGTCAATGCAGAGAGATCTATTTTTCTGTGGGCAACAGCAATGGGTTTCCAGGGTGGTCAACTCGTGCAACCGAATCAACGGACCAGCAAGTACGAGCTATTTTCGTATTTAGATGGCAATGTCGTGCACTACAAAGCACTAGGCGAAGGGCACGGTGCCACACGCATAATCACTGAGCAGATATTAATGGACTTTATACTAAACAAATAGTCGGCAGCATGCCGCACGATCTAGATCCGACTGCAGAAGAAATTAAACATATCATTTCACTGCACTTGAAGTGGATTCACTATTACTGAACTGTATAGTGAAACATGAAAGAGCGTTAGGGAATACGTAGATATAAAATCAATTACCGTATTTCAATGCCGCCGGATTATTAAACGCAAGAGTCGCTTCGTCTTGATTATACAAGACGACTGTCCCATTAAACCTTACAAACATACCTTTGTTATCGTGGCGGGAGGTGCTCAATACACTCTCGTTGTAAATACGCCCACCCCCAGTAGTGTCACCAATTAGAATGCGATAAGATGGGTATGTAATTGCAGACAGTAATGTGGTCCCTCCTTTGCTCTCAGGCATATCTCCGGTATCGATCTCATTCGCGTATCCCATCTGCTCAGGCCTTCTTAATTGGTTATTCATACCAACACCACCGGACCAGGGCTTGCTAGGGTCATAGCCTTCAAAGAAGGGATCTCTGTAGACTTCGTTGTTTCTAGCCTGCCACTTAGTCTTACTGGCATCTGAGAGATAAGGTTTCAGGAAAAACCTCCAGTCTTGGGCGCTGTCTGCCTTATCTCTGGCAGGACAACTCATACCTTTATTATCAGTAGCGTACATTGTATTCGCAATATAGAATTGCCGATAGGTCGAGCGCTTAGCCGTCTCCCTCGCTTGCAATCGAACGCGCGAGACGGCCGGCATCAGTATCGCCGCAAGCACGGCAACGACCGCAATGACAGTCAGTAGCTCAATCAACGTAAAGCCTTGCCGATTCAAAGTACGAGAGGGTGCATTGTATTTTTTTAACATTTTAAATTCATTTAATCATTACCAAAACATTGATAAGTAATACACCGCCTCTCTACTGGCTGATCGCAGCCACAGAAAACTCGACGACCCCGACATTGGAACCTGCAGCGATTTGGCTGCCACGAACCGCATCGATCCGAAATCCAAAAAATTCAATATTTTTAAATGAGGGAGTAGAGATTTCTCCGACCGTGCCCACCTCATTTACTGCATACACGACAGGGTCATACTGATAGTAATCTTGCTGAGTGGCAAGAAAGCTAAGTTCACTAGCCGATCCAATGGGGAAATCTTTTGAGATGTGATATCCGCGATCATCCTTAATCACCAAGCGCAAGCTAGCTGTAGCAACTGGCTGATTTGGCCCCGTCTTGCCTGGATTCATATAACCGAATAGTATGCGCACTGTATCATTGCCATCCACCAAAGCAACCGGAGCGGCATTTAAGCCATTCAAGAAATTCGTATGTTTAAACAAAAACAATCCTGATGCATGGTCACCTGGTGATCCTGTATTGGCATTCCAACGTATCTTCAAGCCGGCATGATCATACTCACTGGCAGACAGCAAACACTCACCTAACGACTGAAATGCACAATAAACAGGCTGTCCGGTATACCCCTGGCTGGTGTTCGAAGAGATGGTAGGGACTGTTTCGAGGAAAGGAATAACCGTGCCCCGATAAAGTGCCTTCGTGACCGCATTCGCATTAAAATTGACCGCGCCTGCGGCAAATAAACTAGTCGTCGCCAAAAGAAACAGAGCACCAGTTTTGAGCTTTAAAGAAAAAGTTTTCATAAGTTTTTGCATATTCTATTAATCGTTTTTATTGATCATGGCCATATTTATTGGCCGTTAAAATAACTGCCAATCCCTGCAGCGGCTCGTAAACGATCTCGCATGGCACGAATCACAGATTGATACTCAGGATTCTTGGCCTGGTTCTTCCATTCGTTTGGATCTTTCAGATGGTCGTACAATTCTTCTTCGCCGTTACGGCAGTGAATATAACGATAGCGCTCAGTCCGAATACTAAAATGCTGATCGACTGCATTGGCTGGCTGATTTTTTTCTACCTGCACTTTTGAAGCACAAGCACTCAAGCTGAAATCTGGGCCATCCCATGTGCCAGCCTGCGGATCTTTTAATAAACCACGTAAGCTATGCCCATCTAAATCATGGGACGATTGTATCGCGGCAAAATCAATACAAGTCGGGTATAAATCGACGAGCGAGACTGGCGTGCGACTGACCGCCCCCTCGGCGATATTCGGCCCCGCCACAATGAGTGGCACACGTACGCTTTCTTCCCATGGAGAGTATTTAAATAAATAGTCTTTCTCGCCCATATGATAGCCATGGTCACCAGTAAATATAACTATGGTATTTTCAGCATACTCACTAGATTCAAGCGTACCCAAAACTTCTCCCACTAGGTGGTCGACAAAGGCCACACATGCGAGATATGCCTGCGTCCACTTTAACAACTGCTGATCACCGCCATTGTTGGCGATCTTGTTATATTTCGACCAGCCCCACGGCTGAGCGATGTCCTGCTCAACCGACAAGATCTTCGACACGTCATCCGCATCTCCTTTAAGTAATGGTGTGAGCTCCAGAGATTCTAGTGGGAACTTATCAAAAAACTCCTGTGGCGCATACCACGGTGAATGCGGCCGGCTAAAACCAACTGTAAGTAAGAATGGTTTAGCATGCTTTTCTTTCAAAAAGCGCACTGCATCTTGTGCGCACAATTCATCTGGCATGAGATCCCGATTGTGTCCTTCCCGGTATTCCCATTGCTCGCCAGAGTGAAATAAAGTCCACCCATATTCATCTCCATATTGCTTTAGATCTTGGATTGGGCCAAACCCATCTCCCCAGCTACCATTTGTTCGGACACCGTTGGGCATCCAAGGCGGCAGAACTCCGTGTTTTCTATTCGCCGGCTTCCCGTCATTCGGAATCGGCCCAAAATTTGGTTTTGTCCCGTAACCGGGATATCCATCTGGATTTTCAAATATCTTTAGCACCTCGTGCCCATTGTGGTGAATCTTCCCCGTGGCAAAGTTCCGGTATCCGTTTTGCGTGAAAATCTCAAACAGAGAACTGGACTCGGCCAATACTGGATTTCGCTGCCAATGATTGACCTGCTGACTATAACCATAGTAGCCCGTTGTGGTCGGCAGTAAGCCACTCCACATACTTGCACGTGAAGGGCCACACAAAGGTACATTCGAAGCAGCGTTCATGAAGGTGACCCCACGCGCTGCCAAGCGGTCGATGTTTGGCGTCTTCGCTTGCGGGTGCCCACCCATGCCAGCAATCGAGTCGTTGAGGTCATCACAAACAATGATCAAAATATTTGGTGTATTTTGAGCCTCAAGTACTATCGGGGCAATCAATGCTGCAGTCGAAAAAATGCAGGCACTCAATAATGAGTAAAGTGTTGTGTACTTAGTGTTCATCAGAAAGTTCCAGCAAAGAGTGATATGCAAGCTTGGGGTTAAAACTACGGTCAAAAAGTAGAGGATAATCAGTCCGGCCTTTTATCGGGTAGCTGTTTTTCCACGATTGAGCATCCGAAGTGCCCCAAAAAGTCACTCGCTCAATATTCGATTTGTATTTCAGAAAGAGCTCGAAAATTTCATGATAGCGATCTGCCTGTTCCTGTAAGACCACGTCAGGAATTGATTGGCTATATGGGTTATACTTTTCCGCATACTCGACGTTATCTGTGACATTGGCTCCACTGTGCGAAGGAGCATTCGGTAGCACCGAAATATCCAACTCTGTGATGCTGACTGGTATGCCTGCATCTGCAAACGTACGTAAGGTATATTCAATGTCTGATAAGGACGGCCAATCTAACATCCAATGCCCCTGTAAGCCGACACCGTGGATGGGCACTCCGTTTGCTCGCATTCCAGAAACCATCTCAACCACAAAATCGACCTTCTCCTTTTTGGTCATGTTATAGTCGTTATAATACAGCTTTGCATCTGGATCCACCGCATGTGTATGACGAAACGCGAGCTCTATATAATCTTCGCCGATCGCTTTAAACCAAGGGGACTCCCTCAATTTCGCGGAGTTACCCGCGCCTTGATGAAGGACTGCTTCATTGACCACATCCCAATACGAGATGCGCCCCTTATAGCGACCGACTACGGTATCAATATGTGTCCGCATCCGCTCTAGCATAAGCTCACGACTTGGCAGCTGCCCCGCTTCGTCTTTAAAAAACCAGTCTGCCGTCATCGCATGCCAGACTAAGGTGTGCCCAACTAAGGCCATCGAATTTGCTTCAGCAAAATCGACACAATAGTCACTCGCCTTAAAGAAATACTCCCCTTCATTAGGCTGCATGAACATCGGCTTCATACAATTTTCTGCAGTCAATGCATTGAACTCGCGCGTCACGACTCCGAGCTCGGTAGGATCATCAGTAAAAGTCGCATCTGCATCCAATCCGCCTGGCATAATTGTCCCAATTAGGAACTCGTTAACGTAGCCATCTTTAAGAGTCGCATTGCCATGGGCAGTAGCCGAAAGTGCGGCACATGCATATGTAAGGCTCAACACCCCTATTATTTTTTGATACTGTTTCATTATAATTGATTTCGATGCGCGTTTAACTGTGACTGCATTGTATCAATGATCACTTTGTTTTCTGGATTTTCTAAAATATCGATATTTTCGTTCGGATCTTTCTGGTGGTCATAGGACATACGCTCGCGATGCTCTGCAGACAGGCAACTGGCAATAAGTTTGTTCAAACAAAGTGCCGGATTGTGCTAAGCGATCAATATTCAGCGCAAGGATCGCATCATTGCCATAACAGCCCAACTCCAAACGCAAATCATCCACAATAATTAACAATACATTGGGTTTGCCCGCATCTTCAGCACTCACGACCGAAACACTTAAAAAGCTGCCGAGCCATAAGGAGATAAAAAGTGCCATGGAGTGACAACGCATGCTTTTGTTAGATATTTTAAAGGGATAATAGTTTCGTCGCAAAATACAAAATATCGCACTCCTAGATATACGTCCATGGTAACTTATGAGCTAAAAATACCGTATAATGAAACCCAAGTGCCTATTTGCTCAAAGCATGGTTCCTCTACTGCCAGCTTCCTAAAGAGTAATTCATTCACCGCGGCACGGGAGGTCAGGCGGTGCCCCCCTGCTTTTTCTAATTCGCTATAATCGTAAAATGGTCGAGCTGCATCCCACCCTGCTCAATGTGGAGTCGGAGCACCTGTCTCCCCGCCGCTAGGCGCACGCCGCCTACCCTCACCAACTTATAGCGATCTATCGACCCTGTCGGTTTAAGTGCGATCGAATCTATCAAGGCCTGCCCTGAGCGTTCAAAACGAATGGCCCCTGCCTGAGTTCCAGCGTAACTTACTGAAATCATATAAGTGCCTGCCCTCTTTATATCGACCGAGTATTCTAACCATTCCCCCGCCTCCGTCTCAACCACACGATGTCGCCCCTTTTCTGACACAATATCCACATCATCAGAGCGGTAGAATCCCTTGCCTGAGTTCCCCTCAGTCGTGTCATGGTAAGTGACGCCGGGATAACCATAATCGTAGCGCTCGACTTCAACTTTGCCGGGAATCGCGACCGGTATGCCGTTGTTGTAGGGAATCCGTTCAGGGCGGAGGGCATCATACTGCGACATCCACAGAGAAAATTGCCCTTTGAGAGCGTGGTCTTGATCAGACATTGCCGCCGCAGATAAGGGGTGCTGCTCGAAGCGGTCTTCGATCTTATTGATAAAGCGTCCGTCGGAGTGTAATTTGTAGTGGGTATTCTGAACAAAGGTTTTGATGTCCGTCATATCGGTGCGCTCCATATACCAGCAAAAGCTGTGGTCGCGCGTCGCAGTGGGCTCGCCTTCGAGCAAGGGCAGAAAACTGATGCCGTCCTTCTTAGCGTCCTCCTTTGGGTCGATCGAAATGCCCGCCACATCGATCAGGGTGGCGTAGACATCACTGAAATCAATTAAGCCCTCCATTCGGAGACCCGCGGGCACGGTGCCGGGCCAGGTCGCAAAGAACGGCACATGCGTGGCGTCCACTGTCATCTTACCCTTAGCACCCTTCACCGATACTCCGTCCTGTAGACTAATGATTCTGTGGTCGGTGCCGTTGTCCGAGGTAAAGATGATTAAGGTGTTATCTGCTAGACCTTCATCCGTAACGAAATCGACGAGTTCGCCGACGAGTTTGTCCAGATAGGTGACCATATCACCGAAATAGCGGGTATCGTTGAACCATGGATCACGCCCCGAATCCCAGTCTGGCGAGTCCGGAGTCGGCTGAAAGGGGTAATGCGGCAAGGTAACCGGGTAATAGAGGAAGAACGGCTCATCCTGATGGCGGTTGATGAAATCCTTGGCAAATGCTTGCTGCAGGTCGGGACCGTATTGTCCGCGAAAATCCTCCGTCTTGCCATTAGTCAAAAGTGTCGGACTGACATAGCGCTCGTTTTGCGCGCCGCGAATATTCCAAAGGCAATGTTCATCGAAGCCGAACTGATGGATGGTTTCCGAAGTGCCCCCCAGTTGCCATTTACCGACAATCGCTGTCCGGTATCCGGCATTGCTGAATGCATGCCCGAAGGTATCCTGACTACGGTCCAGCGTCGCGAAACGGATGTAATTCCGGACATTATATTTGCCAGTCATAATCTGCACTCGCGAAGGCGTGCAAATCGGCTGAGAGTGGGCTTTGGAAAACCACACACCCTCTTGCGCCAGTTGGCTGAGACGTGGAGTATGGTAAGACTCACCTCCATAATTTTCGATACATTCCTGCCCTAAGTCATCAGCCATGATCAGGATGACATTGGGCTGCTGATTCTTAGCCGCAGCAGTCAGCCAAGCCAAACCGCCGAGGCTTAGAATTAAAATGATGCGCAAGTGCAATTTGTTAGCGAATTAAGCTTAAGGTGCTGGCTCAACATTGAGCTCCATACGTGCCTGCACTGGAGGGTTGAAACCATCGGATACACTGACGATCACAACATTCTCCCCCAAATAATCGGCGGGCGGGGTGCCATCGAATCGACCATACTCTTTGTTGGCCAACTTGATCCAACTTGGACCAGACACCATGGAATACATCAAACGATCGCCGTCAGCATCGGAGGCACGCCAGTTCACATAGATCTGTAGCGCTTGCCCAACAACGGCACCTTTCTGCTGAAAGGTTCGGCTTTGCCACTTAGGCGGGCTGTTATCGCCGACGACGCCTGCCGCCGCCCGAATCGCAGGCTCCAGTGCCAAAATCTCATCGCGGTGCTCTTTCAAGCGGCGCGACATCCTATCAATGACTTCGGCATATTCTGGATTGTTCGCGACATTTAGATTTTCGTCCGGATCACGCGAATGGTCATAAAGCATCTGAGCACCATTGCTCCACTCAGCATAATGATAGCCCTCCATTTTTACCGCATCGCCTGAGTGGTAGCGGCTGAATACAGCATCTTTAATTGAAGTCGAAGCATCCTCCAAGATCGGCACCAAGCTCTTACCTTGCAGGTGAGCCGGTAATTCGACGCCAGCCAACTCACATAGGGTTGGGTAAATATCCACAAACTCAACCAAAGAGGTGGAACGTTGCCCCGCCTTATATCCAGGAGCACTGATAATCAAAGGAGCATTGAGCGAGGTTTTGAAGAGCGCATGTTTGCACCAAAGCGAATGCTCACCCAGCTGCCAACCATGGTCGCCCCATAACATCACTATGGTGTTTTCGCGCAGTTTCAGGCGATCTAACTCATCTAGCAATTCCCCTACCATCGCATCGGTGTAGGAAACACAGGCATAATAGCCGTGGATCAGAGTACGCGCATAATCATCCGACACGGCTCCCTGTTCCGGCACACCGCCATACATGCTGCGCAGCTCACCCCACTGGTGAATCGCTTCTTTTGGGGCCCCCTCAGGTGGCAATGGATTATCCGCCAGTTCTAAGGTCTCACGATCATACAAGTCCCAATATTTCTTAGGTGCATTGAATGGCAGATGTGGCTTAGTAAATCCAGCTGCGATAAAGAATGGCGCGCCCGTGTCCTTCGCGCGACGCAGATCCTCAATGGTCTTTTGCATGACTGGGCCACCCGCATAATCCAGATCGCCAACATCTGCGCTCTCGTAGGCTGGCTGTTCGCTATCAGGCAAGGCGATGTTTTCCGGATTATGATAAATTTTGAAATCCTTACTGCGAAAGACCTCATCCCAGGAACCGCTGTTATCGTTGCGGTCATGGTAGATTTTACCATTGGAGATTGTAGTATAACCAAAGTCCTTAAGCCAACTTGGGATGTCCTGAATGCCGGCAGCATCTGTTTGAGCGGTGGTATAATAGGTCACAAACCGGTTTTCTGTGGGATAGAGCCCCGTCATCAGACTGGCGCGCGTCGCCCCACAGACTGGCACCTGACAGTATGCTTCCTCGAAGACAATGCCGCTCTCTGCCAAGCGGTCGATGTTGGGTGATTGTATTGCGGTATTTCCATAGCAACCCAACTCCGGGCGCAGATCATCCACCGAAATAAACAAAATATTTGGCCGCTCCGCAGCCGTGACAAGTGCGCTCAAAGTAAACGCTCCGATTAGTATTAAGGGTATTTTTTTCATAGTCGTTTTGTATTTTCTTATTTAAATTTACATTGTAATTGAAAACGCTCAAGTGCCTGCAGATTGGCTTGGCGGACTGCCTGGGTCAAAGTCTTGTATGCGGTTCCATCCTCACGCACGATACCCTGCTTCAGCATTTCTGCTCCAGCAGCGTAACGGTCGATGTATTGACAACGCTGATACCCGAGAATGTAGCTTTTCTCAAAGGCATCGCTCAGGTATTGCTCATAAGCCACCCCCACTGCTTCTTCGCTTTCGAGCTGCTGCCACATCGTCTTTGGGTATTCCGGCGTCGGAAAACTGTTCTGGTGGTCGCAAACCACAATCGGCTTGTTAAACTTCGCATACATGCGGTCGAAATAGGCTGCGTCAAATTGCACGCCTCCGGGTTGGATAGACAGGACATCGATATAAGGCAGGGCTTCCTCAATTACGCTATCTGGATGGTCATGCGCCAAATAGCGCTCTCCAAAAATCAAAACATTAGGTGCTAGGCGTCGCGTCTCTTCACCAATCACCTGATAAAGCTCACGCGCGATCAACCGCAGAAAGGCTTCATCCGAGTGACCACCATCGGCTAAGAATTGTTCGTAGCGCATCTTTCCCGGCGACCCCGCTGGCAACTCACGGATTATGGAAACCCAATCCGTGCCACGTTTTTTGCGCGAGCGCTCCAAGTCCCATTGCGGCGTATCGGTCCAGTAGTAGCCAATCAGTGTAGAATTACCCGCTTGCTTGCCGATTTCGTATTGGACGACTTCGCGCATTTTTTGCTGCACCACAGGGTCGAAGACATCACAGTATTCAAACTGCTCGTCCGACATGTAGTTGGCATTCTGTGTTAGATACATTGGCGCGAAGCTGGGCAGCATCCGGCACAAAGGTTCCGGCGTGCCGTAGCCTCCAGTATTGTAGCCCCAAGATGTGAGTTTTTGCAGAATGTCCTCGCAGGCCTGCCGTTGGTCTCCAAGCAAAGCACCCTCTCCCTGAAACACATTTTGGATGTGATTCACTCCCAGACTAAGGAAGGGCTTTCCAGTAGGATCGATCAGGCAATCTCGCCCGTTTACTTTGCCTAGTTGAAAGCGTCCATCTCCGTCTGCTTGGATGAGTCCTGCGCCAAGCAAGAGCGCGGCCAATTTGCTTAGAATTCCTTTCATAGTGAGCGCTCTCCTATTTCCGATCATTTTGCTCCTGCACCAACTGTCCATTGACGAAATGCTTGTAAGGCATCGTGTCGTAACTATTAACCTCAGCGGCAACATCAGGATCGGACAAATCTGGCCAAGGGTTATTCTCGAGTAATTCCTCCAACTTTTTGCGAATTGGTAACGCTTCGGGCGAACCAGTGATATCTTTATAGTCACTTCGTAGGTGCGCGTCGCCACAGTCAAAGAGTCGGCCTGCTGAATCACCGTATACTGGGTCCACGGCTTCGAGCAGCCAGCGCTTAGTCCGTACCATCCGTGCGGTCGCAATATAGCTGGTAATCCACTCACGGTGTTTGTCAGTGGCGCCCGTCAAGAAAGGTACTAGACTCTGACCATCCAAGGCATAGCCATCGGGGACACTCGCCCCAGAAAATTCCATCAGCGTTGGATAAATATCAGAGAACTCCATCAGCTCATCAGTCGCCCCGCGCTGCTGAATTAGGTCCGGGCAATTAACTATGAAAGGCACACGCGGACCGTCTTCGCTCGCATGCATTTTTTTACCATTTTCGCCATTGTCACAGGTGAAGATGATAATGGTGTTTTCACGCAGTCCAGCAGCCTCCAAGCCATCCATCAGGCGCCCGACCAAGATATCGATGTACTCCACCAAGCCCTGAAGGCTCCCGCCCTTATTACTCCCCGGGGTTCCGTCAACTGGAGTCGTGGGTATGCCCCCGCCAGCTATATCGTGCACGAGGTTCATCGGATAGTAGGCGAGAAATGGCTGGTCCTCGTGACGCTTGATGAAATCAATTAAGAAGCCGGCATAAAGATCCGGCCCAAAGTCTTCGGCGGTCGTCTTCATCAACTCGCCATTACGAATCACACAAGGGTGCCAGTAGCGAGCGGGCACGGGCTTCGCACCAGGGAAATTGTATTTGCCTTCAAATTTCCCGGTAAAGGTCGAGCCTTCTGGCACATCCTGTAGGGTCAGCGCGCGGACGCATTGCTCGTCAAAGCCAACATCCTTCGAATAGATGGACCCACCCAATGCCATTGGATTACCCACAATCGCCGTCCGGTAACCATGCTCCCGTAATACCCGTGGGAATGTCAGATGCTTGCTCACCCAGTTCCAGCGTGTCTGCTTCGTGCAATTGAGGCGTAAGTCATTGTGCCAGACCCCGGTGCGACTCGCGTAACGCCCTGTCACCAAGAGCGCACGTGTTGGCGAGCACATCGGCGTGGCCCATGCGGTGTTAAACTTCACGCCACCTGCGGCAAGCACATCTAGATTCGGCGTATGGTTCACCTCATTGCCGTAGCAACCAAACTGCTCTGGGCTTAGGTCATCCACCATAATGATGAGAAAATTCGGACGCTCTTGCGGCTCTGTTACCTCTGCAAGTAAAACACACGTCGAGGCTGCCGCGATGCATACAATACTCAGTAAATATTTCATTCTTTTTTATATTTTGGAGGTTAAGCTGCTCGTTTGTAATTTATCATAATTGCTCACTGCCCGGAGTCACTCGGAGCGCAACATTCTGCACTACGAGTGGGCCACGCCGCAGATCAAATTCACCCGTCAAGGTTTCACCATCGTGTTCCACCGTGACTGTATATGAGCCGTAATATCCTCGGAATTGCGCCCGACCATCCTGCGCGGTAGTCGCTTCGATTTGAGTGTTCCACTGCTGGTTGATCAACTGATCCAGTGCGTGATACGCTGGCTTTGCTTGTCCTTCCGCGTCAAGTAATCCGGCGGGCATGCCGCGCCATGGCTCTAGGTCGGTAATCGTCCACCAGATAATGGATTCCACCGCGGGGTGGCTGAAAGCTAGGGTATAGAAATCATGCGCTAGGTCGGCTTGGTAGCGCTCCCACTTAGGCGTGGTCGGCTTGCATGGCGTTGGCTTTCCCGCCTTTTTAGCGGTGGCAATCTCCTCTTCCCAAAGTGATAGCGTGGGCCAGTTTGGAAAGGTCTCGCAACTTAAAATACTGATCTCTGAAAGCTGCAGCGGCTTGCCGTATTTTGAAAAGCGCTCCAGCGCGTTCCACAACCGTTGCTCCGAGAAAGTGTCACCTTGATGGTGCATGTGTGTTTGTATACCAATGGCATCGAAAGGCACCTCATTCGACAGGCAGTATTCAATCTGCTCGTGGAACTCTGGGTCATTCTCAGCAAAGTGATTCACAACAAAACGACCATCCGGCTGGATTCCTCGAACAGCATCCACAATCACTTCAGTCGCCGGTCCCGGACCACCTTGTGATTCCACCCAACGACGTGCGCCCATATCGGGTGCCTTCAGCCGGATGCCAGGAGTTTCGTTGTATAGGTCCCACTCATCAATTTCTGGGAAATCCTCTGCTAGCATACGGACATGCGCCATGATGTCCTGATCCAAATCCTTCACTGAGCGCTCAGATGAAGCTATCCACTCTGGGACAACTTCGTGCCACATTAGCGGATGTCCACGCAGACGCATTTCTTGCTCGTTCGCCCAGTCTAGCTTCTCGCGGGAATCCGCTCGGTAGTTCCACTTGCCTTGCTGATTGGAGTGTACCGCCCAGTAAAAATCGATCGTCGCGTAGTTAAACAGATTGGCAAAGCGGTCCTTGAATTCAGCGTACCAATTGCGGTTCGGCACCTCCCAATCTGCGGCTAAAGATCCACCGAAATTAAATGCGTGCCGAGTTTGGCTTAATGAATAGACCGACTCCTTAGCAACAGTTTGACCATCTGGCAGCAGTAAGCGCAACTGACAGTCACCTTGACGAATCGCTTCAATGCGATCCTGAGCACCATCAAGCACCCACGGCAGATGCTCTGCAGAAGCCAGGTTTAAACAGAATACAGTGACTAGGAGTAGTAATACACTTTTAGACATTATAAATGAGAGTATAGAATGCGACCGGCGGATCGACAATCTGGATTTGTGAACTGACGAAACGGGTTTTTGAATGCATACAGAAAGAGCTCATATCAGGTTCTACTCAGACTAATCTACTTGGCGACGCGCCTCGCCTCGAATTGCGATGAGTTCCTTCATTAAATCGAACTGATTTTCGGCATACTCCTTTGTTCCAAACAAATCATGTAAGCGCCGATACAGTTGAAACAAGCGCTCATAAATATCCTGATTGACTGCGATTGGCTCATAAACGGTCTCTGACACAGACGTCATTGCCTGTGCGGCGGTTCCAAAGTCTGGATAGACTCCTGCCACCACAGCGCCGGCCATCGCAGCTCCAAGCGCACAACTTTGTTCATTCGAGGAGATTTCCATCGGGCATCCCAGCACATCCGCATAAATTTGCATCGTCATCGGACTTTTAATTGAAATGCCTCCGCAATTAATCACCCGCTCAATCGGCACCCCATACTCCTTATAGCGCTCAATAATGACTCGCGCCCCAAAGGCCGTCGCTTCCACCAAAGCCCGAAAAGTTTCCGCTGGTGTGGTATGTAAAGTCAGACCAAGGATCATTGCCGTCAGTTCGGGGTCGGTTAATGTTGAACGATTGCCATTGTTCCAGTCCAGCGCCAGCAGACCAGATTCTCCTGGCTGAAGCATCGCAGCTCGATCACCCAAGTCTTGATGCGACATGCCCCGCCCCGGTTCGATTTTATGCACCAACCAATTAAAAATGTCGCCGACCGCGGCTTGTCCGGCTTCGAGGCCATAGCAACCAGGCAAGACCGACTCATGCGCCACCCCGCAAATACCTGGAATATCAGGCAACTGTTTTTCGAGCGAAGCGACCGCGATGTCGCAGGTCGAAGTGCCCATAATTTTCACCATTGTGCCAGGTTGGATACCCGACCCTACAGCACCGGCATGCGCATCGATAATTCCCATCGCGACAGGGATTCCTTCAGGCAAGCCGAGCTTGTGCGCCCATTCTGCATTGAGCCCGCCGGCCGCGTGGCCTATATGGTATGCTTGGTCTGGTAGCCCTTCACGGATACGCACCAAACACGGATCAACCGCTGCGATAAACTCGGCATCGGCATAGCCACCCCAATCCGGGCAATAAAGCCCCTTGTGACCAGCGGCACAGAGGCAGCGCTGCAATTGACCTGTTAATACAAAGGGAATCCAATCTGGCAGCTCGATCCAATCGTGCGCGGCCGCAAATACTTTTGGCGCAACACGGGCACAGTGTAAGATTTTGGACCAGTACCACTCAGAGGAATACGTCCCGCCGCACTTGGCTAAATACTCTGGGCGCAGCACCGCAGCCTTGGCAGTGATCTCATCCGCTTCAGCAAGCGAACTGTGATCCTTCCATAGCCAAGCCATGGCATCAGGATCTTCATTAAAAGCATCCGTCAAAGCCAGCGCTTGGCCCTGCGCATCCACTGGCAATGGCGTGCTTGCAGTCGCATCCACACCGATGCCAACCACCTTAACTGCCTCAATGCCAGCCTCTGATAGCGCGCCTCGCACGGTCAGCTCCAAACCTTCAAGATAATCCGCTGGGTGTTGTCGGGCGACATTCGGATCTTTAACATCGCCAATCACTCCCATGTCACCATGCGCATAGGCACATACCTGCGATCCGCAAATCGTTCCATCCGTGGTATCAACGATAATCGCCCGCACCGAATTAGTGCCGTAGTCCAGTCCTATTGTGTAAGAAGCCATGGTCACATTCCTCAATTAATATTCAAACACGACTGCGCAATGGCATGAAAAGGCAGGAATCGTTAGAGAAAGCTTACCATCTACATTACTCAAGGGCAACTCGACCTCATCTGGCACCAGGAATGCACGCTGGATCACTTCGGGAAAATCGACGGTTAGCGGGACTTCCCTTAACTCGGGTAGATCTTCGATCACCTCACATTCGCCCCGCTGAATGGGCGGGCCATACATTAGATGGGCAACATAGCGCTGGCACTGAGCTTGATGTAACAAACTGATTCGCCCTGCGCTTGGTAACTCAGTCGTTACCATCGGATGATAATTGACTATCTTTAACACATTCACAAACAAATCACGATGTAGGCGTGCACCGTGCTTATGGTACATCTTGTCCAAGTCATGAGCGATATAGATGACACGGCCCTTTCGGATAATTCCTGGATGCGGCGCATCTTCCAACTGGTAAGGCGTATTCTGGTGCGAAGTATACTTCTCATAGCTGCGGCTAAAGTATGGCTCACGAATACTGGACAGTACTTCGCTATCTGCATGTGGCGCCACCCTCAGAGCCGCCTTAAAATTAAGAAACGGTGCTGCGACTAAGCCTTCGCCGATCGAGGCGCTCACCAGCGAATAATCGATATCATACGCTGCCTCACCGAGGTAGTCTGCGCCGATATCTAACAGCATACGAGTGCCTTCCCTGTTCAAAGCCCCCGCCCCCATCACCACGAGGCTACCACCGTTGTTAGCAAATGTGTTAAGCCGCTCCGCGTCGGCTTCGCGTAGGCAGGCAACCGACGGTATCAGCACCAGTTCAAACTCCGAGAAGTCCTTTGAAAAATTGGCCACATCAAAATTGATATGTGCTTCCAGTAGCATTTTTGCCATACCCTCATCGCGTACTTCATCTAGACTGCGCCAGAGCCCCACTCGTGCCACAGGAATACCTCCCACACCATAGTTCTCGATCTTCGCCACGTACGCATACGCCTCACCAATATTTTTATACGTCGCGACATCCATCTCTCCGCAAGGATGCAATTGATCCCCGAAGTTACAATTCGCCCCCCAAGCAATCATTGATGCGGCTTCGTAACGTAGCGCATTCGGATGCTTAAACCCTCCAAACTCTCCCCATGCGGTATGAAATTTACCACTCATGGCAGTGATCGGATAGCCCGCCTTTAAAAAATACTTCGATTGCAAAGGCAGCTTGTCGTAACCACCCCAAACGGTAGGAAGGTCTTCCAGATCTTGGACTGTGTTTTGCGCATACATGCTTTGGCGGAAATTGATGCCCCCACCTATCGCAGTCGTTCCGTTGAAAAAGACTCGAGCGCTTGGATGATAGCCTGCGATCAATTCCCTTAGAGCCGCACAATGCGCTTTCATGTTGCTGGCATTAAACGTCTCTACGGCAGCCGTATGGTTGAGATCGACACTGGCCTCCTTCATATCGTTTCGGCAAGCGTCGCAGAAGCAATGACGATGCGCTTGATAAATATCGAACCAAAACCCATCGGTTTTGTAGCGCTCACATAATTCCGTCACTTGAGCAAAAATATGATCGTGATACCCTGTATTAGGGCATAAGAATTTCCAATGGAACCTCGGGAGTGAGTCGCTCGCAGCGACGTCTTTAGGCACGCTTCCATTAGTTACAAAGTTTCCGTCACGATCCCGCACGCACCAATCGGGGTGCTCTTGCGCATCGTTTGCAGACCAGCCAAAAGTGTAATAAATCTGAGTCTTAATCCCGATTTCGGCACAGGCCTCTAATTGTGCTCCGAGCAAATCGAAATTTAGATTCGGGTGCATGCGCCCAATGTCTGTTGGGTAGTAGCTCCAGCTGTGATGGCACTTTGCGAACAGATTAATCGAGTCAATCTGCCCTATTTTTAAGGCCGCTTGAAACCCTTTTTTACTAAATGCATCTGCAATGTTCTCGAGATGCTCAGAAGTATGAAAATCTAAGTGTACTTGGCGCTGACCGATTAGAGCTAAGGGCGAAAGAGCCATTGTGAAGCAGAATTAAAAACAGTAAGCATTAAGTCTAGGGTTGTGGGACATTTAAGCTCATGCCTTCGACTAGGATCCGGACTCGTTCTCCGCGCGCTCTATTAGATCAACCAAGACTTGATCATACTTTTCTTTGCTCAGCTTGTAGTAGAGTAACGCAATTAAACAAGTCAGCGAAAACAGCCCTGGGAATATATTATAGAGAACCTTGATGCCACTTAATGCCGACTCTGACAATTCAGTGTTCGCGACAAATCCGGTTGCCCAGAGCACGAGGGAAGCGACCCCCGCACCAAAAGCCATCGCAGATTTCTGCATGAAAGTAAAAAATGTTAAGGGAAGACCTTCCGCTCTTATTCCAGTTTTCCAGTGGCCGTATTCTATTGTATCAGGAACCATCCCCCATTGGCAGATGGAACAAAACATCATCGACGCAGAACCGACCATCGAAAGTCCAATAAATAAATTATACACTTCAGTCGTTGGAATCGGGATAAAGTGTCTGCCAACATTAGCACAGAACACGATTAGGCTCCCTAAAATAAAGATGTTCTTTTTGCCAAACTTCGCAGTCAAAATAGGTGTTAATACTACGCCGATTATATTTGCAGGCAGCATCCACTGGAAGAATACAGTCAGCAAAGATTCCGCACCGACTACATATTTAAAATAGTATCCAGACACGGCGTTTTGAATAACCCAAATCGCTGTATTCAAGAACATCGATAAGGATAGGACCATCAATGCATCATTTTTAAAAAGAATATTTTTCATATCCTTTAGGTCATACTTTTTCACGGGTTCACTCACTCTTTCCTTTGTAGTGAGAGCGGTATAAAACAGGATTATTGTAGAGATGGCTCCAAAAATTATAGCGGTATAGAACCACCCCTGTGCCTCATCTTTGAAACTCGGGCCCTGCAAGGTAAGTAATTCCTTACCAATAAACTCGAAAACTATAGGCTCTCCCATCACAAACGGTCTCACGTAGGAGCCTGCTATCGTGATGACAACCACCACTGCAAAAAACATTCTCATGGTCGAAATCTTTGCGCGCTCTTGCTGATCTTGCGTCACGAGGGTCCCCATTGCGCTGTAAGAAGTTCCAACTACTGTGAATACCATCCCATGCAAAATATAAGCAAAGTAGCAGTAGACGACCTTCATGGTATCGCTCAGCTCTGGCATACTAAAACATGCGATAAGAATTAGATTTAGTGGAATCGCGCCCCAATAGATGAATGGCTTATAGGTGCCGATCTTGTTCCGTGTTCTATCTGCGAGAACACCCATCATTGGGTCGTTAACGGCGTCCCATAGCCTTGAAACTAGTAGAATGCCCCCGACGTGTAATACATTAATTCCGAAAACATCGGTATAAAAGTACATCAGCCAAAAACTTAGCAGTTGGAAATTTAGGTTGATACCTAGGTCTCCGAGACTGAAATTGAGAATGTCGCGTTTTTTTAGGGGAGATAACATAGATCGGATCGGTTAGTCGAAGAGGAAAGGCTAGACAGTGCAGTGCAAAGACAGATTTTCTGCGGATAGAGGGCGGCGCGTCATTGCATCTGAGTCCATCCATAAAATATTAGTGACAATTCGTGGGTAATAGAGGCTACCAATGGGCTTACCAGCACCAAACTGATCGGAACAGGCATAAAACTCTGAGCCCTTCACCTGCCAAGAGACATGCGCCGCATCCGCTCGCTCCTCCCCGTCATAAGACATCCCAAGAATTTCGCGGACAACGAACTGGCTGATACTGATTTTGCTCATCCATGAGTTATCCGCACTACTGGAAAGTTTCCATCCTCCATCTTTATATAAGCACATCTCAGGATTAAGGATATTCTGTAAATGGCGCTTGAGCATCCGAATATACCCACCGAATGGCCCCTCCTCATCGACTGCGTCCTTTAGCCCCATTTGCCAAGGATAGACAAGTGCTTCCGCGGCAGGGATAATGGCACTTTGATTATTGTTCTCCAAAACTGCCGGAATAAAACCTAGGGACTCATCGTATGCAGCCTCCAGCGACTCGGCGCAACGAACCGCCGCAGCGCGTGCAGTGGCCGCAGCTTCGACTTCATCTAATTGCCCTAAAAGTTGTTCCAGTGCCAAATAGGATGCCCAGCATTTGCCGGCCAGATACACATTGCCACGGGCCTGCCCCAGCGAATGATCCAGCGAATCATACGTGGTAATCTCCCCGCCTCCTTCAGTGCGCGAGCTTTCAAAACTCATCAACCCATCCCGCTGACTCGCATCTGGATGGTCGCGATTCAACAGGCTTTCCAAGCACTGCAGCAAGAGCTCATGATGCTTACTTAAAAACGCTGCATCCCCTGTCTTATGCAGATAGACCCCCGCGCAAAGAATCCAATTAGTCAGCTGCTCACAGGTCATATAGGAAAAGCACTTTCGATCCAGCCCAGGGCACTCGTAGCATGAATTCCCCGGTCGACTGAAATGGTTACCGACTCCCATATCATGCGAAAATGAAATCCCCCCCGGATACAATGTCTCCGGATCTTCCGGCGAGAATACTTGATCCACGTAGGAGTAACGATCCACAAACTGTTCCAATACATTGCGCACCGTCCACGGATTAAACTTCAATTCGAAGAACAGCATATCCACCGTCAGATCCAAGGTGTTAATCATCAGATACTCGCCCTCATTCACGACCCAAAGTGGCTTCCCGTCGTCCAACCACTGCGTCGAACCGTAATAACTGCGTGTGGCGTGCGCGATGAGGAATTGTTGTTCCTCGCTTAAACCACTTGTCGCCAACTCCGCATCACGCGCCGCCGTCTCAGCCAGGTAGCGCTCCTGATTAGAAAAAGCATATTTAAAGACTTCATCGATACTCTTGAAATACTTCGTATACCAATAACTGGCGGCATGATTAAAGGTTACTTCACCTGCCAAATAATAAGCCAGCACGACCCGAATCGTCTGACTTTCCCCAGGCTCGACATCAAAGGCCAAACCAGAGATCGGCGGCAGTAGGAAATTCGCTCCGTTCGGTCGCATCTCCAAGCCTTTGGGAATATCAAAATGGGTGAATTCATCAACGAAGTCCTCTTGGCAAGCAAAGCCCATCTGATTGCGCGTCACTGCTCCCTGATAAGGGCCACGCCCAGACATCGGAATCCACGTACTTCGGTTTTCTAGGGCAAAAAATGCCTCCCAGCGCTCGTCGCTGTCATTCGTGACGCTGAGCTCTAAGAAAGTCACCGGACAGCTGGCAAATTTCAAGTCTTCCACGCTGGCAGTTGCTGGGTCGGGTATGGAGAAAAATGGCGAGCGGATCGTAAACTCAATGCCAGGTACATGAAAACGATCGGTCGCCCACTTATAATCGCGCTGAATATCCGCCTCGCCGAAAATAACATCTGCCCCATCCTGCTCCGCGGCATCAGGCTGGCTATAGCGCTCAGCCTCACTCGCTGCTTCCTTATAAAATGGAAGTTTATAAAATTTCCCCGACTCCGTCCGATAGCCGATATGTAAGCCACCCTCGGCTGGGCCGCCTTTTTCGAGCGCCATTCCTCCTTCAGCTCCGAACATGCCGACGGTAAATGAACTATGCGCGCCCATGGGGGAGTGCTGCGCGTGAAAAGAACTGCTAATTTTCATAATTCATTGACTGCCAAAATGAGTATCATAGCTGGTCTAGGCGGAATCATCAACCAACACTAATGATCTAAAAATATCATATTATGAAACTGTAAACACCTGATCTGCTTACTTATAAGACGGAGGTTTATCAGATTTCCCCAACTCCGTCCGGTATACGATATATAAGCCACCACGGAATTGGCCGCCTTTTTCAAGCGCCATCACTCCTACCGCGCCCAACACGCCAACAGTATATTCACTATGCTCAGCCCCATTCACTCCCCTGACTTCGGGTCTAAAAAATCTAGGGAGGTCAAAAAGTCATCCATTGTTTCGAGTGTTTTTTCGAAATACCCATTTTTTCGGTCGGGGTTGTAAAACCCATGCGCTTGCCCTGGGTATAAATGTAGATCGCAACGCACACCTGATTGATCCATTAACTCTTTATAGCGAACGGCCACTGCTGCGCCGATGTATTCGTCCTCCGTCCCTAGAAAAACTATGGTTGGAGGGGCGGATGCGCTGATATTGTGAATCGGTGAGATGTCCTGCCAATACGCCTTCACTCTGGAGTGACCGAAGCCGCTGGGTCCGTTATCAAATACTGGATTGAATAGCACCAGTGCATCGGGTCGCGAGGAGATCCCCAAATCTTCACTCCTGGCGTCAAAGCTATCGACCGTGCCTGCCGCGGCCGCTACATGGCCACCAGCCGAAGCACCGCCGGCTGCAATCCGAGTCGGATCGACCCCAAGTTCAGCCGCATGCGAGCGCAGCCAACGAATCGCCGATTTACCATCTTCGACGCACTCTTTTGGTGTGGTCTGGTTGCGTGACTTGACTCGGTATTCTGCCGACATCGCCACCATCCCTCTAGATGCCAAATGGGCGCACTGAGAATAATGCTGCCCGGGTGATCCATTATTCCAACCGCCGCCAAAAAAGAAAATAATTGCGGGGCGCTTATCCGACGGGCGATGCCCTTCTGGTGTGAAAACATGCAGCTTCAACTCAGTATCATTCACGGTCTTGTAGAGCCAGTGCGTATCAGGCTGGCGCCACTGCGCACCAGAGACTGAGGCCTGAAAGACCCATAAAAAAGTGACTAAGCCACTCACTAAATGACACTTATTCATCTATTATTTTAATCGGTCGAGTGCAAGTATCCGCCTTCGCCAGCAAGGGGGAAATCTAGCAAACAAAGGCACAAAAAGAAGCGCTTTAGGCAAAAAAGAACCCCACGTAAAATACGTGGGGTTCAAAGTAAAATATAGTCGTATCGCTTACTGGCGGCGACGCACCATCACTCTACTGGCTAGAGCGAGCATGCCAGCGAGTAGTGCATACGAGCTAGGCTCAGGCACTGCTGTTAAGTCCAAACTATCAATCATCAAATAATCACCGGCTTGTCCACTCACAGTAGCATCTACATCGGGTGCAACTGCACCCGAGCTGGATCCACCCCACGAACCGGCGGTTGGCGTTCTAGCAGCTAGAGTGATCGAGGCAATGGTTGTTAATCCGGTGCCGTTACCAAGCGTCTGCCATTCAGCGCCAGCTTCTCCGTCTTTCGCTTGAGCAGACCACAATCCTGTGCTCAAGTCACCATTGATTTGTAAGACACCTCCGAGATTTTCAAACCTGTTAAGCTGAGTGGTGAAGTCACCACCATTAACCTGTGTAAAGGTCGAACCAGCGCCTTGGCTGAATGCACGAAAGCCACCGCCAGCATTGGTCGTAAAGCCAAACGTTGCACTACCGCCATTGCCATCCAAGGAGATCTGAATCCCCTTATTGGTATCGGAGACGTTATTCGGGTCCCAATTCTGACGTAAATCCCACTTGGCAAAATCGACGGTAAAGCTGTATTGCGTCATATCCGACGTAGTCAGGCTATCAGTAAACAGTAGCTTGCGATTAGCAGTTGTACCTGCGTTGATATCTACCTGAGTAAACTTGAATGACGAGGTGTAACCATAATTGAGATTACCACTCTGCACTTTACCAACTCCGAAATTCCACGCTGCGTCAGATTCGCTACCAGAATTAGCCACCTCGGTAGGATCATTTACATCGCCGCCGTTAGTATCGTTAAATTGATAGTCCACTAGTGCTTGGGCTGTAGCTAGATTAGCCACGCAAACTGCGGGCAATAAAATTTTAAATAAAATATTCATGATAATATGAATTATTGAGTATTGGGGTTAATAGATTCAGTAAATCACGGCGTGTACCACCGTATTGACTATGAATTTACCAAATCTTACTGATTCGCGCAATTAACGGTAATGAAACCGTGATAACCACTTTTGAAACTAGCCAGAGCTGATCAGTAGCCGTCGATTTGGCTAGCTCAGCAGCCAATTAGGGATTGGGCTGAGTGCTTGCGTGTGGGTCGACTAAGCCGGCGACCGGCGCTGAATGTTGCTCCGGCACGGTGTAATTAAATTGCTTCTCGGTCTGGTTGAGTGAGTGCTTTTTAACTGCAAAAAGAGTAATCGCCCCCTCCTCGCTGAGGTGATCGTTTTGCTGCTCCATCCAGGCGAAGAGCGCGGCTTTGAGGCGGGCCTTGATCTCTGCCAGTTCAGGATCCACGGCGAGGTTCTTGAATTCGAAAGGATCGGTCTGGGTATCGAAGAGTTGCTCTTCCGGGAGGCCGTGCTCTTTAGCGCCGCGCTCTAGGAAGTAGTTGATCGGCTTGCCCGCGGCTCGCTCACGCTCGATACGTTCCATATTGTTAAAATTCCACACATAATGGTAGCGCCCGTCATGCACAGAGCGTTGCGGAAAGACACTACGGCGCTGGATGCCTTGATTGTGCGAGACCCCGTAAACGTAGTCGTGGTGCTTTGATGTGCTGCCGCTCAAGACTGGAAGCAGACTTTTGCCATCGAGATATTCGGGGACCGTCCCGCCCGCCAGTTCAATCGCGGTCGGGACAAAGTCTGCAAAACTTGTCAGCGCCGCGGTGCGGCCCGTCGCAATCTTCCCAGGCCAGCGCGCCATGAAGGCCACCCGTAAGCCGCGATCCGACACGGTAAATTTACCCAGGTCCGCGCCATGATCATCGGCATATAAAACCAGGGTGTCCGATTCGCGATTGTGCTGCTTTAATAAATTCAAGACCGCCTGAAATTCTTTTTCTTTTTGAGCGATACTGGCGTAGTATTGTGTGGCGCGCCTGAGGTTCCCTTCGGTGGACGGCAGATACGGCGGCATCTGGATGTCGGTCGCTGTAAAAGGAGTATCCTTGATGTAGGGCCCATGTGGATATTCACTGGCTACTATCATGCAAAAGGGCTGATCGCCCGAATTCGCGATAAATCGATCCATCTCTGCCAAAGGAATCACTGGTCGTGGCAGGCCTGGCTCACGCACGGGGTTCATCTGCTCACTCCAAGGAAACTGAGAGCGGGGATTCACATGCGACTTGCCCGCGAGGATTACTTGGTAATCAAGCTCACGCAAATAAGCCGCGATGGTCTTCACTCCCGAGCGAACGGAGTAGTGATTGAGGAAGCAGCCATTACGAATCGGATAGAGCCCCGAGTAGAGCATCGAGCGACTCGGCGCACAAACGGCCTGACCAGTGTAGGCCCGGTCAAAGACCAAGGCCTCCTTCGAAAACGCCAGCGTAGTGGGCGCTGGCACCTTAGTATTCCCATTGATCGCGTGGTCCGGGAAACTCTGATCATCCGCGAGGAAGAAGACGATGTTCGGACGTGTGCCGCGAAGGTCGTCGGCGGCGAACAGCGCGCTTTGGTTGAGAATGCATCCAAGCCCGAAGGCAAAGCGCGCGATGTTTGTTAAAAGAGGCATGCCACAAGTTAGCTTAATACACCCGCCGCCGCAATGGGTCTTTTTGAGTCGGGACTGTGGTTTTTGGCAGGTTCTCGATAAGGCCGAAAACGGCTTGCTAGGCACCTTATACACGTAATCAGGAAGAGCCTAAAAGTAAATAGGACCGGAGCCGTCCTATGGGCGATCATTCAGGAGAAAGTAGTCCACCCTAGGCTCCCCGCTAAGGTCTTCTAAGTCCGTACCATATGCCAGGTCCATGCCATCGCGAGTTACAGTAGCAATACCAGTAACTCGAGCATTCGGTAAAACTCCGACCGGTTTGTCGAAAAAAGGGACCCAATTGCCCTCTTTCTGGTAAGCCGCAACAATGCCTACGACAGGGCGAGGCCCCGGTGGTACAACAGAAACAATATCTGCGGCATAAGGCTTTGTTTTAATTGGAGTCGTGCCGATCCGAGTCGCAATAGCCACTGGTAATAAATTAATAATTCTAAAGGTTCCACCGGGGAATGCCTTTGCGCTATCATCAAAAAGTCCTAAGCGCCAGACTTGTGCTTGATTGTGAATCACCCCTAGAGCTTTCCGTAAAGAACCTGGATCAGCCTCAGCAATAGTTTCATAAACTAATCGATCCTCAATGAGCGTCTGACGAAAAATGCGCACTTTCCCTTCCGACAGTCGCACATTAAAGGGCTCGCTAACCTCGTAAGGAGGTAAATTAGTTTCTGTGTAATCTCCCTCGGCATTGAGATAATACAGATCCTTTAGGCCTTTTTCTACTGCAATGAAACGAACTTCAATTGCCTGTACCGCCTGAATACAGATACCCAAAATAAAAAATAATATAGTAGAGCTTTTCATGCTCCATTTTAGGTGTGAATAATTCATAATTCTGCCGCAGTAAGGTAGCGCTGGCTAATAATCTTGTAACGACGTCCCATCAACTGATTCGTGGTACCCTGCAAATCATCTGTAACCACACTGGGCCGATCTTGTGCGGAATCAACATACTCAGGAATACGTTGAACCACTAATTCGCAATAAGACTCGGCAGTATCCTGACTATCGAACGCATTGCTGGCACTCCCATAACTACGCACCAGAAAAGTGTCTGACCGTACTGACATCGCAGGACCTAGGGACTGCAACAAATCTCCCTGAAGAACCCACCCTGGGATTCCTGCGGTCGTTGCCGCTAAAGCTATGGGGGACCCGTCAGTATCAATTATATCTCCCCCTCCAAGGTTCTGGGTTTCCTGATAATCAAATAAATCTTTACCAGTCGCCTTGTCTTGATCCAGTGCTAAAATTGGTTTAAGGTCTTCGTATTCGAAATTTTGAGTCCGGTCTAGTGCTGACTGCAAGGCACCAGAGCTTCTGGTATCATATCCATCCGGCCCGGCGTTCGTTAAGTCTCTATTGACAAAATCTGCCATGCTAAGAAACGGCCCCCTGATCTTCACTTCTTCGACAATCGCACTCGCAAGATCATTGAGAGCCGATTCTTCGATGTGCCGCCACCCGGTCCATAAGCGTCCCAAATCAGTTGTTGAGCCGTCTACATATTCTTCTATCTGATGTAGGCTACGTGGGAATACGCCATAGGCATCTGCAGAATTAAGCCCTCCAAATGCGACGCCTCTGAAACTACTAAGAAAAGCGTGCCATGCCTCTACAGAAGTTGAATTCACATTAAATCCCCCATCGACATAGAAGCCTTCAGCTACATCTGAAACGTTATCATTTTGAAAGGTTATAGCATCTTCAAAAGGCTTTAAGCGTGTGTTAGTGAGGTTTTCGATAATGCCAGATGAAGGCACCGAGGAAAATAAGTACCGGTCAAATAGTATGTCATTAAGTACATACGAAAGGTCCAAGAAGGTATTGTCACCAACTACTTGATAAAATTCCTTACGAGGGACGAATGGAGTCACATAACTATTGCCAACAGTATAGGCTGGTGCGTAAGCCGTTTCTACATTTACGAGTAGGTCACTCGTTAAATCCTCCTGCCAATCGGAAGGAGTATCAGCATAACCGCCCGCATTAAAATGTTGCAACTGTCCAATTGATGACATCCCCGACTCGGCATCGCTACGCGGCAGGTCAAACAATACAGTCTTGCGGGAATCTACCGGATCCTTAGAGTACGCGACAAAGCCCGCTCCCCAAGGGAATGAAGATGGATCGCTTCCAAGAGTATTCGTATCGGATATTGTGTGAGAAAACTGCGCACCAAAAGTAATGAAGTATGTGCGATAATTGGCTGAAGCTAATGACGTCTGCTTCATCTTTACCTGTTGTGGGCTACGGAAGTTTAGATCAGTCAACCACCCGCCGTTATTAGTTGAATATGTATTAGCTACTGGTTCACTAATACCTCCGTTTAAAAACAACATAAAAGAACTCGCACCCGGTGAATTGTTATTCTTTTTCCAATCAGTATTGATAGGATTACTTTTCGTAGCGTGCCAACTTCGCGAATACACATCTTGCGGCAAATCATTGATCAACCAATGCCCGAGATGCTGTGTGCTAGGACCGTCGTTAAATCCCGCGGGTCCTATGGTTTGGACAAGCTTTTCTTGGGCATCATCAGGTAGCGTAGTGCGCACCCACGTCCCACCACCAGTCGATAATTTCCAATTAAGTGGTTTTACACGAGTGCCATCTTCGAGCAGAGTGCCGTTAAGGGTTTGCGGGTTTCCATTAGGCACTAAGCGGATCGAAGAAAAACCAGCGTCCCAACCTTCCTCAAAAAGAAATTCTTGTTCAGTATTCGCACCCAAAATTTGATTACCTCCAAACTGTAACTGACAGTCATAATCCGTTGTATAATTTGAACTGTTAAAAGTATAGCCATATGCAGAATCGTTATCATAACTGAGCGTAAAGATCTTTGCTTCTCCAGGTTTCAATGAAACCGATGGCACAGTAAATACCATATGTTTAAATATATCTTTTAACAATATCCGTGGATACAATGGTTCCAGATCATCCGTTTCTATTTCTACACGAGTATATTTCGATTGTAAACGAATACGATAATCTTCCACCTCTAAAGTCACATTGTATGGATTTGCCAGAACGAACCAAGGGCGTAGGTGGTGATTTACCTGGTATTCCCTATCGGCTGGGGCTTGTGTTGAGTTGGTGTAATTGCTATCAAGTAATACTGCGAAATTAATACTTAGCATAGTTAGGATTGGAAATACCCCATGGCTCTCTTTTGTTTGAGCCCTTGCACTAATGGAGGAGGTACCTGTCTCTTTTGCCAAATCATGATAGGACGCTAATTGCTCCCATGTGATGCGATTGTAGGCATCTGGTATCACCAAGCTCCCATACTTTTCATCATCCAGGTCTTTAATATTTTGAAATATTGATCCCGCGTTAACCCCTTTATTCAAAATGTAAGTCAGATCCTCTTTTAAGCCTCCCCTTTGCACATCCACTAGCAGCGATTGGCTGTAAGTGGTGAGGTCATGCGAGTGAGCTTTGAGGTTAGACACAGAAGAGGAAAGTTGCTCCGCATTGATCGCCTTGGATAGATCACTGCGAAAATTGGGGCTATCCTCATATGAATACGTTGTGCCAATTGAATCCAATGCTTCCACCCCACTCCGTGTCGCCGTGCGAAGGCGCGCTGTAGAATCACCTGCAATTAAGTTCTCGTCTTCGACTAGGGTCAGCTTTGCCTTGACGCCCTCATCGCCGACCCACCATGCGTATTCTCCAGTATTTTCGTTGTTCTGCCCCGTAATAGGCACTGGCTCTGCGCGAACCGCTTCGGCTAAAAAGTTTCCATTACTAGTTTTCTCAGAAACTAAAATCGGCCATTCCGAATCGGTAGCTTCTGCTTCATTAAATGGCGCTTGTTGTGACTTGGAGACTAACCAACTAATCGGATCCTCACCTGCTGCTGCCGTGGCATCCCAAACCGCTGTATGTTGTTTTTTAGAGTCCACGGTTGTATCGATTAACTCACCCGTTCCCGTCACCCGCTGATCGGGCCCTGTGTAGCGCTGTAAGTCCCCCAGCGCGATCATTGCTCCGAGCTGGGCATTCATGCGTGCCTCAAGCTGAGCAAGCTGAATATTCGCACTTTGGGTTTCGACGCGGACCAGCGTTGTAATGCTCAGAATCAGCAGTAGTACGAAGGCCATCAGGGACAGCGCGATAACCAGCGCAAAACCATGAGTTGGTGCAGAACGATTTTTCATTTAGCGAAAGGGGACAAATGGGGCGTCGGATACGGAGCAAAACAAAGGATGACGCGAAATGACAGAGATTTAACAAATTACTTTATACGTGTAAATATAAATAGTACCGATGGTTAAATTGCAGAAAACGTGGATTATAGCAAAAATTGACTGCTTTTCATATATTCACAAATGACTTAAAAATACAAATTAATGAAATTCACAAGAATCAGGATCCATAGTTGCCAAACAATCAGTTTCATTTTATGTTATTTACGGTTCAATTTTACCTCTTAGATAAACTCACTATCTAGATTAAACTACAGTTGTTTCTTGGCCCCCTTAGAAAAACGGCTTAGCCCATGTTACGACGTAAACACATCCTGCTGCTGCTTGAATGGTATGACTACCGCATCCACCGAGGAGTCGCTCAAATTGCGCGTGAAAACGGTTGGCAACTGAATTGCCCTAAGAGCTTTACCCACAACGAGGGCATTCTAAACAATTGGCAAGGAGACGGCTGTATTGCTCTGCTGCAATGCACACAAACACTCGAATATTTTCGCACACACAAAATTCCCTTGGTCGACCTCGGGCTCGGCGACCACAATCTATCGATTCCCAGGGTCGTGACTGACAATGAAGCAATCGGCCGACTAGCTGCCGAACATTTCAGGGACCATGGTTATAAACAGGTCTTTGCCTTAACGGCCGATGGAATCAAAATGTATGAGGAGCGTCTGCAAGCGTTTATCAACCACATGGAAGCGGATGGCGGCAAAGTCACCGTGTTTGATTCCGCGGGTAGGACTGAAAGCAAAGTCATTCAGGAATTGCATGACCTCGCTCAAGCGCAGGGCCGTAAAATGGAAGAACTCTCGGTGGGTTTCTTTGCTTTCCAAGATACCGCGGCAGCTGAGATGATCTCTATATGCCTCAAAAACAATCTGCGCGTGCCAGAAAACATCGCGGTGCTGGGGGTCGACAATGATGATTTAGTCAACCAAGGTCTGAGCGTCGGACTCAGTAGTGTTGATAGCGACCAGGAAGGACTCGGCCTGACCGCCGCAAGAACATTGCAAAAATTACTGGATTCTAACTCTAGTAGAAGCTCCGATTCCATCCTACGTCACCCGCCAAGCGGTGTCGTCTCACGGCTCAGTACAGATTGCTACGCAGTCGCAAACCCATTAGTAGCTAATGCACTGCACTGGATCAAAGATAATTTCTATCATGGTATACAGGCAACGGATGTCGCAGAGGCCATGGGCGTCACTCAGCAAGGTCTGCAAAAGGCATTTGCCAACTGCTACAGTAAATCACCTGGGCAAGAAATACGCCATCAACGCACGCATGCGGTGGCACACTTGCTGCAAACGACAGAGGCCAACTTGGATGAAATCGCTAAAAACTGTGGCTACTACTCAGTCAATTCTTTGATCAATAGCTTTCGGGCTGAACATGGGACGACCCCGGGAAATTATCGCAAACGCCTTAAATTGGCATCGAATGCTTGAGCCATTCACCCTGAGGAATAAAGCAGCCATTGGACCTTAAGCCTTGTCCTACAAAGCACAGACTAGCAGCGGCAACAGCTGAATGGTGGAGATACCTACGAATGAGGGACGTCTGCCTATGGGGTTTTAATCACCCTCCAAAAAGCGCGGGGGCCAGTCGGATTCTCTGTAAGCGCCCAAATCATATTCGATTTATCCGCAGTCAAATCACTTTGTAGTACCACCCAATCATTGGCTAGGTTCAACGACTGTTCTAGCCGATAGGAAACACCCAATTCCGCGTTCCAGCCGAGCGAGATCGAACCATCTCCATCATCGATCAACACGGAGGCGACAATGTTTGGAGTTTGGTATTCGTAGACCTGCACATGATCGAGGGAAAAATCTGCCCCTCGGGCGATCAGTGAGAGTCCCGTAAGATTATCAGGGACCGTATAGTCGCCCTCGATCAGCAGGAACTCAGTGTCGTTTGCCGCGACGCTAGCGACGGCAACATCGGTCGCTTGGCCAGAGCCACTCGTTTCTCTCATCTCAAGTTGAACTGCGCCCGAGCTGCTACTTCTCGCCCACGCAGAAACATGATAGCTTTTACCGGGCTCAAGCACTGCTAGCATGTTCTGCTCGAGTTCCCCATCTAAGGCAGTAATCGTATTTGATAAGGTGATATTATCTATTCGCATGTAGTCGCCAGAGGTGCCATCAACTGTGGGATCAGTCGCGGTGCCTGCACCCGCTCCGCCCCAAGATCCATCAGATGGGGAGAGAGTATTAAAGCGAATGCCATCAATGCTAGTCAGGCCTGACCCACTCACAATCGTCTGGTAGGCACCGCCCTCTCCGTCATTTGCGGAAGCCGTCCATACCCCGCTGTCGAGATTTCCGGTAATTCGTAGCAAACCTCCATTCAGCTCACGACGGGCTAAGGAAAAGTCAAAACTACCGCCATAAAAATTGCCTGTTGCCAGCCCCGAGACATTGGCGCGGAAGCCAGCAGCTGCGTAAGTCTCGAAGCGCACATTGACGATGCCGTTCCCCATAAGCGAAAACTGCATCCCTTTACCTGCTGCCGAGCTGGCAGAGCTATCCCAATTTCGGCGAAGGTCCCATTCAGCAAAATCGACGACGAAGTCAAAATCGCCAGTAGTCATGGCAGAGTCCAGGGTGTATGTTCGATAGACTGGATTTGTGTTCCCACTAGCCGCTAAGTTATCATCTGCCTTTGGAGACTTAAATTCCTGGGTGTAGCCTACATTGAGCGCGCCAGATTGTACTCGAAACGAGCCAAAGCTCCACGAGCCAGCATCACTCCCCTCATTGGATTGCTCAGTAAGTGCTGTTCCGTCGGCATCATTAAACTGGTAGTCCACGAATGCCTCGTTGCTTACTGTGCCACTAATCGTGACCAATGCGGAGCGATCGCCTGCTAATGAATCTGTTGCATTGAGTGTGGCCCCTGCCGAGCCACCGACCACCCAGTTACTCAGGTCACTTTCGAAGCTGCCGTTGACTACCAGATTGTCTGCATTAGCCATGCCGAGTGATTCGAAAAGTCGCTGTTTCATCACAGCTTTCGCGGGTGAATAGGCCGGATTGCCCGCCTGATTGGTCCATTCATTCGGATCTACCTGGTTGGGCAAATTATTCGGATCTAAGGAATGATCGTAGAGTTCTTCAGATCCATCGCTGTAACGGATATAGCGATAATTCTCAGAGCGGACCGCGTGGTGATTGAGCGCCCATGGGCTCTTCGTATCTTCCGGCCAGTCCACTCGAGCGTTATGGAGGTGTGAGAGCGACACCCTCGGCCCATCCCACTGCCCTGCCAAAGGCGCCTCTAGGAGTGGAGTCAAATCGTTGCCATCTAGAACCGTATTATTCTTGCCAGCTCCTCCGTTAGGATCGGCAGGCATGTCGCAGAGCGCATTCAAGGTCGGGTAGAGATCGATTAACGACACGGGTGCACGACACTCAAGCCCCGCCACAGATTCAAGGCTGCCACCTGGGCGCATCTCTGGGGTGTAGATGACTAGCGGCACTCGGGTCGTTTCTTCCCACGGCGTCGTTTTGGAGGAGTGATCCTTCTCGCCCAGATGATAGCCATGGTCGCTGGTTACAATCACGATTGTATTGCTAGCGTAATCACTGGCCTGCAAAGCATCCCAAATGACACCTACTTGATGGTCCGCGAAAGCCACGCAGGCGAGGTATCCTTGGACAAAATTAAGCCACCACTCATTCGCACCGTTGCCATAGTCTTGCTTATACTTATCTATGCCGCTCTGGTAGCCCCGATTAAGCAGGTCCCCAGAGGGTCTGCCTATTGCGATTTCAGGAAGATCGGCTAAGTCGTCCTGATTTGGAAGGTGCGGCGGCAAAGTGACCGTATTATTCCCTTGTGCATCTCTGAAGAGATCGAAGAACTCCTTCGGGGCATAGAACGGTGCGTGCGGTCTATTCATGCCGACTACCATGAGAAAAGGGTTGCTATGGGCCTGCCCTAACTTGCCCTCAGCCCATTGTGCACTAATCTCGTCAGGCATGAGGTCTCGAACATCTCCATTCACACCTAAAGCCCCTGATTCACTTGTGTATGTAAATGGCCCATCTTTTAAAGCCCACTGATAATTTTCATAGCCGGGGGTATCTCCGGGATTATTGTCTAATGAGGTCGTGCTGGGATAATAGCCCCAATTACTTGTGGGCATATCGGGATGCTGTTCGCCGGTGTAGTTGCCTGTCAGCGGGACCTCTCCGTTCCAAGGGAAAGGTCCGAAGTCAGATGGCCCGGCGCCATCATCCGCTGGAATCACGCTGAAGACAGTGTTGTCGTCATGCCCATTATGGAAGATTTTACCGCTGCCCCAAACTGTGTAGCTATTCGCTTTGAAATGCTCCATCAAGGTGACTGCATCGCCTAAGATCTCAAAGTCCCGCCAGTCGTTAGACTGCTGGTCAAACCCATAGTAGCCACTGGTGCTAGGCAATAGACCGCTCCACAAGCTCGCCCGCGAAGGCCCACATATCGGTGCGTTACAATGGGCGTTGGTAAAGCGAACACCCTGGTCCATGAGACGCTCAATATTTGGGGTATAGGCTTGTGAGTGACCTCCCATACCTTCGACCGAGTCGTTCAAATCATCGCATATAATCAGGATCACATTAGGCTGCGCGATACAGACCGTCGCTTGAGCACAAAACAGAAATAAAGCGCTCAGTAATAGCTGGCACACTCGGCTAGAGCCGAAAGCAATTGTGAAGATTTGTTTCATTCTGTTCGTTTTTAGTTTTATCAAAAAAATTGTCGTAGGCTGTTTTAAATCTACGAGTACATGTATTTTTGCCCATTAAACGGCTACTCTTCGACGGCACGCAGCCTGAGGAATCCTGTTCCACCTGCAGTCGTCAATGACGCTTCTTGCATGCGCTTCGCGCCGACAGTATTTGTCGTGGTCGTACTGACTGCTGACCAAGCGGGGGTTTGTAGCGATGCGCTGGTCTCTGGTATCAACGAAACGTCGCCTCGAGTTGTCACTTCTGGATATTGGATCGCTATAGCGCCGGCTGAATCACTCATCGAGACTTGGGCAGGATTGTGTTCAAACGGATGCGTACCCATGGCATATTCCAAAAGATTAGGAATGCCATCGTGGTCGGGATCCTCAGTATCGACGAGATCCGCGGCAGTATGCCCAGGAGTCTGGTGCAGCGTTATCCATTGCGACTTCGTCACCGGATAGCTAGCGGGGGCATTGTATGGAGAGCTCTGTAAATCCTTTTTCCAGCCATCGCCCACATAATCACTATTATCAGAATCATGTAGTAGTGCCTGCAACTCAGTGATCAGTGCCGCATGCGCAGTCGCTTGCGTATAAGCTAGATTTTCTGTCTCGAGGGGGTCGTTCTGGTAATCGTATAGCTCGACGAAGCTAGCTTGATTGGCAACGACTTGACTGGCGTCTGGGTCATACGGTTGTGAAGAAGAACCATTAAATGCCCCATAGTCCCCGTTTGTGCGCCACCATTCAGTATACCTGTAACGATCCGTACGAATACTGTATCCCATCCCCTGACCTGGACCAGCAGCTGAGAGCGGATTCGAATCATAACTGGGTTTGTACGAAATATTTCGTTGATACTGACTAAAGGCGCCTAATTTCCAAGGTTGCTGAGTATCTTCTAATAGAGGTAGCAATGTGGTACCTTCCAAAATCTGATAACGAATAATATCATCTGCAATACTGGTCGTTTCGTCAGGAATTGGTAAGCTGCAGAGATCGAGCAGTGTGGGAAAAACATCCACCAATTCAACTGGTGCATTGGTCATTGTTCCAGCTGTTCCCAAAGCGCTCATCCCGGGGGAGCGAATGATAAAAGGTACGCGCGTGGAAACTTCGAAATTACTGTGCTTCGCCCAAAATGCGCCGTGGTCGCCTAGGTGGAAGCCGTGGTCACCAAATAAAATTACGATCGTATTATCGGCAATGGAGTCTGCATCCGACCCATCACCGTTGGGATCTTTGAGGGCATCTAATACTTTCCCCAACTGCGCATCGATGAAAGAAACACAGGCCATGTAACCATGTATGAGGTGTCTTGCGGAATCCACATTTGGCATTCTATCATTAAAGAAAATACTGAGGTCAGGCTCTTCAACCGTCGGTAAATAAGTCTCACCATCGCCATAAGAGGATGGCTCGCCTCCATAGGGTGCAGTAAAAGAGTTCGCACCAGTGGGCATGCTTCTTGTGCCCAAATAATTACTCATATCAATCGCGCTGGGATCATATAGATCCCAATAGTCTTTCGGTGCATTGAAGGGCAGGTGTGGCTTTTGAAAGCCTAAGCCCATAAAGAAGCGAGTGCCATTGAGTGCATACTCAGCGATTTTCTCGATCGCCAACTCGGCAGCGCGACCGTCTTTGTAATCACTGTCTTCAATCGTTGTAACACCATCTCGTTTGTATTCACCCACATCTGTCGCGGAGACACTACTTGCGTCTGCCATCGCGGCTTTGTTCCAAGTATTCCAAACGTTCGGATTGTCCCCTCTTTCATAAAAGTTAAAACGACCATCACTGGGATTATGCCAACCTTCGCTCCATGAGTCGGCACCCGAGTTGTGGTCATCATCTTGGTGATCGGACGACTGGCCATGAAAGACTTTGCCCACTCCATATGTTACGTAACCATTGTTCTTAAAGTGTTCAGGTAGTGTCACTACATTTGGCATGACCTCACGGAAGCGGGTAGAAAGAGCCCAATTACGCGTTGTATCCGGACGCAAGCCAGTCAGGAACGATGCTCGCGATGCGGTACAAATTGCTTGCTGGCAGTGGGCATTCAGGAAGGTCACTCCAGATGCAGCCAGTCGGTCAAAATTGGGTGTGCCTGATTCCCCATCAATTGTAATCGGCTTAAGTGGATCGTCTTCGCCGTAGACATTGAGCAACGGGCGCAGATCATCGATCGGAATGAAAAGAACATTATACTGCCCCGCAGGGTGATGACGCTCTCGGCTGGTGATTGCAGCACTCTTAAGAATCGTCACCGTCACAGTTTCATGCTCGACCTTAGAAGCATCTTGCGCGTCTGTCATTTCAACCACCACGGTATACGACGACTGACTTACATAGACTGGCGCAGTTTTGAAGGTTAGGACACCACTCGTTGAAATTTCAAAGTCATCCGCATCGGCACCAGACAAATTATAACTGACAGTACTGGCAGAAAAGGTGCTCGGCGTATAGGCCTTAACCTGAGTCCGGAGCTCAAGCACCGCGCTGCTCGAGTTCGTATAATTGACCGAATCGTACAAACCAACTAACTCAAGATCATCGACTCGAATTTGCGCCCCAATGGTTTGAATTAGGTCTGGAAATGTCCAACGCAAGGTAATGGATCCTGCATTCTCAATCGCAGTAACTGCATTTAAATCTGCACTCCATTCATTATTATAATCGTCATTATTATTGAGCGCCAGGCTGACTCCCGGCACAGCGATAAAGCCGCCGCCGTCGACACTGTATTCGAAATTGCTTAAGGCCTCAACCAAACCCGCGCTGCTCTGCACTCCGTTGAGGCGATATTTAAAACGCACTGAGATACCTTCAACCCCCGTAGTATCCAGGCTAACTTGAAAAGTGTTACTCGTCGACGAAGCGGCATTCGTATTCCATCCGAGCGCTTTTCCTCGAGCCCACACTGATCCATCGTATGCAGTATAACCTAAGCCAAAATTAGTGAAATCCGTTTTGCGACTGCCGCTATAAGAAAATGACGCTGTTCCATTCGCCCAATTAGCGACATTTACCACTTCAGAAAAAGTATCTCCCGGGTCTTGCTCTGTCTGAAACGCCCAATACGCGCCGACTGTCAGCGCCTGCGCGACCGCGGACGAAAGCGATATCAATATTAAGAAGTTAAATACTCGGGGTAATGCTAACATTGTTTCGGGTGCATGCGGCGCTCTGCATGTCGGATTAAGGTAGATGTCGTGACTGTAGCAGTCGGCAATAGTTAACTTTTACCATAACACAGGATTAAGGATTCAGCATACTGCGATAAATGACGCCGATATGATGGAAAGTGAAACCAACCACTGAAATGAGTTTGCTGGCTAAAATAATGTCAGGATCCAAATAGGCTCACGACCGCAGAAAACTCTACCTTATAAACCCACAACAAGCCCAAGTGCAGTAGGGGAAATGATGATTCAGCGACGAGTATTAGCATCAGTGAAACCGCCCTTGTTCCGCCTGGTAGTCATTCAAATTCCGCGGTCAATTCGATGTCGTCCAATTTAACTGTCACATCATAGATCCCATAAAATCCATTATATTGAACTTGGCCAAATGGATCAATATCCACTGCAGCTGACGGGGTCACCCTGAACACATCCACGTAAAACGAGCAAATCATTCGGAGATGAAAAGCAAAGTTGGCGCTGACATCGCTTAGACTAAAACCAACTTTCTAGCAGACAGAAAGGCTTTGAGTGAAATGAGGCACCTCTGTTATTGAGTGGTCGTAGCGACTTGAGCAACCTCTGTTGCGCAAGCGAACCGACTTTCTGACATCCACAGTAAACTCGTCACAATGCGCGGATAATACAAGCTACCAATCGGCTTGCCGGAAGTAAACTGATCCGAGCATGCATAAAATTTCGACCCTTCGACCTGCCATTGGACATGGGCTGCATCCGCACGGTCCTCACCCTCATAGCTAATGCCTAATATTTCACGAACCACATACTGATTCAGGCAAATTTTACTCATCCAAGAATTATCGGCACTACTGGACAACTTCCATGCACCATCGGCATAGAGGCAAATTCCGGGCTTCAAAATGCCAATCAAATGGCGCTTCAACACACCAATATAAGGTCCGTAAGCTCCATCCTCGGCGATCGCATCTCGAATGCCCATCTCCCACGGATAAACTAACGCTTCCGCGGCGGGGATAATGGCGCTGCTATTTTCGCCATCTAACACAGCAGGTATAAAGCCGTCTGATTCACTAAAAGCATTTGCCAAGGTTTCACTACAACGCAACGCAGCAGCATGGCACGATTCAGCGAGCTGAGAATCACCTAAGGCATTGAAAATGTATTCCAGGGCTAAGTAAGACGCCCAGCATTTTCCGCCGAGGTAAATATTGTCACGCGCCTGCCCGAGGGAATGGTCTAGTGAGTCGTAAGTCGTGATCTCACCGCCGCCCTTAGTCCGCGAGCTTTCGTAGCTCATCAGACCATTGCGGTGCTCAGGCTCTGGATGGTCACGACGCAACAAACTATCAAAGCAGCGCGTTAACACATCCGTGTGCTTTCTCGCGAACTCCAGATCCTTAGTCTTGGCTACATACACGCCCGCGCACAGCACCCAGTTGGTCAACTGCTCGCAGGTCATGTATGAAAAGCAGAGCCGGTCCAAACCACTACACTCATAACTAGAATAGCCCTCCGGACTAAAGTGATTGGCTACACCCATGTCATGCGCGAAGGAAATTCCGCCGGGCAACAGAGTCTCTGGTGCCTCGGGAGAAAATATTTCATCCTCATACGAATATCGGCTTACGAATTGGTTCAATACATTGCGTACTGTCCAGGGGTTAAAACGTAATTCGAAGAACAGCATATCGACGGTCAAATCAAGCGTATTCATCATCAAATACTCACCTTCATTTACCACCCACAAAGGCTTTCCATCGGGATCGACGAGCCACTGCGTTGATCCATAATAACTGCGCGTGGAATGCGCGATCATGAATTGCTGTGCATCCGTTAATCCAGATGCCAGTAGCTCAGCATCACGAATCTGTGCCTCTTTGGCGTACGCATCAAAATGCTCTACCGCATATGAGAAAACAGACTCAATGTTATCAAAATACTGCGTATACCAATAACTCGCTGTATGATTAAAAGTCGCAACACCTGATACATAATAACCGAGTGTAATCCGAACTTCTCGGCGCTCGCCAGCAGCCACTTTGAAGCGCACGCCAGCCACGGGACCCAATAAAAAATTGGGTGTCGTATGTTGCGCATCCAGCGCGCGATCGACACTAAAATCACAAAATTCCTCAACCTCAGCATCCGTTGCAAAACCCATAGAATCTCGGCTCACAGCTCCGCGTAACTGCCCCTCGCCTCTACTCGACAAGGGTGACCAATATTTATCATTTTTTAATGCAAAAAATCCATCCCAGTCCTCGTCGCTATCATTCTCAATCATCAAGCTCAAGAACGTCGCAGGACAACTGGCAAACTTAAGCGTCGACTGATCTGCAACCAGAGGATCAGGAATCGAGAAAAAGGGAGTCAGCACGTTGAGCGTCACGCCAGGCGCTTGAAACGCATCCGTCGCCCAGCAGTAATCACGCCCTAACACAGCCTCATCAAATACGCAGGCACTAGTTCCGCCTTCGGCGCTCGATTGGCTGTAACGCTCCGCATCGTTATCACCCCCCTGATAAAAGGGCATCGAATGAATGCGACCTGAAGCGGTTTTATAGCCAATAAAAACCGCACTGTCTGCGGGACTACCTCGCTCCATTGCCATGCCTCCAGGCGCCCCGGCCATGCCGATTGTCAATGAGCTATGCGCGCCCATTGGCGAGTGCTGCGCATGAAAAGAAGGCGTAAATTGCATCCACTATTCTAGGCAATCTAGTGGCGTTGAACAATGAATACTCATGAATTAAAAATAATAATTAATGAAACTCTTAATGGCCCATCCGAAGATTCAAGGAAATTGCGCACAAAAATTCCCTATTATTAACATCCATTAAAAGATACAAAAATGAACTTGCTTGAGACACAGTTGTTCTAGCGCTGCAATTGCTGAAAACAAGTACGCCCGCCTTCAAAGCTACACGCATGCTAACACCAAGTCCTCTAATGCAGGAATCAGCTTTTGCGTGATATTACTGCTCATAGCGAAGGCGGTAGAAGCGTTGGGGTATGGCGCTTGTGCCGCTGCCGTTGAACTTGATATGAGGGGCGGAATTTGGCACAGCGTCTACAGTCAGGTTGTCAATATAGAAGGTGACGATTTTCCCTGATGCGGCGGCATTGCCAATGATTTCACCGGCGGGCACCCATGATCCGAAGGCAAGTTGCACGTAAGTGCTTCCGGCAATATCTGTGAAAGAATTCAGGTCGGCGATATTGACCGTGATGTGAGCCGACTGCGAAACGTCCGCCTGCAAGGTTGAGAAATCAAAGCCAGGATCGACTTCGATGGATGGGCTGAAACCATCTACGGAGGTGTTGCCCGCTAGGATGAGATCAAACCGACTAGGCCTGTCTGTCGGATCGTAGTCTGCTGCTAGGATCGTTACGTCGAAGCTGACAGTGCCATTGTTGGCGACGGCATCAGTCAATTCGGCCAGCAAGGCTGCGTCCGAATGGACCCGATATTGGGCTACTGCGGCCTTTCTATCCTCAATACACTCAAAGCGGACAGAGCCCCAACCGATATTGGCTTCGTAAAAGATATCACCGTTATCGAAAGCGGGCTCAAAGAACTGAGCAATATCGGTGTCGAAGGATCTCCGCACCTTGCTTTCTTGGCCCGAGTAGGTGGTGTTGGTGGCGGTCTGAGTGTCCCAGTTGTAGGAGCCTGAAGTGAGCCATCCGGTGTCCGATACCACGGCATTGCGCTCTATGTAAACCTTGCCCGCATCCACCAGCGGGGAAACTGGTAATGCCATCTCCGTAGAACTGGGTGCGAAATCCCATCTGCCCGGCGGCGGGTCGAAGTGATCAAAGCGTGTGCCAGCAAAGTATTCCTGACCGTTGGACAATGTGTCGCCATCCGCGTCGCCATCAATCAGGCGCTCACTATCGAGCAACCCCTGGATGGTCGCATAGGCTTCGAAGCTCATGATCGGTTCCTCCCCAGCCACGTAGTGCCTGAGCCATTGCAGCGCGGGACGCCCCGTGCCGTCAGTGTCCTGTAGGTAGGCCATTTCAGTGTCGCGCCACAGTCCGGGACGCCAGCCCCACAAGGTAACGCCGACGATGGCGGGGTGTTCCCAAAAGAGGGGGAACACGCGTTGGTATTCGGACAGTTGCAGGGCGTCGTCCTGAATCCAGTTGGGATCCACGAATACCGCGCCATCAATGTCCATTTCAGTCACCATGACAGGCAGGCCGGTGGCTGCGAATCGGTTGATGCTGGTGGTCATGGCACCTACGGATGCGGGGTTAGTCGTGAATGCGTGTCCCTGAAAGCCGATGACGTCGATGAGGTCCTCAGCCTGGAGCAGCCCGATGAGGGCGAGGTAGTTGGTGGTATTGTCGTTATTGCGTATAACGTTGTATTCATTGAGTACTAGTTGAGTTCCAGGGAAGTATTGACGCGCGAGGCGAAAGGATTCTAGCACCCATTCCCAGCCGCTGGACCCTGTGCCACCGAGGGCGGCGATGTAGTTGGCTCTATCATTGTTGCCATCTGGCGGGGCGTTCAGCGGCTCGTTCACGACCTCGAGGTAGTCGATTCCCGGATACCGCGTAGCCACCGCGGCGAACCATTCCTCGATTTCGGCTCGTTGATCTGAGCTGGAAAGAGTGTCCATCCAACTGGGTTGCTGGTTACCCCAGATCAGTACATGATAGCGGAAAGGAAACCCTTGAGTCTGCGCCACGTTGTATGCTTCGTCCAGGTTAGTCCAATTCATGACGTCACGGGTGCGCTCGACTGAGCCCCATTTACCGTAGTTGCCAGGGACAGTTTGATTCCAGTAATCCACTAGCCCCGGCTGGCTGGAGTCGGTGAAGTTGCAACCCAGAAAGCGCGCCTTGCCCTCGGCTAGAGGTGCGGCGACCAAGTGTATGCGGATGGAGCAAAGCAATAGCAATGTAAGTACTTTGTATGTTTGCTTGGGCATATAAGACATGTTGCGAGGGATTGATAAAACTTGTTGAGGTTTACTTTTGGGGCGCTGTCACCTGCCTTGGGGCAGGGCAACTGGCAAACTTAAGCGTCGACTGATCTGCAACATTAGGGGCAGGAATCAAGAAAAAGGGAGTCAGCACTTTGAGCGTCAATCCAAGTGCTTGAAACGCATCTGCGCCCCAGTGGTAATCACACTCTAACGTCATGCCTCTAGGCGCACTCGCCATGCCGATTGTAAATGAGCTGTGCGCACCCGTTGGCGAATGTTGTGCATGAAAAAGAAAGCGTAAATTGCATTGCGCACTATAGGCAATCCACCCGCATACGACAATAGGCACTCATGATCTAAAAATAACAATTTCTGAAACTCTTCATGGCCATTGCCAGAGCCTCCCAATTAGGGCTACGAGTACCAACACCTAAAGTTCAATCTCGGTTTAGCTAAGTAGTTAACTGACAGAACTCTTGTAGCCAAATGCCCGATTAATTTAGGGCTCTAGTGATGTGACGCCTCGCCTGATCCGCTAGGAATATGAATATTTTCAACCATGTCCTGCACTTCCTGCGGCGGTTCCGGAGTGAAGGCACTGACCAAGAACGCGACACCAAAGTTGATCAACATGCCGACGAAGCCGATCCCCTCAGGAGAGATGCCGAGGAAATATTGATCTGCATGACCATCAAGAAATTGGAAGTAAACAATATAGCCGATCGTACACGAAATACCGCAGAGCATTCCAGCAATCGCGCCTTCACGATTCATCCGTTTTGAGAAGATCCCAATCAACAACGTTGGAAAGAAGGAAGAAGCCGCGAGCCCGAAAGCAAATGCCACGGTCTTCGCAATAAATGCTGACGGCGGATTAATGCCAAAGTACGCCGCCACCACTAGTGCAATAAATGAAGCGAACCGCGCGTAGCGTACTTCTTCCCGATCGCTCAGATCTGGCTTGATAATCTTCTTCATCAAGTCGTGTGAGATCGAAGTCGAAAGCACTAGCAACAAGCCTGCCGCAGTCGAGAGTGCCGCGGCTATGCAGCCTGCCATCAACAACGAAATCACCCACATCGGCAACCCTGCCATGTGCGGATTCGCCATCACCATAATATCATTACCAAACCACAACTCGTTCGGGTTGGAGCTGTCACCTTTATTAGCCAGCAGTCGTTGACCGAGCGAACCGATACGCTGCTCCTCAGGCGCGTCATAGACCGGATACGCTGGCGCCTTACCTTGAAAAACACTGTTCGAGCCGATCTCGGATTTTGCCGGCCCAAAATATTGGATCACACCGTCGTTGTTCTTATCGACCCATGCCATCTGACCAGTTGCCTCGAAATCTTTAAACCATGCAGGCGCTTCCGTATAGCTGGTCTGGTGCAGGTTGTTGATCAGGTTGACGCGCGAGAACGCACCAATTGCGGGTGCCGTGAGATAAATCACGGCAATGAACAGCAGCGTCCAACAAGCCGACTTACGCACGGCGCCGACATTCTTAACCGTGAAGAAGCGTACGATCACGTGCGGCAAACCCGCCGTGCCACACATCAGTGCCGCAGTGATGCAAAACATGTTTATCTTCGAGAGCTTACCGGCGGTGAATTCCTGAAAGCCAAGTTCGAGATTGATATTATTCAGCTTCTCAAAAAATGGAATGACCTCAGCATCGGCAGTATAGTTACCAATCAACCCAAGTTGCGGAATTACATTCCCCGTCAACGCCATCGCAATAAAGATCGCAGGAATCGTATAGGCAAAAGCCATCACACAGTATTGAGCGACCTGCGTATAGGTAATGCCCTTCATGCCGCCCAGTCCCGCGTAGAAAAACACGATCGACGCGCCAGCCAGCACCCCGGCTGGTATCCCAATCCCGAATAGCTGCGAAAACACCACACCCACGCCACGCATTTGGCCCATAATGTAAGTCATACAAATAAAGATCGCGCAAACCACCGCCACACCGCGCGCCAGCTTTGAATAATAGCGGTCGCCAATAAAATCAGGCACGGTCGCCTTGCCAAATTTACGCAGGTAAGGAACCATTAGGATTGTCAACAAGACGAAGCCACCGGTCCAACCCATCAAGAAACGCGACGCATCGTAGCCGCTCAGAGCGACCGTGCCCGCCATCGAGATAAACGTCGCGGCCGACATCCAGTCCGCCGCAGTGGCCATGCCATTAGCAAGTGGTGACACGCCACCGCCAGCCGTATAATATTCCTTAGTCGAACCCGCGCGGGATTTAACCGCGATGCCAATGTAAATGGCAAAAGAGAGACCGATAAAAATGAAATTTAGGTGATCTTGCGTCATCGTATATCTCCGCGTTATTTATGTTCAGTATAGCCGTGCTTGGCGTCGAGACGGTTCATCAAGAACGCATATACCACCAACAATAGGACGAAGCAGATGATCGCGCCTTGCTGCGCCATCCAGAACCCGAACGGTGCATTGCCGACTTGTGGCGCATTGGCATCTAGCCATTCGCGAAAAATGATACCGCAGCCGAAGCTAACAGTGAACCATACGGACAACAGCCCTAGGACAATTTTGAGACACGCCTGACGATGTACTCGAGGATGATCGATTTTCATAACTTGAGGGGTAGAGGTAATTAATGAAACTACACGAATCAATAACCTAGCCGTGCCCTGCAATGCAAGAAGGGATGCAGAAAAGATACAGACTAGTATTCTAAACAACGGCGGGAGAATGTCGTGCTGCACTCAAAATGGTGTCGCGCCGCCCTGCCGACGCGCTGTACGAGCTCAGACCGAATCTTAGTCCAACGCTACTTCGTTGGCCCAAATGTCTGCAAGCTTCTGTCGGCGGCGGATCACATGTGGCAGCTTTGCCGCATCGAGCATGATTTCGGCTGCTTCGGGATACGAGTTATAGTGCTTGGTCGACATCGCCGCACAATATGCACCCGCGCCATCAATCACACACAGATCGCCGATCTGGCACAGCGGCAATGCACGTGTCGCCAACAATTCAGGATCTCCAGGTGCAGGCGTCAGAATGTCGCCCGACTCGCAGCAATGCCCGGCGATCATATAGTCGCGCGTTTCGGTGGCGGCCTCGGGCTGGAGGATGTAGATCGGGTGCTGCGCACCATAAATCGACGGACGTAAGATCTCTGTCATCCCGGTATCGAGCTTGAGGAAATCATAGCCATCCGCCCCGGTGCTGACCACGTCCTGCACGGTGGACAACACCGCACAGGTGTTTGCCAACAAATATGTGCCTGGCTCAATTTCCAAACGGATCTCGCGGCCGGTGGCCTGGGCAAATTCGCGAAACATTTCCGCCACAGGCGCCCCGCACTGCTGCAGGTCTGTGCCGACTTCACTCTCCATGCGCGCCACCTTGTAGCCGCCACCAAGATTGAGCGCCACCACGTCAGGGAACTGGCGCACCAGATCCAGACTCATGCCAGAAATCTTTTGCCACACCACGGGATCACTGCCCGAACCGATGTGCGTATGAATACGAATCACCTGCAAGCCGTACTGAAGCACAATCGCCTGCACCTGATCAATCCATTCATGCCAGATGCCGAAGCTCGAAGCAGGGCCGCCGACATTGGTGCGGTTATTGCCACCTGAACCAGAGCCAGGATTAAAGCGCAGGCCGATCGTCTTCCCTGGACAGGCTTGGCCGAAACGCTCCAGCTGACTCAGGGAGCAGGCATTAATTTCAATTCCCAGCTCGTAGAGTTCTGCAAAATCAGCTGGCAACTCCTGCGTGCTCAGACTGATATTCGCTGCCGGCACGCCAGCGGCAATCGCACGACGCACCTCATGCCCCGAGCTAGCGTCAATCTGTAGACCCGCCTGATTGAAAATTTTAAGTATCGCGGCATTCGGCGATGCCTTCATCGCATAGCGCGCGGTCAAACCAAAGGCATTCGGAAATGCCAGCACCGCGGCGGCATTCGCTTTCAAAGTTGCCATGTCATACACATACACGGGCGTGCCGAAGTCGTCCGCGATTGTGCGTGCGGTCGTGTAATCAAGAAATCTGGGCTGCGATAAGTTGGCCATGCCGAAGAAGCAAAGACGGTTCCCGCTCGCTGGCAAGCGTGATGTCTTCGATCCTATGCGGCGCCAAGCGTATTTACCAGTCACTTTTATCGCTTCCCTCTTGCACTCGAAACAGTTCAGGTTTGTTTGAAAGTATGTTGATTCTTCTATCCCCCGCAAAGTCTCTCGACTATCAAGCCCCACTACTCACTAACAAAGCGACGCAACCGCGCTTGGCCGCGCATTCTGCGGAGTTGATCAAGCAGCTGAAAGCCCTCAGCCCCGAAGCGGTCGGTACACTGATGCACATTAGCCCCAAACTCGCGGAGCTGAACCATGCACGCTATCAGAATTACCAGCCGAGCTTCACCGTAGCAAATAGCCGCCAAGCGATTCTGGCATTTACCGGCGACGTCTATCAAGGCATGGCACTTGCCGATTGGTCGGCCGAAGATTTCGCTGCCGCGCAACAACAAATCCGTATTCTATCCGGACTCTACGGCGTGCTGCGGCCGCTGGACCGCATGCAGCCCTATCGCCTAGAGATGGGTACGAAGTTCGAAAATACCCGTGGCGACAATCTCTACCAATTCTGGGGTTCGACCATCACCAAACTCCTAAACAAGGATCTGAAGGCCTCTGCTAGCGACCTGGTCGTCAACCTCGCCTCGAACGAATACTTCTCGTCCGTTAAGCTCAAGGAGCTCAACGGACAGCTCATCACTCCCGTCTTTAAGGATGCAAAAAACGGCACCTTCAAAATCATTTCGTTGTACGCGAAAAAAGCCCGCGGCATGATGGCTGACTACATCGTCCGCAACCGAGTGCAGACCATCGAAGGCCTGAAGGTATTTAATTCCAACGGCTATCAATTCGACGCTGAGGCTTCGGAAGGCAACACGATCGTGTTCCTGCGTGCAGAACAAAAGTAAGGAGCGTGGGCGACCCGCCCAAGGCACATCTCGCAACGACGACGAGTCGCCCTCCCTCCTTTCGAAAACAAGGTGCCGCCCCCCACTCCGACCATCCGGATTTCGCAGTTGCCCGAGTTATTCGAGCCACTAGGCTTAGCGATCAAATGGAAAACGACGCAGCCGAACCGACCGAGCCTTCAATCGAAGCCGAAACCCAGCAACCGCCAGTCCTGCCAGCGACTGAGGTCACAGCCGACTACACCATCGGCATGCTGTGTCACTTACTAAGCTTAACCCTACTGATCGGCGTGCCGCTCGGCAACATTCTCGGCCCTCTCATCGTCTGGCTCATCAAGCGCGACGAGGACCCATTCGTCGATCTCTGCGGCAAGGAATCACTCAACTTTCAGATCTCGATGACGATCTACATGGTGATCGCTGGCATCTTAATTTTTTTCATCGTCGGCCTATTCATGATCCCCGCCTTGATGATTCTAAACATCGTCTACACCATCATAGCCGCAATTAAGGCGAGCAAAGGCACCAGCTACACTTACCCGTTGTCTATCCGTTTCATTAAATAAACTAAATCGCATTCAACGTAGTCGAGTTCGAAGGAACCAACGTGAAGGCTTTGTATATGGCACTATTCTTGGCCATAGCACGCCCGCACGCCGGCGACTACTGCCTCCGCATACTGCAGTAAAATATCATCCTCGGCGAGCGCTCGGCCCGCAGCTCGATTTGCTAACGCCGACTGAAGCCGACCATAAGCTCCGATACTATTCGCGACATAAGGCTCCAACAGTACCGTCGGGCACTCCGCCATACGTAGTAGTAATAGATTACGTGCAAATAAATAAGGCTGCTGCGAATTCAATAAAATGGCGTTGCTCCTCCGATACCTAGCTGCTGGTAGCTCGGTCGCCTCCGCCAAAGCGGTCGCCATCGCACCGCCCAGTAACAGCTCTGCAGGACCACTGCCATTCGTCAGCTTTACGGCCAATTGCTCCTGCTGGTTCTCGGCCTGCAGTTCGTCATCGCTCAAACAGCCAAAAATTAGCACGTGCAGATTATTTGCATCCACCAGTCGAAGCATCGCGTTGCCCCGGTCGCTTACCTCACTTTCATTCTCAGTGGGCCAAGCCGCTGCATTAATATGCAAAGAAATCAGCGCATCTGGCTGAATCTCTCGATTCACTTGTCGTGCTCGTTCCATCAAGTCTCCCTTTACAATTGATAAATGAACCGCCCGCGCGCGAAGCGCACAGCCGTACGCCCAGAAGGCAGAGAGCGAGGACTCATTCGGCGGCGAGATCTGCGCTGCAGCCAATTCCAAATACTCCACTGGGTTGCTTGGATTAACCCGCCATGCCGCTTCCCGTAGCAGTGTGACCTTAGCGCCAAGCGCCCTCAATTTCGTCCGAGCAAGCTCCGCCACGGCAAGGACCAACTCCCCCTCGCGCACATAGAAATCATCTTCTGTGATTCGGAACTGTCGACCTTCGGCAGCGGCCCACTGCCCGCCGATGTGTCCAGGGTCCAACGCGATATGCAATCCAGCTAAAGGCAAGTCACCATCACCACGCTGCAACGCAATCTCCTCTGCCGTACGCCAATAGCGCGACTCCGCCCGTTGTGCCAGCGCATCCACATCCACTACCGACTGCCAGTTGGCGTACGGCGCATAACGCGTGGTCAGCTCAGATGCCAGCTCAGGCGCGTGCGCAGCCGACAACGACGCTACCAATCCGACACAAAATAAATAACCCACGACAAACCACATTAACATGCTGCCAGACAGAACCAATCTGCCCCGACAGACAACCCAGCATTCATAAAATCTGATTTGTGGCGTCGTTGCTGGCAACGGCCTCAACGTGGGCGAGTCGCCCACACTCCTTTGCTCGTTGCAAGCAACGACAGCACACACACCGCTATACAGTCAGTCGATCCATCATTGCCTTAAAATCTGCCGGTAGCGGAGCAACAAACTCCATCTCTTCGTCACGCTCGGGATGTGGCACATGCAACTCAGTCGAGTGCAGCATGATACGTGGCACATCGATTCCTCTTAAACGGCTTGGCTTATAGCCATAAGTCGTATCGCCCAACAGTGGATGGTTCATACCACTCATATGTACCCGGATTTGATGCGTGCGTCCAGTGTGGATCACACAACTCACGAGCGCAACCTGACCGCCAAAACTATGCTCCACAGACCAATCAGTCTTGGCCTCTTTACCCATTGCCATAATCGCCATACGCGTGCGCACCACGCTATGTCGCCCAATCGGGCCATCGCAAGTACCCGCGGTTTGACGCGGCGTACCGAGCACCAACGCCGTATAGCGTTTATACGTTTCACGCGCGCTAAAAGATGCGACTAAGCTATGATGCGCACGATCTGTCTTCGCAGCCACGATCAAGCCAGTCGTCTCCTTGTCTAATCGATGCACAATCCCAGGCCGATCTGGCGCGCCAATACTACTCAAGTTGCCATTAGTATGATGTAATAACGCGTGCACCAAAGTATCCTCCCCCGTGCCAGTACCAGGATGTGTGACCATGCCTGAAGGCTTATTGACCACCACGATCGATTCATCTTCGTAAATAATACTGAGCGGAATATCCATCGGCTTCGGCCCCTCGCCCAACACCACTTCTTCAAGCACTGCGCGCAACACGCCCGGACGATTCACCTTGAAGCGCTTATCAATTATCTCGCCATTAAAAGTCACTAGCTCCGCCTCAAAAGCCTTCTGCAATCGGACACGGCTAATGTCATCAAACTCTGCGGAAAAAATCTTATCCGCACGTCCAGACTTCACACCCTTAGGCACAGTAAATTCAATGATACGATCAGGCATTCTGGACAATGATGCGACTGCTGCTCAGTTTGCGAGCCTACATTCGTTTCTTAAAAGGAATCACGCTTGAACCACATTCACTCATTCTCGACCCCAACTTCGCCCCTCACTATCAGGAATCAAGCCGAGGCAACCGATAATTCCTGCGCTGTCTCACAATCATTAGCGATCTGCAACTTTAACGCATCCACGCATGCAAACTTTTGTTCTGGGCGAATAAAGCGTAACCACTCGACCTCGATCGAGTCGCCACAATCCAGCTTCGTATCGTCCAGCGCATGCACCTCCAGCGCTGGCAATTGGTCGGCCTCAGCCACCGTCGGTTTAACGCCATAATTCGCCACTGCAAATGCCCATGGCTGATCTGCCGCGCTGCGGAAGCGCACATGGTAAACCCCGAAGCATGGCCGGCATTCTGGATCCCATGGCAGGTTCAAGGTCGGAAAGCCAATCTGACGACCCAACCGAGCTCCACCGACAACGCGTCCGTTCGAGTAATAGTTATAACCGAATAAATCATTCACCGCTTCGATTCGACCCGACACGAGATCTTGCCGAATGCGTGTGCTACTAATCGGCTCTCCATTGTGCTTAATACGTTCCACGCTAAACACCCCAAGCCCAAGCTCATTGCCAGACTCGATCAAAGTCGCGACACTACCAGCACGCATCTTGCCAAATCGAAAATTCTCGCCGACGTAAATTGATTTCAATCCGGGCAAAGCCACCTTCAAATTTCCTAAAAAATCCTCCGCTGGAATTGACGCGAACGCACGATCAAAATGCTTTTGGATCACTATATCCACGCCGACAGTATGTAGCATCGAGGTCTTTAACTCAATCGGCATCATCAATAGCGTCGGCGTATCTGGCCGAAACAATCGACTCGGGTGCGGATCAAATGTCAGCACCCCACTCACTCCTGCCGATCGCTGCGCCGAAAAAACCGCCGACTCGATCACCGCCTTATGGCCAAGATGTATCCCGTCGAATACACCAATGGCTAAATGTAACTCACCCGTCAGGCCATCTAGTTCCTCAAAGCGTTCGACGTGGGCGGGAAGTTGCATCATTGGAAAATTAAGGAAATAGCATTACAGCGCAAGCGCTCAAATAATGGCAAAGGAGAGAGGGCGACTCGCCCTCATTGACATCAACGTGGGCGGGTCGCCCACACTCCTCTCTACATCGCGACACTCGGTACTGCTTGATTTACTGGGATCAGTTTAGTGCGCAACTCAGAGGGAGCCATATTTTCGATTTCCTCTAATGTATTCGCATCTTCAATACGAAACTTACCCACCTGCGTGCGGCGCAACACGGACAAGTGACCGCCACAACCGAGGCGTTCACCGAGATCATGCGCTAGGGTGCGGATGTACGTGCCCTTACTGCTACCGACGATAATCGAAACTTCAGGAAGGTTAAAATCCAGAATATCATAGCGGCTGACATGTATCACACGCGCTTCGCGCTCGATTGCCTTACCCTGGCGAGCCAACTTATAGAGCTTCTGACCATTGACCTTCTTCGCGGAAAACATCGGCGGCGTCTGGTATTGATCGCCCATAAAGGTCGCCATCTCTTTTTCGACATCCGCTTGCGTCAATTTAGGCACAGGCTTGGTCTCAACGATCTCGCCATCAGCATCCTGCGAATCAGTCGCTTCACCGAGCTTCACCGTGCCAGTATATTCCTTATCCATGCTCATCAGAAACTGTGAGACCTTGGTCGCTTTACCGACTAGAATCAGCAACAAGCCGGTCGCCATGGGGTCAAGCGTGCCAGCATGCCCAATTTTTTTAATCCGAAATACGCGACGCATGCGCGCAACGATATCGTGGGAAGTCATCCCCTGCGGTTTATCAACCAGCAATACGCCGATCGGATCATCATTCGTTGGTTGAGACATAATAAAAATTTACTCCTAGTAAAAAACTTAATCTTAATCATTTCCTGATCTTATCCTTAATCTTATCCTTAATATTAAGGATAAGATTAAGAGTAGGAGTAGGATTACTCAGGCTGACCGAGCGCTTCGAGATGTTTACCCAATGCCTCCATTAGTTGCGGGTAGAATTCTTTGATCGAACTATTCTCGACATTCAGCCCTGCGGCACATGCATGCCCGCCGCCGTTGAAAAGTTTTGCAACTTGATCGACTCGATAGAACGCGTCCTTCGCACGCAGGCTAGCTTTTAGTGACCCATCGCGATCCTCGATCAACACCCCTATATCGACGCCGGCAATTGAACGCGCATAATCGACCAGTCCTTCCGAATCATCTATGGTTGAACCAGTTGCTTCGTAGACGCCATTCTCGATCAGCCCAACGCAAACGCGGTTATCAAATTCCATGCTCAGCGAATTCAAGAAGTTCTGTAACAATTTAATCTTCCCAAAAGTCTCGCACTCATACAGTTCGTGCGCAGCAACAGACGGACGCGCGCCACATTCACAGAGTCGACGGGCGATCTCAAATGTTTCTGGCGAGGTGGAAGGGAAACGGAATTGCCCAGTATCAGTGGCGATGCCGACATACAACGCCTGTGCGGTCACTGCATCGATCTCATAGCCGAGGTCGATGTAAAAGCCGGCTAGGATCTCTGCTGTCGCGGATGCCGTGGCAATGATTAAGTTCGTCTGCGCATACGCTTTGTTCGAAATGTGGTGATCGACATTTAAAGCCACTTCAGGGAAGAGCTCGATCAAACGATTGCCGATGCGCTTTTTGTCTGCACAATCTACCGTCACTGCGACATGCCCGTCGGGCTGAAAATCCGCTGCGAGCATTAAGGGCGTATCTCCAACAAATGCCTTTAGTGTCGCAGGCACTTCATCGCGATTAAGGCCCACGGCGTCGATCCCTTGGCTGATCAATAAACGCACCACCGCAACAATTGAACCAATGCAATCGCCATCGGGTCGCAAGTGGCCACACACGGCAACTTTCTTGCCTTTAAGTTGTTCGACGCTCGCTGCAAACAGCGGACTCTCATTCGGAAAGAATTCAACTTTTGTCATTTTCATTATCTAGTTGGTCTAATAGGTCGAGGATGCCGGCACCCCGCTCCATCGACGGGTCATACATAAAGTCAAAGCGCGGGAAATATTTAAGTGTCACACGCGCCATCACCCGTTGACGTAGCTCTTTGCCAACACGCTTAAAAAATGCTTGAGCCGCGTTGATGTCCTGGTCATCGCCAATCACGGCATAGAAGATTTTGCATTGGCGTAGATCGGGTGACGTATCCACATCACTGATCGTGATTTTGACCGATTGCACGCCACCATAGTAGCGCCGCAATTGCTCGCCTATCTCACGCTGGAGGAGCTCGTTTACACGGGAAATTCGCTTCGACATAACTTAAAGGGATGGAACCTATTCAAAAAAAATCGGCGACGTGCGAGCTCGCACGTCACCGAAGAAAAATAATTAGCGCAGGGTCGGACGAATCTCAACCACCTCGAAGCATTCGATGATATCGCCTTCTTCGTAATCGTCGTAACCATCCACATTAATACCACATTCGAAGCCAGCACGAACTTCCTTTACGTCGTCCTTGAAGCGCTTGAGCGTATCAATCTTACTTTCGTGAACGACTTCGCCGTTACGTAGCAAGCGTGCCTTGCGGTTGCGATTAATCGTGCCTTCGGTGACCATACAACCAGCAACAGCGCGGTTCTTACCCATACTGAAGACTTGACGAATCTCGGCGGCACCGAGCTTTTTCTCACTCAATTCCGGCTCAAGCAACTCGGCCATGCACTCTTCGACTTGATCGAGGAGTTCGTAAATAATATTATGCTGAATGATGCGTACATTGTGATGCTTCGCTTGGCTCTGCACGCCATTATCAAGACGAACGTTAAAACCAACAATTGTTACATCAGTTTCACCCGCGCTGGCCAATGCGATATCGCTCTTGCTGATATGGCCGACGCCATGACTGATAACACGAATGTCGACTTTATCACTCTCAATCTGCTTGAGGCTATTGACTAATGCCTCAGTCGAACCGTGTACGTCAGACTTTACAATCACGCTAAGGCAGGCCTTTTTTTGCTGGGCAATTGCAGCAAACAAATCTTCAACAGTGACGCCAGCCTCAGTCTTCGCAGATTGATCTGGAGCCACATTTTCTTGACGCTTACGCTCAGTGGTCGATTCGGCCGCGGCTTTCTTTGCAGTCTTCTCGTTTTTCGCGGAAGTAAATGTGCTACCACCAGTTGGCACTTGCGACCAACCAATGACCTTTACTGGGGTCGATGGCGGGGCTTCTTTGAGCACCTTGCCATTCTCATCCTCCATGGACTTCACTTTACAATAGGCTTCACCACAAATCAGCGCATCACCCTTCTTTAAAGTGCCACGCTCGACAATGACCGACGCAGTTGCACCGCGACCTTCTTCGAGTTGTGCTTCAATAATGGTGCCAGAGGCCGGGCAATCTGGATTTGCTTGAAGCTCTAAGACTTCAGCTTGCAGAAGAATCATATCGAGCAGATCGTCGATATGAGTGCCTTTCAATGCCGAAACTTCGACTGCAATGGTTTCCCCGCCCCAGTCTTCTGGTGCGATGCCCTTTTCTTGCATCTGCTGCTTCACGCGGTCAACATTCGCACCCTTCGCATCGATCTTATTGATCGCAACGATGATCGAATTATTCGCCTCTTGGGCAAAGCGCAACGCCTCTTCGGTCTGCGGCTTGAATGCGTCGTCCGCAGCGATTACGAGAATCGCTAGATCAGTCACATTGGCTCCACGCTCACGCATCAGCGAGAAAGCGGCATGACCTGGAGTATCGAGGAAAGTAATCTTTTGCTCCTTGTGTTCGATCTGGTAAGCCCCGATGTGTTGCGTGATACCGCCGGCTTCACCAGCGGTCACATTGGCCTTACGAATCGTATCGAGCAGCGTGGTCTTACCGTGGTCAACGTGGCCAAGAATACAAACCACTGGCGGACGTGGCTTGAGAAAGCGAGGGTCATCGTCTGCGACTTTTGCGACCTTCTCCTTTTCAGCGACCTCGGCTTGGGTCTCACCACGGTGGTGGATCTGCAAGTTGAAGCCATGTCGCTTGGCAATCTGAATCGCGACTGGTTCTTCGATGGTTTGATTCATCGAAGCGAAAATGCCCATTTCCATCAGCTCAGAAATCAGCTTGAATGGCTTCATTTCAATCTCAGTGGCGAAATCGCGCACCACAATCGGAGGCTTAGCGTGAATGATGCGCTCAGTGCCTTCAGTAGGTTCAGCTGATTCTTCGGCTTCAACCGGGACTTCCACATCAGTCGCGCTAGGCGTCGCTTCGACTTTGCTCGCGCCCGCAGATGGAGGTTTAGGTGGCCCAGGAGGCTTCGGGGGGCCAGCGGGAGCGACTCTTGGAGGTGATGATTTTGGCCGCGGTGCTGTCGGTGGGCCTTTTGATCGGGGCGCACTCGGCGGTGCTTTACTCATCGGAGCAGGTCTTGAGGCTGTCGCCTCAGGCTTCGACGCCGCGGCCTCGGTGGTCTTTGGCTTAGCTACTTCAGCCGCAGCCTCGCGCTCAAGCTTGATTTCGGCGGCGCTCTTGACGACGACGCCATCCGGCAAAGTAGGCCCTTTCGACGATTCCGCTACCACAGGAGCTTCGCCAACAGGCACGTCCTCAGCTTTATCCTTTGGAGCGAACTCTTCTACGAGGGATTCGGCGGATATATTATCGACGGTACTGGAAGCGCTTTTGACTTCGAACCCACGACTACGGAGGAGCTCAATGAGCTCTTTATTCTCCATTCCGACTTGTTTGGAAAGTTGATGTATACGAACACTCATGGAAGAGTTACTACTTGAGATCTGATAGGTGGAGGAAGGCTTGGCGACTACTTGGTTTATACGTTTTGCTCCAAGTATGCGGCAACTTTAGCCAGCACGTCGCTGGCTTCTTCTTCACTAAATTCTGCGTCGACTAGATCGCCAACGGATACACCTTCGAAGGCTTCGGGACTAATCAAGCCAATCGAAACAAGGCGTTCGCCAATCGCGGGCTCAATGCCGGGAATCATATTGATGCCCTTGAGCGCCTTCGCGACCTTTTCGTCAAAGCCCACTGCTTCCTTCTCTTCCTTGCCGATATCGAGCTTCCAACCGATCAGGCGGGAAGTGAGCTTGGCATTGAAGCCACGGCGGCCAATTGCAATCGAAAGATCATCTTCAGCCACTTCGAAGTGAATGCGACGATCGGCTTCAATCACCTTGATGTTTTTCGGGATCGCAGGTGATAGCGCTTCTTCAAGCAACTGAATCGGATCGCTGTGGAAGCGAATGATATCGATTTTCTCGCCACCGAGTTCACGCACGATGGTTTTGACGCGGGCACCACGTGCACCAACGCATGCACCGACAGGATCCACCTTCGGGTCAGAACTATTTACGGCGATCTTGGTGCGGTAGCCAGCTTCGCGGGCCATCGCTTCGATGGACACAGTACCATCGGCGATTTCCGTCACTTCGAGTTCGAATAGGCGGCGCACAAAATTGATGTTTGAGCGTGAAAGAATGATATCTGGACCGCGATTGGTTTGCTCAATCTTCAGCAGCAGGCAGCGGATGCTTTCACCCGGCGCATAATCCTCACCCGGCACGCGCTCGCGTGGTGGCAGAATCGCCTCGGCCTTGCCTAAATCGATGATCAAATCACCGCGCTCACGGCGCCGTACGATGCCGGTAACGATGTCGCCGACAGTGTCTTTGTAATCGTCGTAAATGCGGTCTTTCTCAAACTGGCGGATTCGTTGCATGATCGCCTGCCGCGCAGTTTGCGCGGCGATACGGCCGAGATATGCTGGGTCGATCTCTTTTTCGATGGTACCACCGACCTCCACATCAGGTTGGATGGCACGCGCCTTTTCAATGTGAATCTCAAGCTCTGCATCGCCCACGGAGTCGACCACATTGAGACTGGACCACGCCTTCAAGGCACCCGTCTTGGGGTTAATTTGAACACGGATATCTTGCCCGGCAGCGATGCCTTTTTGGGCAGCGGCAGCAATCGCAGAAGAGATAGCTTCGATCATATCGGCGCGATCGATGCCCTTCTCCTTCTCCATGTATTCTAAGACTGATAAAATTTCGTGACTCATTGCGGCAGAAAATAAAAAAGCGGACTTAAGCCCGCTTAAAAAAAGATGTTGCTAGGTTAATTTAAGAATTCAAAAAGCTAAACGGCCTCCGTCGCTTGTCAAGTGTCTGTATGCCGGCAATTGAGGATAGTTTTAGCGGCCAGGATAGTGCAAATTACGCGCGGACATCGAGACGATACCCCTCCACCATCAAAGCTTGGCAATACATGAAGTGGCCATTGTCCTCGGCGACCGCCAATACCACCAACCAAACACCGCCCTTTTACCTTGCCGTGTTCGCCAAAAACATCATGTTCCCCCATCCAACAGCAGGCCCTGCTAACGAATTCCCAGGGCCACAGCCATTCGGCAACCACTGAATTCATGAACAGCGTCCTGATTTATTCTGGCGGGCTCGACTCGACCGCTCTGCTCTACCATCTGCGTGCCGCAGGCCACACCGTGCATGCGCTCTCCGTCAACTATGGGCAACGCCACAGTTGCGAGCTCAGACATGCCGTCGAGATCTGCAAAGCCATCGATGTGCCGCATCAAACCGCCGACCTCGCCGCGATTCAGCCCCTCCTCGCTGGCAGCAGCCTAACCTCGCCCGAAATCGACGTTGCTGAAGGCCACTACACCGAGGAGTCAATGAAGTCCACCGTGGTGCCGAATCGAAACATGATCCTGCTCGCGATTGCGGCGGGGCATGCCCTTTCGATTGGCGCTGAACAGATCGCTTACGCTGCCCACAGCGGCGACCACGCGATCTACCCCGATTGTCGCAACGAGTTTGCCGACGCCATGGCCGCAGCCATCCGTCTGTGCGACTGGAGCACGGTCGAGCTCAGCCGCCCCTTCGTCGATTGGACCAAAGCCGACATCGTGCGCCGCGGCGCCGAACTGGGCCTGCCCTTTGCGAAAACCTGGTCCTGCTACCAAGGCGGCGACCTTCACTGTGGCCGCTGCGGCACCTGTATTGAACGCCGCGAAGCCTTCGACCTCGCAGGCGTCACCGATCCCACATGCTACGCCGCCAACGCTCCGAGCGTCAGCGACCTGCGCGCCAACGACTGGCGCCTGTAAATTATCCACTCTCTTACTTTTACACCTTCCGACTTTTCAAAAAAATGCTCACCTGTAAAAAAACCTACCGCGACATCCCGTTCGCCCACCGCCAGCACTGCCATGACGGGCACTGTGCCTTTATCCACGGCCACAACTGGGGTATCACGCTGACCTTTGCCTGCAGCAAGACCGACAGCAATGGCTTCGTCGTGGACTTCGGCAAACTAAAATACCTAAAGACCTGGATCGATCAACACCTCGACCACGCCTGCCTGTTTAATGCGGACGACCCGGAAACTGCAGCGCTCCTGGCCAACGCGGGCGACCTATTCAAGCCCTACATTCTACCCAACTGCTCCTGCGAAGGCATCGCCCAACACCTGCACGGCATCTTCGACCAGATGGTGCGCGCCGAAACCAGTGGCCGTGTGTGGGTCACCGAAATCGAAATCATCGAGGACTCGAAAAATAGCGCCGCTTACCGCCCCGAGTAGCCAAGTCTCAAGCCTCAGCCCTCAGCCCTCAGCCCTCAACTCTCAGCCCTCAAGTCTCTCCAAATGCTCCCGATCCACGAACAGTTTTATACCTTCCAAGGCGAGGGTGCGCACGCAGGGCGAGCCGCTTACTTCATCCGCACTTTTGGCTGCCCTGTGCATTGCCCGTGGTGTGACTCGGCTGGCACCTGGCACCCAGACTACATCCCCAAGCACATTGACCGACTCGAGCCCGCAGCGCTCGCTGCCGAGGCCGCCGACACTCGCGCCGAGTTCACCGTGATCACTGGCGGCGAGCCTGCCATCCACGATCTCAGCGCGCTCACTGCCGCACTGCACGCGGTGGGCCAACAGACCCACCTCGAAACCAGCGGTGCCTTTCCGATCCGCGGCGCATTCGACTGGATCACGCTCAGCCCCAAGCGCTGGAAGCTGCCACTGGCCGACAACGTCGCCCGAGCCAATGAGTACAAACTGATCATCGACCGACCCGAAGCGATCGCCGAATACGTCGACGCCTTGACCGAGCGCGGCGCCGAGCTGAGCGCAGAGCATATCGTCTGGCTGCACCCCGAATGGTCGCAGCACAACAACTCAGCGGTGCTCAACGCCATCACCGAATGGATCAAGACCCACGGCGCCCCCTTCCGCGCCGGCTGGCAGCTACACAAAAACTACGCCGCCGATTGCATGGATCAACGTAGCGTCGCCGCCGCCCCACTCGGCGGCGATCCCGAGCTAGGGTTTTAGGCAGTTCGTGCACTGCTCTATTGCTCCACGATCTTACGATCGAGGCTACCATGCTCACGTGGCCTCCGTCGTCAGACGGGGGAATCCATCCATACGTGGCCTCCGTCGTCAGACGGGGGAATCCATGCTCACGTGGCCTCCGTCGTCAGACGGGGGGGATCGGCAGCCAGCACCCGCACGACTCCAGTGCTCCCCGATCTTACGATCGAGGCCACGTAGCGACAAAAAAAGCCCTCGGGTTACCGAGGGCTTTTGAAAATCTTTGTCTGCAGAGTGCCGGCAGGCGTCACTCTGCGATCGCTACGCTCTAGTCGCTAGCGGATCTCCACCAACTCACACTCGAAGATCAGTGTGTCACCCGGCTTGATCGCACCACCTGGACGCGGGGTGTTGCCGTAGCCTAGCTCGCTGGGGATGTAGAGGACGATCTTACCGCCCGCACCGATCTTAGTCAGGCCTTCGCCGAAGCCTTTGACCACACCATTAAGTGGAAATTCGGCGGGCTCACCACGATCGTAGGAGCTATCAAACTGTGTGCCGTCGATCAAAGTGCCCTTGTAGTGTACCAGCACTTTATCAGTCATGGTGGGCTTCACCTCCGAGCCTGGCTCGAGTACCTTGTAGTGCAATCCGGACTCGCTCGACTGCACCGCGGCATCCGCACTCAAGCCGGCAATGAAAGCCTCGCCAGCGGCAATATTCTCAACTGCCAGCGCCGCACCTGCTTGTTCCGCAGCCGCTTGAGCAGCAGCTTGGGCAGCTTGCGCGGCTGCTTGAGCCGCTTCAGCGCGTGGCTGGATGAATGCTTGGAATGCAGGCATCTTGGCCTCCATGGCAGGATCCATTGCCGTGGCGAGCGCACCCGCAGCAAAACCCTTGGCGATTAATTCAGCATCGTCAGCACCAAACCCGAGCTGTGCCAGCCCAGACTGCAGCACCATGACCATGCCGATTTTGTCTAACGCATCCGGCGTAATAGCTGGCAACTCTGCCGCTTCAGCTTGCACCGCTTCGGCGCGCGCTTGCGCTTGGCCAAAGGCCGCTTGCATCGCTTCCTGCGGCAAGTCCTGTACGTTCACTTCGCCCGCGAGACCTTTTTGCAGACCTCCTGCCATTGCAGCGATACCAGCTGCATCCAGCTTCAGCGTTGCCACGCCGCCACTTTGCGCGGTCAGGTAACCGAGCATTTCAATTAGTTCAGCTTCCGACACTTCGACCGCAGCGACAGGCGCAGCGGCAACAACCGGGGCAGCGACCGCTGGCACCGTAAGCGGCTCGGTCACGGCGACCGTGGCGGGCTCTGCCGCCACGACTTCTGCCACAGCTTCAGCCTCGACCGATTCGTCTGCTTCAACTGCTTCGACTGCCGCAGGCGCGGGCTCGGTGTCGGCAATCACCACGACTTCAGCAGGCGCGCTGACGTCGGCAGTAGGCTGGGCACAAGCAGCAAAAAATAAGGTAGCGGCAGCCAACAGTATGGCTGAGCCCGCGGGTAGATGG
>Ga0255758_10000111_pt1 | contig 81914 bp, 84 predicted proteins | sample 011ome_24_FD_179958 | JGI IMG/M metagenome (GOLD analysis project Ga0255758, IMG submission 179958) | Coastal salt marsh microbial communities from the Groves Creek Marsh, Skidaway Island, Georgia - 011513CT metaG (version 2) | ecosystem: Environmental > Aquatic > Marine > Intertidal zone >... | reverse complement strand
CTTCAAGCTCAGCGTGTAGCTGACGAAGCTGCTAACGACAACGAAATCTCAAGTCTTCAGTTCAAGGATCTTGATCTTGACTCTGACATTTCTAGCTTGGTAGCTAAAGATGGTAATGTTGATAGCGACATCTCGAGCCTTCAAGCTCAGCGTGTGTCTGACGAAGCTGAAACAGATAGCGACATCTCGAGTCTTCAAGCTCAGCGTGTAAGCGATGAAGCTCTTACAGACAGTGACGTTTCCAGTCTCGCATTCAAAGATCTTGATCTTGACAGCGACGTTTCCAGCTTGGCTGCATTAGCTGCTAAGAATGATGTAGTTGTTGCAGAAAAACAAATCTGGTCAACTGGTGATGCTGTATCGAGCGTAACTATTGATCTCGGAAGAGAATTCTCGACAACTCCAAAAGTTGTTGGTGTACTCATGACCTCTGTAGACACTGATCCTATCATTGGATTTATGCTCAAGTCGGTTGATGGAGGAAGCGGTAGTAATCATACTGCTACATTCGTATTCTCTGACGATATTGCTAGCACCAGCTACAAGATGCAAGTTTTGGCTTCCATCTAATACGAGTAAGATTTCTTATCTTGGGCGGCCCTACGGGGCCGCCTTTTTTGTGTAATATTATATATGCAAAATTGGGATAACATATTTGATAATAGTGATCGAGATGAAATAATTAAAAATGTAAATCAAGGTCAAACGGAAAAACTTTTATCTAAAAAATTTAAAAAACTAAAACATAAAGCTTTATATATAAATGAAGAATATGAAGAAACGCGCGAAATATTTTCTGCAGCTCAAAAGGAGTTTGTTTCGTCTATGTTTAATTTTTGTTCCGAAAGAAAGATTCATCCTCCTTTAGGAGAGAAACAAAAGAAAGAAAACAATAGAGAACAAACTAGCGATGAAATTAAAGATTTATACCGCGAAATAGTAAAAGCAACCCACCCTGATAAAACTAAAAATTTATCAGAAAAAGAAATACAAGAAAGAACCGATCTTTATAATGAAGTAGTTCAGGGAAAACAAGAAGGAGATTTCTGGGGTTTATTTAAGGCTGCGCTAGAATTGGATATAACTTTAAAAAGTTTATCGTTTAGTTATCTTGAGGAGATGGAAGAATCTATAGGTAAAATAGAATCAAAAATAAATAAAATGAAAAATGATTTAATGTATAAATGGTTCTTTTGTGATCAAGATGTAAAGGATGATATCTTTAATAAATTAACACAAAATTCTGAAAAATACGAATAATTTGTTAATATAATACATGATAGAATTCTATAATGTAAAGAAAAAACAAAAAGTAAAAGTTGATCCTTCTTGTGTAACGAAACATGCTTACGAGAAAACAACAAAGGCTGGGAAGCAAAGCATAAGATACGCATTAAAGGCTGTTGATCAGGATGGAACCAAGTTGACTAAGTTTTGCAGTAAGTCTGACTACGACTCTATTTAATTATTCAGATATAACAAAAGAAGCTGGATTGCTTGTTGAGCTGTTTGCTGCTCGATTAAGCTTATCTAAATTAAATACATGATCCCCATTGTTGTCTGTTAATCCATTTTCATCGCAAACTGTAAATTTATTGTTTACATCATAAGTATTATCAAGTTGTATTCCGTCGGAATATGATTGATAGGTATATAAGGTTCCGCCATTTGGTGCGGTTCCACCTTCTGAAACATTTTCAAAAGTTATATTGTTTGCATTTGTGACTGTGGTTCCCACTGGAGCTAGTCCAGCCCCGAGACTATTTGGCGAGGCTATGATTGTTCTTGAGTTGAAACCTTCTAGGGTATATGTCGGGTTGCTTGATATTGAGGTTGTCTCGATTCCCGCGAGATTAAAAGCACTGACTTGCCAATTGAATGTACCTTTTGTGTTTGAGTCTTCAACTGTTAATGTATATGCATTACTTGTTTTTCCTGAACCGCTTGCTGTTTGAGATAAACTTGAAGGATTTGTTTGAGATGGATCCACGGATAATGTTGGAGCGCTCAACATCAACTGACTTGTTGTTAGATTAAAATTATCGCTTGTACTAGATGTACTTGTTTTTAATTTCGCGGCAAGATTGTTTATACTTATTGTTATTGGAGTGTTTGCAATGTTTGCAATTTTATAAGACTGTGACACTGCTCCGTTTGCGCTTCTTGTTGCGCTAATTTTTATATTATTTTGTCCACCGTCTCCGTCAATATTATAACCTCCTGAAGCATAATCTATATTTTTATTTGTTTCGAAGGTTGTTGGGTTTGAAATTGCTATTTGATTATTTGGAGAAGTGTATGAAATTAAATCATAATTTACTACAACATTTTCAAGGTTTGCTGATTCACCTGATTTTAATGCTTGTTGTCCAACTGGATATTGAATTGATCCAAAGCTAATAGAGGGTATTGTTCCATTATGAACCTCGGCTGTATCTGTTGTGGTTGCTGAATCGCTGAGTGTTCCGAAATTATTTCTCGCTGTAAAAGTGGCAGTTTGATCTCCATCTCTGGCTGAAGAACCAAGAGAACCAAACACATTTATTGGAATTGTGAACTCAAAATTACCGTTAATCAATGTGGTTTTACTGTAGCTTGAATTGTAAGAAGTTTGAGATCCATTGCTGACCCCATTGTTTGCTACAGAAATAGATATATTTCCTATATCAACTCCTTTGCCGTCAATTTCAATTTTAGAGTTTACTATATCTCCAGCTTTTATCTGAGAGTCTCCAATTACATGCGGCGCAGTTGCAGAGCTTGCAAGAGAGTCTAATTGGGTTGAAACTATCACTGGCCCATTTGCTATTTTTACATTAACTCTTTCCGTGTCTGTTGCGCCATTTCCGGTTCTTACAGCATATATTTCTATATTGTCTGTGTTGCTATATATACCGTCAACATAATTTACCGTCTTCGTTGCTTCAAAATCCACGAGATTATCCATTGAAATTTTAGGATCAAGAACTTCGTAACTCACAAAGTCAACACCATCTGTCCAGTTTGATATGCTATTGTTAAAAGTTGTGGTTTCTCCTTCCCTTAAGCCATCAGTTCTTCCATTGTATGATGATGGATCACTTGCGGTTATATTTGGATATAACTGATCCAAGTCTCTTGTTCCGCTAGTGTGCCCGAAGTCTGACGATTCTTTTAGATCTCCAGTACTTCCAAATGAGTCTATCGCTTGAACTGCAACAGATAAACTTCCATTTCTATTTGATACTGTTACTGGTATTGTTGCTCTGTAAGTTCCTCCTAAATCTTGAAGTGAATAGTTTGTATAATCTATTTCTTGAGCTAATCCAAAGTCATGAACCTTTATTAGATCTACATCATCTCTATTGAAATCAATATAAATATTAATTTCATCTCCTTGTTTTAAATGAGTTGTTCCAAGAAGTTCTCCGGGTTTTGCGGTTGCATTTTCGAGTTCATCTATTAAAATGTTGGTTGGAGTAGGACCTCCTCCTAGTTCTGTTAAAGGAAGCACGGAAACTCTTCCATTTGCGGATCCAGTTATGCCAGTTAAGCCTGTTGCATTTACATTGTCTAGATAACCTATGAATCTTCTTGTGTGAGTTCCTAATTGTTCAATGTTTTCATCAGGTATACGCTGGCCATTTATATAAGCTTCTCCTATGTAATCTTCATTTGGGCCATCCCATTGAAAATATATCTTCAAGTCTTCTGCTGTGGCAACAGTCACTCCTGACATGAAGGTGTTTGGGGTGGGAGTGTCGTAAAAATTTTTCTGTGTTATTCCTTGGTTATCAGTAACATCCGAAAAGAAACAAAACTCTGCTGCTCCAGATTGAACTTCTGATATTGATGTCCCAAGTTTTGCTACATCCACTCCTCCAAGTGTTAATCCATCTGTAAAATTACCACTAACAAATTCAACACTATCTGTGGTTCTAACATTTTGATCCATCGAGAATTCGATTCCCTTGATATAGAGGTTATCGAATACTCCTGTCGCCCAAGCTTTTTCTACTTTTCCGACGCTACCTTCTCCGCTATTCCTTGGTACTAGATTCCTTGTTGCCATCTTATTAGTTACACTTTTTATGTTTAAATTGATATATCATCTGTAAAAGCTTCTGGCCCAGTATTGTATCTCCAGTGATTGCTTCTTAATTCTAGATCATTATCATTTCTTAGTATCCACATTGTATCAGATATTGCAGGTGCATTTGACGGAGTTAAATCTCCATTTTCATCTTCTTCAAAAGCTTCTGACATTTGATATCTTAACTCATAAAAATTATTTTCAATATTGGTAAAATTAAAATCACCCGTAAGGTATTCTATGAAATTTATGCCACTTACATATAAACCTGTTGTAGCTTGAATCTCTTGTACTTCTAGTCTTCCTCCATCAAGTTTTAATTGTGGTTGTAGAACATTTTGACCAATCACATAATTATTTGGTCCAACTCTTTTTAAAGGTTTTTGTATTTCAAAAAATTGCATTATGAGTAAATTATATCAGTGATTCCTGTTTCTTTGTATGTTATATTATATTTTACTGTATAACCTGATATTGTGTGTGGTCTTTTTACATATATTTTTCTTGCTTCATCGCTGTTTATTTGTACTGATGTATCAGGATATAAATACATAATATTATTATTTTCAGGATCGTCTGTTTTTGTGGGATCAAATGTTTTATCTATTGTATGAAATTGTATTGGATATGGAGATTCATTGAAGATTAAAACGCTTTCCGCTAAACCTAGATCGTACAATTCAGTAAAATCTTTAAGTTCGTATGAGTTTAAGGCGCTGGCCCTTTCATTTTCTTGTCTCAATCCGTAGGCTGTGTCCGTGTGGAATGTTCCATTTGATTCAACGCATCTTCCTGTGTCAATTGATTCTTCATGAATAAAGTAATCTGGGTGACCAGTTTCTGGAGTACTTGGGTTGGTTCTTCCGTTGGCGAAGTGAGTATTATATATATCATCCATTATGAATCGATCAATACCATAACAATCGCCCGAGTATGTTCCTTTTCGAACATCATCAGGAATATTCTCCATTAAGATAAAATCTTCTTCAATCTTTTGGTTTACTGTTTTGGTTATTAGTTTCCATGGCTGAGTATCTATACGGTCAATATTTACTACAGCTTGATTCTGGTTTTCAATGCCTGATTTGATTCCAGAAAGCAGTTCTTGAACTGCTGCGCCACCAAAACCTACTCCAGAAAGGCCAGAAACTAGTTGATCTATTGCATCTCCACCTAACCCTATATCTAGAGCTCCAGATATTCCTGAAGATAGGCCAGATATCAACTCGTTGAGGTTTGATATATCTACAGAACCTCCTGCTCCACCACCTCCACCACCCGCTGGCTCCCATCTTCCACTTTCAGTATTCCAATTGTAGGAAAACGTAGGCTGCGGAGATAGGTGGTCGAGCTTACTTATATCCGTATATAACGGATTATTCTTAAAATTTCCTGCATTAGACATCGCAGGAATTATTACACTTTTTTTTAGCTCTTGTCTAGGGGATGCTTAACTCCACGCCTTTTCTCGCTATATTCTTTGAAGTATTTTTGTTGAACAGGGTCATATCCAAGTTTATCTTTTCGTCTTTGACTCATTTCCTTGCTTCGATCCATCATTTCTCCGACTGTACCCTTGACGCTTCCTGTTTTATCTTTAAAAGCTTGATTACTAAAAGGGTCAATTGATGAATCTATACTAGCTTCTGGGCTATAAAATACTCTTTTCCATTGCGTTCCTTCTTTGTCTACATAAACATGCTCATCATTCATTCCTTGTATGATGTCTATTGTCTCTTCAGTTTCTGGGTGTTCGTATGTATATAAAGGCATTACTCTAATATTTTATTTAATGTATTTTCATAAGTGAATTTGTTTTTTAATTTTTCACCTTGATCATTATTTATTTTACACTTTGTTTCAGCTTTTTCCATTGCTGCAATAAAATCTTGTTCGTCGAATGTATATATATCTCCTTGATTAAAATCAGCTCCTTTGTGAAAAAAGATATTATCATATACAGGTTCTGTTCCTGAAGGTTCAACTAGGATACAGTTATCTTTATTAGCCCAATCTTTGTGAGATGTAGCGTTTAATACTATGCTCCATTTACCCAAGCACGTTGCGTTAAACGAGGGTAGATTCCATCCTTCTGCGCCACTCATACCTCCAAGATCAATATCTATTGAATTCAGGAAATCGTTGACCTGAGAGTTTTGTGGCAAGAAAGGTAAGAAATTAATGTTGCCATATCTTTTTCCTTCTAGCATGTTTCCTATTACTGACTCCATTTGTTCTTTTTTAAAGAATGGATTGGTGATGCAACAGGTTAATTGATAGTCATAGTTGTTTCCGTATCTTTTTATCCAAGCTCTTATGATTTTATCTGTATGCTTTCTCTTCTCAAATTTACCCATCAATCCAAAATGAATTTTATTGGGCATGTATGACTTGTCTGTTTTGTAAAATGATTCATCAAAGCCAAGAGGTGCACTGTGTGATCCTGTGAATTTTTCGGAGGCATAACTGCTACTAAAAACAGTTTTATCTTGAAATTCAGCAAGTTTGGTTTCGTTGATTGTTGGCTCGCTCATTTCATAAAATGTATAAAGAATCTGTTTCGATGAAACTCTATGTTCAGACCCATTGAGATGCCACATTTGCAAGGTTGGAATATCAGACTTTAATTTCGCGTATCTTTTCTTGACTGCAGATTCAATCCATTTCTTGAAGTCATCAGAGCGCTCCTCGAATGAACTAACATCAACTTTACCTATTGGAAAAATTGATACATCAATGTCTTGATTGTACATTGCTTTTAATAGATTGTAAGATACATTGCCAAAAGACAATGAATTAAGGGGGCCTTTGTATATTAGTTCTTTCATTTAAAATGGTATGTCTGCGAATTCGTCTTCGTTTAGTATTTTGTCTGCAGTTTTTTCTGCTACGGAATTTTGGTTTTGTTCTTCTGTTTTATCTAGAAATGTTACAAGATCTGCCTTGCAATATACTTTTATTCTATTTTCACCTGTTTTTGTTGTCCAATTGCTTGAAGATAATCTTCCCTCTATTAAAACCTTTCTGCCTTTAGATAAGAATCTACCGCAATTTTCTGCGACATTATTCCAAGCTTCTACGTCTATATAAAAAACACTATTGTTTGATTTGTTATTTATTGCTATTGAAAACTCACAGACTTTTGTTCCGCTTTTGATTTCTTTTAATACTGGATCTCTAGTTAAATTTCCTAGACCTATAAATTTATTCATATTTCTTGTTTTAGTTCTTCTTTTAAATTTTGCACAACTGAATTGTGAATGTTTATGCATCCCTGAATGCTAAGCTTCATTTCTTCACCTATTTTTTTCCAAGGCATTACTTTATTTTTATTTCCTATTATGTATCTCATTTCAAATATTCTCTCAACCCTTTTGTCGGGATGCATTTTGATGGCGCTTAATACTTTATCAAATAGATCCTTTTTGATACTTTCTGAGATTGTATCGCATTCCATGTGATCGGTAGAAGATAAATTTTCTATAAACGAACTTTGGAATGCAGGTCTTCTTTTATTGCGATTATAGATATTAAGACACATCCACTTGGTTTCATTGCCAAGATATGTGCTGAATTTAGCTCCTTTATCCTTGTTGTATTTAATTGCTGCGTTGTAAATTTTATATTCTTTGTCTGCAATCAGTTCTTCATAATCAATGAATGGATTATTTGGGCTTGCATAAGAGTTTACCATATCTAGATATATACCACTATGTCTTTCAACAAGCAGGTTTAAACTATCTTGCGTGTGTTCGTTATTTTGAAGGTTCTCTACTAGCTCTAAATCGGTTACATCTTTATTCATAATATAGATTGTAAAACTTGATCCACAATATTCGATATATATTCTTCAGGCTCTTGTTTAAAATCCTTCCATTCGATACGATGAGATGATTTATTCCTTAAAACAGGATCGTTTTCGAGTTCTTCTTGATTTGGAGCAACAATACCTTCTCTGGTTATATGCACTGACTCCCCACCGATTCGGTGGATCCAATCTATTTCATTCTCGAATCTAACATCTGTAACAAAAACAATATTCTTATTCTTGATATTATCAATGACCTTATCTTGAATTTTATCTATCCAGCAATTTGGATTCATTTTTCTTCTTATGTGTGTTCCATAAGTAACAAGAAGAGGTCTAATTATTTCTTTCTCGGCGGTAACTTCAGTGAAAGCAGATATACCGACATATTTCTCTAGTATCTCATTACACTCCTCCTTGAGTGAGTCGGCGAAAGCAAACCTAACTGAATTTATGCCCATATCCTTTAATCTATTTTCGCACATTGAAAATAAGCTATCTTTGCCGCATCTAGCGAGACCACAAATTCCTACCACTTTCATATTATGCACCGAAAATTAATTTAACATTAGAGGATAAATCATGCTCTCCTGCATTTGCGAGCATTCTTGATACGGAATGATATGATATAAGATCATCGAATTCATCCTCGTAGGCATCTGCGTTTAATTGATGCGATATCATTACTGATGACAATTTCAAATTCTTGCCCCGACGTTCAAGCATTTCTCTTAGGGCTTGTGTGCAGGCCTCGGTTTCATCTTCAGCATTTAGGATGACCGACCAGTCAGAACATTTCACCATGAAATACTTATCTTCACTTAAATCTATAAACTTCATGTTGAATACTATATCACAATTCCCGCTAATTGTCAAATCTTATATTTATATAAATAATAAAAAATTATATTAATGTATATCTATATCATTAACATCGTACAATTATTTGAATGTCGCATGTACAATTATTTGAATGACGCTTGACAAAACAATATTTTTAATGTATGATCATTGGCATGAGGAAATTTTTACAGATACCAACTGCAGTTCAAGAAGATGTCGTGAATGGAAAATTAATCGGAAACGACTTGGTTGTTTATAATTATCTTGTAATGAAAGCTGGTCACGGCAAAACCATCTTTTTCTCAAATGAAAAGATTGGCAGTGATCTTGGAGGTATGTCTTACGGAAAGATTTCGGCGAGCTTGTCTAGGTTGGCAAAACAAAAACACATATTGAGAAGAAAAACCTCCAACAAAACCGCCACAAAATTAAACACAATTGTATTAGAGAAGGGTGGACTTCTGGTAAGGGGGGATTTTCAAAAATGAAGATAGCTTTATGTTTTAGCGGTAAACTAGGGGAGTGGGAACAGGCGAAAGATTCTATTCTTGAAAATATACTCATTCCACTTAAACCAGACATCTTTCTTTTTACATGGGAGTCTGAGAATTACAATAAATTCATAAAATTTTACAAACCCCTTAGATTCAGTATTCTTGACTACAAGAGATATGAATCCCAAATGCATTATCAATCGATAAACGCATGGCAAGGACTCAAACCAATGACATTCGGCATGATGAAGTCGTTCAATGTACTCAATGATTACATGAAAGCGTCATCAAAAGAATATGATTTGGTTATCAGATTAAGGCCTGATTTACAAGTTGATGATAGAATAAAGAATCATGAAATTAAAGATTCTATCTCAAGAAAGCATGTAAAACTTCCTTTTTATGAAGGCTTAAAAGTTTACGACCACGAAGAGGAGCTTAAGAAAGATATTGCATTTAGTTTTGTTTACGAAAAAGCAATACTTCCCGACCAAATTAATGATCAAATAGCAATCGGGCCAGTCGAAACAATGAGTAAATACATGAATGCTTTCTACAAGATTGAAGATACAATCGAGTTTATGTGGATGGAAGGTTACCCTGAATACATGTGCAAAGTTCCAGAAAGCATATTAACCATGTTCTTGAGAATGAACAACATCAAATACTCACCATTAACAGGCTCTTCTAAATTCGGATACCTTAAAACAAAATTAATAAAATGATAAAATTAATAATATTCGACCTTGACGGCGTACTTGTTGAATCGCGCGATTTACATTTTATTTCATTAAATAAAGCATTAGCAGATATAGATCAAAAATATGTCATCAGTAAAGAGGAACATCTTTGCAAATACGACGCATTAACTACAACTCAAAAACTAAAAAAACTATCCCAAGAAAAAGGCTTACCGATTGACTCTCACAATAAAATCTGGCAACTCAAACAACAAAAAACATTACAAGAAATAGATTCATTCAAGGTTGATTTTAGAATACAAGACATAATCAAACAATTAAAATCTGAAGGTTACACAATTGCTTGCGCGACAAATTCCATTCGAGATACATCAAAATTAATGTTGATAAGAAAAGGTTTCTTTGAATACATAGATTTTTTATATTCAAATGAAGATGTTGATCGCCCCAAACCAAATGCCGAGATTTATATGAAATGCATGCTCAAAGCTAAAGCCAATCCAGATGAAACCATCATCATAGAGGATTCTCATATAGGCAGAAAGGGAGCTATCAGAAGCGGAGGTCATTTATGCGCAGTAAAAGATTCTCACGACTTGACATACAATAAAATAAACATTACTATAAAAAATGCAGAAAATAAATCTAAAATCACACCCAAGTGGCAAGGAGGTAAAATGAATGTATTGATACCCATGGCGGGCGCAGGCTCTAGATTCGAGCAGGCAGGATATACTTTCCCTAAACCACTCATAGATGTCAACGGAAAACCGATGATTCAAAAAGTTGTGGAAAATCTAAATGTTGATGCGCGTCATATTTTTATTGTACAAAAATCTCATTACGAAAAATATTCTTTAAAACATACATTAAACTTAATTTCCCCTGACTGCGAAATAGTTCAAGTTGAAGGAATAACCGAGGGTGCAGCATGTACGACCTTACTAGCAAAAGAATTTATCAACAATGAAGAGCCTCTACTATTAGCAAACTCGGATCAATATGTTGAATGGGAAAGTAATCAATTCATGTATTCATGCATGGCTGATGATATAGATGGATCAATTCTAACATTTGAATCAACTCACCCAAAGTGGAGTTATGCTAAATTGAATCAAGAAGGTTTTGTAACTGAAGTTGCCGAAAAGAAACCTATAAGTAATCACGCCACTGTAGGAGTTTATTTTTGGAAGAAGGGTTCTGATTATGTTGAATGCGCAGAGAGCATGATAAGAAAGAATATTAGGGTCAATAATGAATTTTATGTTTGCCCCGTTTATAATGAAGCTTTACTAAGAGGAGCAAGAGTAAAAACTTTTCATATCGAAAGAATGTGGGGATTAGGTACTCCAGAAGATCTTCAAACTTTTTTAAAAAATGATATTAATATCTCACAGAGGTAACATCTCAGGACCAGACCCCAAAAGAGAAAATTCAATAGAGTACATACAAGAAGCCCTAGATTTAGGTTACGATGTAGAGGTTGATGTATGGGCTAGATCTCAATTATGGCTTGGGCATGATAAGGCTGAAAACCCATGCCCCTTAAAGTTCTTGGTTACAAATTATCAAAAACTCTGGATACATTGTAAAAACCTAGAAGCAATGGATATACTTTCAGAGTTCAAGGTTTTAAATTACTTCTGGCACGAAAACGATGAGCATACTTTAACTTCAAAAAACTTTATATGGACTTACCCAGGAAAAAGAGTTTGCAATAAAAGTGTTATTGTTGTTGAGGATGCTCGAGAATATGCCGGTCCAATTTGTTTTGGCTTGTGCTCTGATTACCTCAAGTGAACTTTGAACCGCATGTAAGTAAAACAAATAAATGGCTACTTAAATTCTATAAGGCCTTGCTTCCTAAATTTGAAGCAATAGAAGACACTTTTTCTATATTGATACAAGGCCCTCTAAATGAAAGATCCATCAAGACCATATCTGAATACAAAAAGTATGGCCAAATTGTAATCAGTTGCTGGGATACCGACGACCTATCTCTTCTTGATCCTTATAAAAACGACATAAAAATAATCATCAATAAATACAGTGATGTATTACCTTATGCTAAAAAAACACATTTAAAAAACCCAATAATATTACAATACTACAATACATCCAATGCTTTAAAACATTGCAATACATATTTTACAATAAAATTAAGATCCGACGAAAGCTACCCAAACCTCGACGCAATAATAAAAAAACTCAAACAAAATCGCGATTCAAAAAATACATGGTTTAAAATTATAACTTCTAATATATATTTTAGATTCGACAATCAAGTAAAATTTCATCCCTCAGATCATATTGTAGCAGGACTAACCTCAAGAATGAGAGAGATTTTTCAACACGCATTCAATAAATGTAAATACGAAAAAATTGGCAGGCTTGGACCAGAAGAAATCCTAGGAATATCAAGCATAGAAACATATTTTGATTCGAAACTCAAAAAACGCGACGTGGCAGATAAATCTAAATCTATAGAATTAATGAAAAAACATTTTGATATAATAAGAATAAAAGACTTGCCCAACAGAATATGGACCTCAAGCTACAGAAAGTATGATCAACTACGAGCAGAAGAAGACTGGTGCCATCATATAAATGACATAGATAAATTTAGTTGAATATATTCAATCACAGGATATAATCTTTAAATTAATTATTTATTATGTCCTTATCATTATACAAACCAAACAGTAAAAATGAAGGTAGCGCCTTCAACTTCACAATCGGAACAAACAAAAAGAAAGAGCCGGTTGTATACGTCAATGCCATCCAACAATTCAGTTGGGATGATAAAACAAAAACTGCAAACTTTTCTGGTAATGCTAATGACCCAGATAAGAAAATTAATTTAAAATTTACAGAATTTGAAATCGGCGGAATCATTAGTGCGTTCAAAAATAGAAATGAATATTCTTCGTTTCATGCTTATGAAGACAATAAAACTTCCATTAAATTCGTTCCTTGGGATAAAAAATCTAAAATCAAAAAAGGCAGTGAAGAAGTCTGGGTAACACTTCCTGCTTTCGGAATAACTCTCACAAGAAATGGAACCCAAACATTCAGAGTCCCTCTTGAGCCAGGAGAAGTAGAAAATTTAATCGAATTCTTCAGATACTTTCTTAATGTCCTATATGAACACAGAAGAAAAGAAGAAGAAATAAGAATGCAAGAATATCGATCCAAGAACTCAAATTACAATAAAAAACCTGAATCAAAAAATTCGGAAGGCACTGAAGATGTTCCATTCTGATGAAAAAGAAAAAGGTCTTAATTCACAGCAATCATTGCCGAGCGCTTACTGGTTTCGGCAAGCATACAAAGAATATATTAATATATCTTCAAAAAACAGGAAAATATGATCTTGTAGAGTTTTCGAATGGAATAAAATGGGGAGATGCATCATTAAGTAATTTACCTTGGAAAGCTCAAGGTTCACTACCAAATAATCCTTCGTTACTTAAAAAACTAAATCAAGACCCTAAACTTGCAAGAAGTGCAGGTTACGGATCAGAGACTATTGATCAAATTTTAAAACAAGAAAAACCAGACGTCTATATAGGTATAGAAGACATTTGGGCTTTCTCTGGATACACAGATAAAAAATGGTGGAACAAGATAAATTGCATGATATGGACGACCCTAGACAGTCTCCCTATTCTTCCAGACGCAATCAAGTCAGCCCCAAAAATCAAGAACTATTATACATGGGCTAGCTTTGCTCAAAAATCCTTAAACTCGATCGGCCAAGATCATGTAAAAACATTAAGAGGTTCACTTGATACTTCTCATTTTTTCAGGATGTCAGATGAACAAAGATTAAAATTAAGACAAAAACAAAACATCGCAGAAGATGAGTTCATTATAGGTTTTGTATTCAGAAACCAATTGCGAAAAAGCGTACCAAATTTACTCGAAGGGTTCAAAATATTTTGTCAACAAAACCCCACATCAAAAGCAAAACTACTATTACATACTCACTGGGCAGAAGGCTGGGACATTCCAAGATTGATCGAAGAAAAAGAGCTTGATCCATCAAGAATATTAACAACTTATTTTTGTTTAAAATGCCAAGAATATGAAATCAAACCTTTTCGAGGTCAAAATCAAGATTGTAAATTTTGTGGTTCAGAGAAATCCCAAGTAACAACCAATACCAAAGCTGGAGTGGATGAATCTCAGCTAAACGAAATTTATAATCTAATGAATGTGTATTGCCATCCTTTCACAAGTGGCGGGCAAGAAATACCAATTCAAGAGGCTAAACTCACAGAACTCATAACTCTAGTAACAAACTATAGCTGCGGAGAAGATTGTTGCGTCCCAGAGGCAAACAGTTTACCTCTGAGTTGGACGGAATACCGAGAACCAGGAACTCAATTCATTAAAGCAAGTACAGACCCCAAGAACATTGCTTATCAACTCAGAAAAGTCTTTGAAATGAAACCTGAGAAAGCAAAGCAAATGGGTAAAAAAGCCAGAGAATTTGTTATTGAAAATTATAGCATCGAGCAAGTTGGAAAGCAATTAGAAAAAATTATTGATGAAATGCCTGAAGTTGACTGGGATTTCAATTTCCAAGAAGAAGAAAGAAATGCTGATTATAAACCTCCCGAAATAGAAAGTGATTCAGAGTGGATAAAAGACCTTTATAAAAACATGCTAAAGGTTGAAACAAATGAACTTGAAGATGGCCACAAGCATTGGATGCAAAGATTAAATTCAGATCTAAAACGTGAAGATGTTTTAAAATACTTTCGAGAAGTTGCGGAAAAAGAAAATAAAGAAAGTAAAAAAATAGAACTCGCAGATTTACTCGATGAGCAAGATGAAGGTAAAAGATTACTGATTGTTATGCCAGAAAGAATAGGTGATGTATATCTCTCAACTTCACTACTACCAAACATAAAAAAACAATATCCAGAATTAAATATATACTATGCTTGCAGACCTGAATATGCTGAAGTTTTAGATGGAAATCCATACATACATAAATGTATTCCTTATCACGACTCTCTTGCTAATCTTCCAGCCATGGAAGGACAAGGAGATAACCCTGGGTACTTTGAGATAGCATTCATTCCATTCATAGGAACTCAAAGAATAGTAAACTTCACGCACAACGCAAAAGACAAAATACAATTCGAATTATGCACCTAGTAGAACAATACGCACTTTCTTGTGGAGTAAAGATAGACAAACCATTTATTGATGTGTCTTATTTTCCTGTATCCGCAGATAAATATATAACACTTCATGCTACTAATCGCATACAATCAAAAACATACGACTATTACCATGACGTAATAAATCTTCTATATCCTTATTTAGAAAAGAACAACATAAAAATAGTACAGATAGGTGGAAAACAAGAATACGGAATAAGTAAGTGCATACACCATCAAGGACAAACAACAATCAAGCAAGCCGCGTACATAATTAAAAATTCTCTACTGCATCTTGGAACAGATTCATTCAGTACGCATGTCGCATCAGGCTTCAATAAAAAAATAGTAAGCTTATATTCCGTATTATATAAAGAATGTTGCGGTCCATATTGGGGAGATAAAAATGATCATATTTTACTTGAACCAAATCGCGGCAACAAAAAAGCTTCCTTTGCTGATTCAGAATATCCAAAAACAATCAATACCATCATGCCTGAAAAAGTTGCAGCATCAGTTCTTGATTTACTTGATATATCTCATGATTTAAATGCAATTAAAACATTACACATAGGACAAGCATATCATGTAGGATCCCTTGCGGTCGTTCCAAATCATGTTATGCCAAAAAGCTTCGCTCCAGGTCAACCAGCAAATATTCTAGGCCACGAACATTTTGACGAGCAAAACATCGCCCAATGGGCATACCAAAGAAAAGTAAATATTTTCCTTGACAAGCCCATGAAAGTTGATTATCTTAATACAGTAAAAGACAACATTCATCAAATCAATTATTTTGTACAACCCGATGATACAGACGATTTCTTTAAAGCAATCAAAAAACTAGGTATAAAATTAAAACTAATATGCAAAGACGCTGATACAATCAATGATCTAAGATTAAAATTTTTTGAATGGGACTTACATTTTCTTGAACAAAAAACAAAAAAAGATATTGACAATCATGATAAAATATGCAATAATAGTCGTTATAAAAGCGCTCAAGTCATCGCATCAGAAAGCCAGCTTTATGCAAGTAAAGCTGCTTGGAAACATGGAATCTCCGGAAACCATGATAAAATCATTGACTGCGATGAGTTTTGGGATGACGCAATCAACTTAAAAATTTATAACGACAAAAATCATGGCACGTAAAACAGAATCAACATCAGACAATTCGGTAACATATGAATCACAAGTTACCACAAAAGAAACTAAAACATCATACCCTAAAAATTATTCTGACGGGCCAGGTAAATTCCAGCGCAACTCATTTGGGTTACTGAGCAATGTAGATTATGAATTCGCAGAAGATGGTTCTGTAAATTGGAGAAGTATGATAAAGGACGAGCATTTATTTCCTAATCGATCATGGTTTGATTTACGCAAAAAAGATATGCCCAGAAGCATACAAGGATTAGGAGATCATCAATTATTAATAAAGTTAAGCGGAATCAAAGAGTTGGCAAAACTCAGGGGGTTTACAGATGTATCCTATGAAGTCGTAAAATGCCAACCTGATCATGTTGCGGTTATATGTCACATGAAGTTTTTACCGAATTATGAAACAGGAGGTCAACCAGTTGAATTTCAAGATATGGCAAATGCTACCCTAGACAATACAAGTAGTTTTGCCACAAAATTCCTTGAAACCATCGCCTGCAATAGAGCGTTTGTTAGGTGCGTTAGAAACTTTTTGAATGTACATATCGTTGGAGATGATGAGATTGACAAATCAAACAATCCTGGAGGAGCTCCGTCAAATCGCAGCACATCTCCAACTCTCACACCTCATTCAATGGTGGAAAGCTTAGCTAAAGAAAAATTAAACTGCTCAAGCTTTGAAGAATTTAGAGTTATCTTAAGAGATTGGTGGAAGAGTGAAAAATATCAAAACGAAAATGCCAAAAATTGGAACGACTTTAGCGACATTTCTCCAACCGATTCTAGAATATTAATGAAGATTATAAATGGTTAACTTGATCCATAAGTTGGTCAACTTGTTTTTCTAATTCAGATATAATTTCATCTTGTTCTTGAGTGGCGCCAACTAATAAAGGAATCATTTTTTCGTACTTTAAACCTAAATACCCATTGTTTCTTTTTTCAACTATCTCAGGGGCTACTTCTTGAACCTGTTGAGCAATTAAACCTATATCGCGTCCCTTATAAGTTTTTTGTAAATCTTCATTCCAATCAAATTCTATAGCATCAAGACTTAAAACTTTTTGTAAGCAATTTGGTATTTTTTTAATATCGTCTTTAAGTCTTTCGTCTGAGGTAGAAAAAGCTATAATGTCCGCCTCACATTCTATATTACCTCTACAATGCACTGGGCCATCTACAACCATTCCATTAATCAGTCCAACATAAAACTTATCATCATTATCTGCAGATCCGCCTTCCGCATTAGCGCCTAATGTAATTACATTATCACCAATCACATGAACATTATTTGCGCCAGAAATATAATTATTTGCGCCATTAATTACAGTACAATTAGTTGAATAATTAATAGAGTTTAAATGTCCCCCTAAAATTGCATTATTACTCATATATATAATCCTTTATTTGATTGATTTGCATTTTTAATTTATTTATTCTTTTCTGTTTTTCTTTAACACAAGAAACTAGAATTGGTATAAATTTTTTATAATCAATAGATTTTACACCATCAGATCTAGTATTTGATGCTAATGGAAAATATTGTTCAACTTGTTGTGCTATTAATCCAATATCGTTACCTCTCAACGCTCCCCGCCTTTCATTCCAACTAAAACTTACTGGATTTATTTTTTTTAACGAATCAAGGGCTTGATGAATAATTGAACTGTTTTTTTTCAATCTTATATCTGATAGATTGTTTGAAATTACATCTCCACAGGACTCCATGACATTCGCATACCTTACTTCGATACTTTTACTAAAGTAAGCGGGATTAAAATTCCTTTGTACCACCTTAAAATACATTGTTTCCAATTCATCATCTGGTTCATTAATGCTTGGATTATAAGAAGTTCCAGGCGCAGCCCCACCTCTTTGAAACAATACAACTTCACCGCCACTTATAGTATAATAAACATAGTCTCTGTAATTATAAACCTCTCCAGAACTCCATTCAGAATAATATACATTCAATACGCTCAACCCGTTTTTGCAATTTACATAAAAAGTATTGCTTAAGTAAAAATTATATAAAGATGCACGTTCTTTCGCTAAATCCTCAGAACTGTAATAGTTTACATAATAATAACTTCCAGAATATTGTAATTTTAAATTTACCCAACCATTTCTTGTTTTTATTTTTATGTAATTAGATCCGTCGATTGAAGTTATTAAATTTTCATAATATTCATTTAAGGCTACCCTATAAACTATTCCAGAATAATATGCTTGCTTGACATAAAATTGAAAATTTACTCCCACGCAATGAGAATTATATTTTTGATGCAAGTAAAGACTTTCTGAATTTAAAATTGTACATCTCCTGCTATCCTTAATTTTACAATGATTCCCCGCACATATTAAATTATTACTATTAAAGGAATCAATACTAGAATCCCTTGGTGGTGCTTGCGCAAGAGCCAATACGGCCGAACTATATATAGGATTTTCTAAAGCCATTATTAAAAAGAATAATATTGAATCGAAGAAACAGGTGCACCCCCCAAGTTGTTTAATTTTTGAGAAACAAATATATTTCCATTTTCATTTATTATGAATGCATGATACCCAGAATCAGCACCAGCATCTCTCCATAAAAAAACGCCATAGCCCTCAGAAAAAGTTCCTAACACAGAGTGGTTATTTATGTATTGAGTTTCAAAAGCCCAATGTCTTAAGATATTAGACCTCTTAAAATAAGTCCAACCAAAATGGCCAATTTCCGCCACACTCTTACTATCAAAATAAAACCATATATCCACTGTATCTAAATCACTATGCATAACAGGACTAAGGTGTATCCAATACAAGTTTTGATGATACACCCACCCACCTTTCTCAAATCCAAGATCAATTTCTTCTACATTTATAGCATTATTCCAATAACCATACCCATTAGTCTTTATCATTTTATCATTTATTGATTGATCATCCGACCTAAATAAACATGTATTTGTAAGATAATTATTTTCATCAAGCGCGCAATCTTGACCCTGAGAGCCCAACACTCTTGCTGAGTACAATCCTCCATCAGGATCCTTTACTACATTCGCCAATAAATCCGCCATTTTAACTGTTTATTATTTGGTTATCACTTCCACCAAGTATACTTTGATTAGTGCCGCCATCTATAATATTATTTTGACCAGCGCCAATAAAATTTGCACCTTGATTAGCGGAATCAACTTTTGGCATTTTATTTTGATAACCCCCAACAATAGCAGAGAAATTATCTCCACAAGCATTTTCAAAACCATTACCAATGAAAGAAAATCTTCCAGTTATATCATTATAAGCGCCACCAACTACGCAAGAAGCAAGAGATTGATACCCTCCTGCAGCAAGAGGAAACGGACTGATTTCATTATTATAACCTCCCCCCAAGAAGGTGGCGACAGCTGTTTCTACATAAGCAGTAGCTGCGCCAAAAGTATACAATGAAGCCTCTTTGACTTGCAACTTTGTTGAATTTGTTATTGATTCTATTGTAAAAACTTGTTGATCACCACCCTGAACAAGTCTAACCTGATAATGTCCAGCTAAATATTCATTAAAATCAGTAGTTCCAACAGCTCCGTATATTATTTTTTCTCCTGGATACATTCGAATATTTCCAGGTATGATCAAACTACTCAAGTTAAACCCAACATCCTCGGCTATAGTATTATTGACCACAGCTCCTCTCATATCTAATCTTCCTGCATCTGCATCAAATTTAAAATATGAAGGAGGAGTTGCATCCGAAGAACCAACAGTTATAGTTGACGTAACAACCACATCTTCAGATAACAATAAATCAGTAGCTACGCTGGAAAATGTAACCCCAAAAGTATCCCATAAAGCTTTATCAAATGAAGATGTATCTGTTGATACATCATGGGTTGTATTACACATCCAATATTTATTACCTGAGCTACCATCATCATAAAAAACAATATCTGCTCTACTGTCATTTTTTTCGTACGTTATTTCTTGGCCAGCGGATAACTTGTTTTTATTTATTAACCAATCTCCTCGATATGGAGTTGCGGGGCCTGGATCCCCATCCTCCCCAAATTTTGAAACAGCAAAACTTTGGACCTTGGTGATAGTTACAGTTTCTCCATTTCCTTTTTTAGCGGTTATTGTAAAAGTTAATGTTCCTGGGCCAGTAGCTGCGCTCAGATTCCCAATTGTATATTTATCACCGCTTGAACCTGCTGTACCTTCAGTAACACCACCAGTTCGTGAAACGTTCACTGTAAATTTTCCTTCAACTAAAGTTCCAGTTGTATAGGTCAGCGGTTTGCTTCCATCAAAAACTTGAATATCTGTACCTGATCCAGACCGATCAAAACTTCCATCAGACGACTCGGTTAGTGTGTGCGATTCGTTGCTGAGTACTGCTTGAACATTATTAGAGCCATCTTCAACAAGAATGAGGGTTGTAGAGTCAGATACCCCATCAATTGTTGCAGTTATTGTAACTTTTACATTCGTCGATAAATCTGCATGACCAACCCAAACATTGACTTTAGGAGAATCAACTTTTGTTTGTCCGGATGAATCAATATAAATTTCATCTGATCCACTCCATGTGACACTAGAACTTGAAGTATTTTGTGTTTCTGCGGATAATTTTATTCTTTCTGGCGAAATAGAGCCATTATCCTTATCTTTCTTAAAAACAAGCGACTCGGCATTGATTCTAACACTTTTTGCATTGATTCCTTCGATACCTTGTCTAGCTTTACTGATTGAGTATCTCTTCGTGATAGTTTCTCCATTGTATTGTGCTGTAATATCAAAAGTTTCAGTGTTTGTGCTCCATAAACCTCCATCTAATGAATAGGTGCCGTCATCGATCAATATAGATAAACCATTCTTTGATGTATTGCCACCGAAAGTTATATTACCTGCTTCAATTCTCTCACCTCCGTAAAATAGATGAAACTCTCCTCCTGCCAATTCCAATTGATTATCATCATATGTTCCATCTTTATTTGCGCTTATGGTATGATTCTCATTGGTTAAAACTCCAGCCAGTGCGTTTTCTCCCTGTTTAACCCGAATGATTGAAATGGAATCAGAAGCGGATGCACCTCCAGAGGAACCCTCTCTAACTTCTACTTTTATTACAAATGCTCCTTGACTCCACGAATCTGGCGCACCCAAATTAAAAATATTGGTTGTGCCCCACGAATAAACAACTCCATCTTTCGTAAATCGATATTGGGGAGATGAGTAAAAATTAGAAGCTTCTGCAGAGATTTGAATCTGAGTAGAATTCGGCCCACTTTTAAATTCTGGAGAAAGCCCCTTGTCGTCATATACAATTGAATAATCAGTAGCTTCAAGCTTTACGGTTTTTGCTGATTCTCCATCAATCCCTATTTTACCATCTATAACTCTTGTTATTGTTGAAGATTTTTCATAAGCAGAATATTCTCCTGATACGTATAAAACTACAGCGTCTCCAGTTGTGCCAGGAACAGGGCTTGTTATAATATCATGAAATCCATCCTCAGCATCCAAGAATCCTCCATTTAATGTCGCATTGACAACTATAGAGCCATCCTCTTTTCTCGTGAATGTATGATATTGAAATCCACTAATAATTTGATTAAATTCTAATTCTTGATAATCAAAGACTTTATATGATTGGCCACCAACAATAGACTCCATTTTAAAATAAACTTTATCTTGATCCAAATCGACAAGTCTAGAGTTCCTAAAAGAAACCTCAATATCTACAGACGAGTCATCTTGCAGAACAAAACCATCATCTGCTTCTATATAATTAAAATATCCAGGAACAACATTAATATCAATAAAATCATAATCCTTAACATCACTTTGTCTTATATTTCCTACAAGTGTTAAAGTGTCATTCTGTAAAGATAAACTACTATCTCCGGCTTGAAAAGCAAAGGTTCCATCTCCACTTAATAAAAAACCGCTTCTATCATATTCATGATCAACACCATAAAAACCTCTAGTTCTTATAGCTCCTTGCTCTCCATAAGTAGACCATAATGTTATATCCTGCCCAGATATTGTTCCAGCAAGTATTTTGTCTGCGGTTAAATCTTTTATTCTCGCACTATCCACTGCAGCTTCTGCTATGTTCGCTGTACCAATTAAAGCGTTAGCAAAAACATTAAACGTAGGAGTAGCTACCCCTCCCCGACTTCTTGCTATAATAAAGTCTCCATCATTAAAACTTCCATCTTGAACATTAGCTGGATGCTCTATCCCTGTGTTATAAAATTCATTACCTGTTTGCCACCAAACATATCCATCTCCAAGACCATTATTATTGCCTGAAATATTTATCTCAGAACCCCTGAAATATAAAGTATGAGCATCCCAAGATATTTGCCCATTTGATGGAGAATTATTTTGAAAAGGATTATTTGGCTCCAGGCCTATAGTGTTAGTAAATCTTTCAGTCAAAGATATTTCAAAATCACTCACATCTGTTGCGCTAATCGATTCCAAGCTTAGAGATAATCCAGAAATATTATCCCCTTCAGTTAAGGCTGCTCCAGTAAAAGGACCTTTATTTCCAGCGAAATCTACAGCTCTAATCCAAAAATTTCTAGTTTCATCTTTGGATCCTGGATAAACAGTTTCTATAAATTTAGCACTAGCAGGCACTTCAAATATTCTTTCAGCATTTTTAATCCTCCAGGCTTGGTCGACAACTTCTTTTGGGTGTACATCTCCAACGCTATAGATAACACCATCTGTCCTCCGATATCCAGTATTATTTTCTTGCTGTAAAAAACCAGTGAAAGACCCGCTACCTGTTATTAATGCAAGAGATTCATTCTCTGAATAACCAGGTTTATTACTCCAAACTTCAAAAAAGTCAATATCATTATCAATTGTCGACCAACTAAGGAAGAAATTTTCAAAAGCAGTTTGACCAGATAAATTCCTAACAGCAAAAGGAATTGCGCCTTCAGCAAGTGTTAAACCTGCGCCAACAACGGGGCCATTTGATGCGTATTCATTTTTGTTATGAAAATCTTTAGGAAAAACATTTATTAATTCGCGGCCACTTTCCCTCACCGTATGCGTTACTCCGCTACCAAAATCATCAAAAGGTAATATTTTATAATAGTAACCTGTGGTTGTATTTTTTGTAGGTAAATCATAACCTTCCGACTGTCCTTGGTTCAACCAATGATCAGCCCCCCAATCCTCCTTACTTTGATCTGGATCTTCTATTATATATTGCTGAAATATATCTTGATTATCATTAACATATTTCTCATAATTAGGAACAACGGCAAGTGGAGGAGAATCTTCAATAAAAGTAATATTTTCACCGAAAGATGCATCACCCTGACCAATGATAATTTTAGCGAGAGTTGAGTCTGGATTACTTTCAGAAGGAAGATTAGAATAAGGCAATCCATCGCTTCCGGTTATATTAAAATTTTGAACACTAGATCTATACAAAAACACTTTCGTAGTTTTTTCTTGAAAATCTAATGCATATTTAAAATTAAATTTTACTTTTGTAGTCTCAGAGACACTATCAACAAAACCATCAGTATTATTAAAATCATCATATAAAATATAAGGGGCAGGGTTTTCCGCATCAATTCTTCCAGAAGATAAAATATTTTCATTTACATCTAAAAGTGAAACTTGTAATCCAATACTTCTTTTCCCGCTTTCAGGTATTGCAATATGCTTCAAGGGTATATCTATATAATCAAAATTCCTCTCCCAGAAAGGTTGCCATTGAGACTGTATATAAGAAGACTCGGAATCTTTTTCTAGACTATCAGCAAACAAAGGTCCTCCAGTTGGACTATCAGCAAGACATTTATAAACTACATTATTATGATAAACTAAATCACCCAAAGAATGATTAGTACTAATATCTTGATCACCATCTATTGTATTAGTCCAATAATCAGAATTTTGATCGGGCTCCAAAAAACCCACATCAGTATCAGGCCCACTTGAATCAGTAGCAATCCATAAATCATTTTTATAAACAGTATATTGTCCTTGAAGAAAGTTAATTCCTGTACCCCATTCATTTAAATCCAGTTCGTACGACGGAATCAAAAGGGAGAAGTGAGTTGGACAATTAGTGGGATTCTGATATTCCCAATTATCCGTATCCTGATATGGTAAAAGCGGACTTCCTGCAAGCACATCATTTTTTGATTTATATAAAGCAAAAGATATATCTGACCCTATTGATTTTGGTTGCCAATAAAGAGGGTTTGCTATAGAAGGTATTACAGAGCTCCCCTGCGCTTGATCCTGCAAGCATAAATACAGTCTAGCATTATAGTATACGTAATCTCCTTGATTATATCCTTGAGCACTGTCAAACAATGAAACCTCATTAAGCACAGGAGCAACAACAAATTTATTGGATAAATAAGAATCATTGTTATTATAAAATCCTTCGACAATATCGCTCTGAGGGCCAAAATCTTGAGACAAAACATATATTTGTCCTTCATAAGATACAGTATCAACACCAGAAGAATATGTTACATTACTATCCCACTCTTCATAATCTATTTTTACATAAGGGAAAATATATGAGTTATTAATTATTGATTTATGCAAAGAATTATCTCCACTAGATAAAGCGCAATCTTCATTTGCAGGAGTATAAATAACTCCTGTATCAAAGTAATCGGCATTAGCAGGATAACCACTTGATCCATATATAGCATTATTTAATTCTCTTGTGTATTCAAATTCATTAAACATCTTTGTGGAAATTAGTCCTGCATCAGAAATAGAGTCCCCCGCAACAGAATTCACTAACTTTTTAGAATTAAAACCTGGAGTTATCACATAGACAGGTTCTTGAGTATTAACGTCATACAAATAAGCATGAATTCCAAGAACGTCATTGCTTGCATTTGAATTATTAATTTTCAATTGTTCGATATCAACAACTTCATCATTAGCATCAAGAATATCCCAATTAAACACAATTGTATCTTGCCTCTCTCTGTAGGAAAGATTATCTACCTTAAGCTCATAATTCTTGGGGCTTAATATAGCATCATCACCCTGAACTTCTATTCCTTGTTTAGTTAAATTATAAGTTGGACCAATTCCATATTCGTCATAAGCGCAAAAAACATAATAATAATCAAAACCAAACGCTTGGCTCAAACTAAAAGAGCCATCAACAACTTGATTTTCATCTGTATAAAAGAACTCAATCTTTGGACCTAAGTTTTCCCAAAAATCAGTGTTTGATGGATTTTTATTTATATCCGCAGTATGTTCCTGAATAACTTGATATACATTACCATCACTATACAAGTATTTTTCACCAACAAGATAAAGATGATTATTTAAGCTTACATAATCAGGAGCACTTGCAATCTCACTAAGGTATTCTACACTCTTATACAAATCGGTATAATCACTCAGAATTGTATTACTTTTTACATATAAATACTTGACTACTACATTACTAAAATCATCATCACTATTTATCCAAGAAAAACTAGTCAAGGAAGAATTAAGAGATTCAGTAAAGTTTAAAATTTCAGGCTCAGAATTGGAACAGTTTATTGTAGCAATTGAACTCCTTCCGTAAGAATCATAAGATTTTATTTCAATAGCAAACTGTCTATCAAGATCCAAATCATTAAAAGCTTGAGTAGTAATTTCAAAAGAAAAATTTCTATAATCAGACAAAGCCCCTACAACATCATCGGTCAAAAGATAATTTTGCAATCCTTGAGAATTGTTTAAAATATCATTATCAATCAATATTCTATCCACTCCATTTTTTATGGTAATCTCAAATTTATCAAAAAATGTATCACTCAAAAGTTCTTTAGATAAAGACTGCCCCTCCTTTGAGTGCCCTGGCGGAGCAATAAGTTCCCAATTTATTAATAAGCTTCTTCCAACAAAACTAGCATTAACTATAAGACTATTATCCTGATCAGATGGAGATGAGACGATTAAATTATTAGCAGTACCAAGATCAACAATACTATTTAAATTATTAAAAGAAAATGTAGATTTGAATTCCGGAGCTGATATAGAAATAGTTTGCTCTATATACTGTGATCGTATACCTATATCATTTATCGCGAAAACCCTAACATTAAAACTTCCATAATTTCCCTTTAAATCCACCCTATGAGTATATTCTTCGTAAACCTCCTCAACTAAAGAAGAACCTTTACCAAGATCATATTGAAAAGAATAATTATCTGAAGTACCAACAAGTTGATAATTTACAGATAAATCTGTAACCAAAAATTTTACTCCTAATGCTGTTGATTTCATTTTAAATTTTTATAACGTCTCTAATTGTATAGTCAAAAAGTTCTAATTCTTCAGGGGGATCAGGAACAGCCATATCCGCTTGAGGAGGTATAGGTAAGTAAGGTTTAACAACAGATATATTTTTATCTATAGCATCAAATTTATTTGGGCTATATTCACTGCCTATAATTTCAAATTTATTTTCACTATTTTCTTTTATTCTTATTACACGGTACAATTTTCTATCTAGATATATTTGATTTTCAGAACTCAAGCTAGAAATATGACGCACTAAACCGAAAGAATTGATTGTGCCTTGCTCGGAATCCAAAACATCTTTTAAAGATATAGAATCAACAAGCTCGATTTTATCTTCATCAACATATATTGTAGCCCATTCAGAATTAATTAAAGAGTTAAATTGTAAGTCTTGACTTGATTGAGTAACTCCCTCAATTATTATATCTAAATTTTCTTTTAATAATAAATTATGACCAACCTCAAGCTCGAGTTGAATACAGTCCAGTCCGGACACAGAAGTATATTTATCAACTGCGAAAAAATTCTTTATTGAGCTTAACTTGAGACCTGGATTAGATGATGACTCTTCACCCAAAATAGGTAAAATTGTAACAGGCTCATCCAAATCATCTATAGATTCAGACAAAAACCCAAGCATAAAACCAGAAGCTTGAAGTTGAGTAATTTGCATCTTCATTCCTTCGTTGGAAGATCTTGAATTGTATCCCAAATTAAAATATCCAAGTTTAAATAAATCCTTACCCAAGTAAAAGCTATCCTTTCCATCTTCTTCAACACTTCGAGTTTCATTGGGTAAAGATAGGTATTGATTTTTTGTCAACTTTAAACTTGATGAATTCCATAGTTGATTTAATTTAACTGAATCAGATATAATCGCAGAACCATTAGAATCCAATAAATATATAGCTTTATTTTCATCTACATAACCAATGGGGTTATTATCAACTTTTGAATATGCTGGAAAATTATTTATGTCATTATGATAAACAAATAAACGATTAATTTCATTATCTGTATTCTTATAATTTAAAATCCACGGACTTATATTTGCATGTCCTTCATAATTACTAATAAAAAAGAAATATCCCCCAGTTGCAGGTGATGAAAAATTAGCATCTTCCTCAGATAAAACAAAAATCCACCCAATATTTTCTACATAAAAATATAAATTATAATTCAATCCCTTAGTTAACACTTCCCCAATATAAGTCCAACCTAAATTCCTAACAAAAGCCCACTGTCTTGAGGCGATATACAATTGACCAAAAAATTTAGAAATAGTCCAGCTTTTAAAATCCACAAAGTCCTTCTCAATGCCAATCAATTTTAATTCAGCAGAAGATAAATAATCTTCATTGACATTATTTTCTATACCAGAATTAATATAACTTTTTAAAGAGTAAGTTGATCCTTCAGATATTTGATTCAAGGCATTAATCGTAAAGTGAGATTCTGAATCTATATTCTCTGGACATACATAATGTATACCTCCCGGATTATTTAAGGAATCTAAACCTTCACTGTATATATTTAAAATATTACCGTCTTGCTCTTTTGATAATTGAAAGCTATGCTTTGTTGGGTTTCTAACAAAATAAGCCTCTTCATGAATTCTTCTGGAACTTATACCCGCAGGAAGCGTTCCATCACTAACAAACCTAACCCTTTCACCTTCACTAAATTCGTGGTGATATAAAAGAATTAAATTCTCATCAATAGATACAGTGAATTGCTTTTTTAATATTAGATTACCGACAATAGTTTTTTCCGAAACGACACTTAAAGCCTCTTTGTCGAGGATCAAATCCAAAGTGCCCTCGAATTTTATTATTTGAGGAGAATTTATATTTTCTATCTCAACGTCTTGATCTTCGTCAGATTCATATGTATTTCCTATAGATCTAGCCTCAATATTTTGAAAACTTTCACTTCTAGCTCCATAAGAAATTGTTATCTCGACCCTAGAAAGTCCTCCCAATGTTAAAGCAGGTTTATCTATTATTATATATGGATCAAATATTTTTATCGATTTACCTTTTTTTATTGTTCTATATAATCCAGTTCCTAAGATTCTACCACTCTTGTATTTACCTGATCTCATTTCGTCGGATACTTCAAAAATAGATCCTGGAACAAGGTAATTAGCTTCCATTGATGTATTAAATTTAATATTTTCCCCTTCAAGATTTGATGTAAATAATATCCATTTCGCTAACCTTTGCGCTTGAGATCTAGAAGTTATACCAAAACCTATACTCTCTTTCTCTGAAAATCCAAATTTTTGCATAAGCGAAGGGTCCTCCTCAAATACCATATCAGGTCTAAAAGATTTTTCTTTATTATTAAATTTGACAACTGCGCTACTAAATTTCTTACTTTTATAATCTCCAGCGTAAGTAAATCCCCCCTCATGAACGTTAGAATTATTAAATAATTTAATTGGTTTTTTAGGGTAATCCATTGTTACACTCACTTGCCCCCCAAAATAAGCTATCATTCCCCTGAAGACAGAACTAAATGCGTTTAATGTATTTAATGCTTCACTCTTATCAGTTAAGTAGATATTGCTAGTAAATCTCGGCTCAACTGTGGGATAATTTATTTGCGCGGCGCACCCTCCAAAAGAATATTTATTACCATCTTTATATATATATGAACCCTCAATATCCAAACTTGGCCCAGACACGGTTACGGTTCTTTCGGAAGCGTTGGTGCGGATAATAATTCTTTCTTCTATATGAGAGTACCCAGATCTCAAGCAAGACTTTTGTTGAATATTTTGTTTAATTGCATCATTATATTCATCAAAATGATGTTTATTCATAAAGAAAGCTATCTTCTTCCCTTTAAAAGAAGTTCCATCGCCAAATTCTTTTTTAAAATCGTACACAGAAAAGGTTTTGATAGCAATTTCTTCTTCAAGTGAATAAATCTTATCCTTAATCTCAGAATTTGTAGGCGTTCCCCCATTACTTGACAACAATTCTGTAGCTCTAATTCTCAATTCCTCGTTAGAATAAGATAATATAAAAGATATCAAAAGCTCGACAGTTACATTTTTATCAGCGTACCTCTCCACCTCAGAAGAAGTAGCCCCTTGCCCAAATATATCTTGAAAAACATTATCTATATTAACAGATGTAATTATCTGATCGCGACTACTCATTCCTGGAGGTATGTAATCCCTACTTAAAAATCTTTTTTCAGAGAATTTGGCGGCTCCAGATTCATTTAGGTACCAAAAATAATCTTCAATCTTTATGGTAATATATCCATATTCCTCAGATATACCATCCTGATAATTAACAACATTGTCTGTATGAAAAGCTCTCGGGACTGAAGATTTTGTTTCAATAGAATAACCAGTCTCAACCAATTCATCGCAGTACTTTGCTACTTTATATAGCTGCCATTTATCAATATTATATTGTTCCAATCCATATTTTGCTACCCCGAACCTTGGATTACTTAATACATCATAAAATATCCAAGCAGGATTATCACTCCAGTATTTATCATTATCAGAAACTGAATATATAGATTCTCCGTCACTTTGCCCCTTAAACAATCCATCCCAAGCTCCCTTGTATTTACGAGTAAAAGGATCATAATTTGATGGAACAAGCATTTTTTTCATCTTGACATGATATGACCGTTCAGGTACAGAAGAAAAATTTCTTGAATCAAACTTTAAACTAGCAACTGCACTATTTGGATAATAAAAGTTTTCATTTATTTTTTCGGCAACAGAAGATACAGAAAGCGTTCTTTTATTTAAAATTCCATCCAAAGCGTTATAAACAGAATCCAATCTCTCAAAGGGTTCTACATTAATTTTACCAACTTGATTCATGTTTTCACCATTCGTTCCTGGATTTGTCTCCACCTCACTATCTGGAGTCGATGCAGTAGGATCATATTCATTGCTTAATTTTATAACCTTAAAAGTCATCCCATTATTTAATTTCTCAGTTATTTTATTCCACTCAAATTTTATATTTATTGAAAACTCGTACACTCCCGTAGAAATTCCTCTTATTTGAAAATATTTTCTATCAAAAACATAACGCTGATATCTTTCAAGTACCCCAGGATTATTCTGAACAAACATCTCATAAGACTTCATCACCTCATCAGAGTCAATATTTTGATCGCTATATATAGGTTTAAAATTTACAGCCTGCTGCTCGGATGCAGAGAGTTTTTCCCAATATTTTTTTCCAAATTGATATTTAGGATTATCATTAAGACTTCCGTCAGTTATTATCTCTGCAGAAAAATCTTCGATTTCTAAATTATTAAACAGACAAACGCACCCGGAATCTGGATCCAGCACATTATATTCTTTTCCTGCGGACTGAACAAGTATAACAAAGTCGCACCAATTAAAAAAATTATCACCTTTCCTGTTCCTTCGGCTCATTTCGAGCTTCAAATTAATATCAACCTCTGTAACATTTGTGTTTGTAACAATATGAGAAAATATTCTTGCCCCATTTTCTTTGGCGAACTCTATTTCATTAAACTCTGTTGATGAATCAATATCCTTCATACCTGATATATTGTAAGGAAAATTTCTCCTTTCATTTTGGCTTAAATTAAGCCTCTCGCACCTCTTGGATTGATAATTGACGCCATCAACATACGGAGATGGCCCGATCAATAAAGTATCATATTGCCTAGAATAAGATGCGCCGCCAAATAGATTTTTTGCTCCAAAAGAATTTTGCTCCCCAAGAGATATTTTTATAATATCAGAATGATCTTCTTTTGAATTTTCTGTTAAAATATAATTATATAATCCCTGATTATTCTTAACAGGAACATCATTCAAAAATACAGCCTTATCATAATTTTCTGCATCCATAATTGGATTACCCATATCATCAACAAACCCAACTATAGGTCCTTCACACAGGAGATCCATATATTCTATTTCGGAAAAAGACTCAAGTGCATGTTTATTTTCATGTTTTTCTAGATTTTTAAACTTTCTTTTTGCGCCAATTACATTAGACCCAATCCGCAACCTGCCGTAACCCAAAGGAACCGGAGAACCTTGAGAAACCCTATTTTCTGCACCATTTAATACATAAGATTTAGTATTAATACTTGAGCTTGTAACTTTAGGAGGTTCAGGTGGCTTCATTAATGCAGCAATACCATAACTTATTGCAACCATAATGACAGTTTGAACTATCAGCTTAGTCCAAGCAATCTCTGCAAGCTTTGCGGCAATCCATTGACCAGCTCCTTCTACAGAAGGAACAAGGTGAATTTCTTGATTCTTAATTTTTAATTCTACCTCATCTTCTTTTAGTAAATTTTTTTCTAAATCTTCCTCGCTATTTATTTCATTTATATCTTTTTTTAGTAGAACATATTGATTTCCATCAGACAAAGATTCAACGACGGCATCAAGGAAACCATTTTTATTACAGTCTATGGCATGAAAAGCTTCGGGAATAGTGTCCACATTGAGTGTCCACTTTCTACCAAATTGCTTACCCAGCTTGCCATGTAAATATATACTTTTCACCTTAAACCTTATTTCTTTTTACACTTATTTTTCGTATATGTAAAAATCATCATCCCTTAAACTATAAATTAAAAAAGGAATACATAATTGTTTATACATTTTTATATCAAAAGGAGAAGGAAAAGATGAGGCATTTACATGAGAATGATAAATAAATACGACATTATTTTCAATTAAAACTTCAGGATTAATCCTAAAGTGAACCTCAGGATAATTGCTTAAATTTTGACATCCTAAAAACTTTAAACTTGATCCTTCCCTGCATATCACCCCGCAAGATTCCTCACTAGGTTTCAACTTAGCATATAATCTTATTTGAGAAAGTATATCATCACAAATCATTCACACGAAAGGATTATTTTCTGCACCAGGAAAACCCCCAAAAGGAAGATTTGTTGACTCATGAGTTATAGCTTCAGGATTTTTTGTTCCAGCTATAGAGTTAAACCCTCTTAATTCTTCAATATTCCCAAACCTTTTTTTACAAGCACTAACGCTTTTAGAACATTCATCTTTTAACCAATATTCTGTGTCTAAAAATGGATGATGATCACTAGCAATTCTATGACTCTTTATACAAACAAATACCTGTGGAATATTAAGATAAGGGTTACTTGAATTATGATTAATAATCTGAACAACATCTCCAGTAGAATATCCTTCTGGATTTTCCTGAGTACCTTTAATAAAATTCCTTATAGTATTCCCTCCTGAAAAAGATTCTTCATATCTATGGCCAAATTTATACCATTCTGGCACGGCATTCAACAATTGTCCCTTGCCAGTATATCTCTGAGCGTCAACTTTTCCATATGAAGCAAGATTCAAATCAGAAGATTCAGAATTTTGGGCGTTAGAATTATACTTTAAATCTCTAACTAAATTTTTACCTTCTAAAGTTTCTATAGGAAGTCCTTTATAATTACATCCAATTTCACATCTATAAGTCCAAACACAATGGTTAGCGATTATTGGTCTAGCCGGAATCCAAGCATTTTCCATTTCAAGCGCAGACACTAGCTCGAATTGAATAGAATTTTTATCTTCAGATGTTTTTCGGTTTATAAAATATATATCATCAGGAAAATGAGCTGCATCGTCACTCCTCCCAAAAGCATTCCTGTTTTGATCATTAACGCCCCTTGATGAAACTTCAAAATTTTGATTATCCAAGAACCTAGCAAAAGTTCTTTTTCTTGTAACCTTGCAATTAACAAAATCCTGATTGGCATATAATATCTTAGAAAATAAACCTTCTGGATTAGCTATTGTTAATTTAGGCCTAGGTAATTTACCTTCCCCCTGATACTCAAAACCTTCCATCTTAATTGGTAGCGGTTGATAAGAATTTCCCTGCCATACCAAAGGGTTTGTTCCATTGATCATTGGACAAAATCTATACACAGGCTCATCGTTCACGTTAACAGAGTAAACGTCCTTTAAAAACTCAAGGCTTTTCTGCAGATTGCTAAAATCAATTTCATATAAATCAATAACAGCATCTGGGGTAATAGATATTACTTGCTTATTTAAATTTGAAGAAGACTTACTCATTTTAAATTAATACTAGGCCGGAGATATTGATCGTCACTTGGTCTAGCAGGTCCATAACTAACATTATAACCTAAATCTTTTAGCATTCCAATAGATATTTCAGAAAGAGCTGCACCTTGATTAATTATAGGAACTGCTGGAGCCCTAGCTATCAAACCAAAATCAGTACCTATTTCCCCAGGAAATGTTGGTTGTATTTTATCAACTCCTTCGTTAGATACATTGCGAACCTCGGACCTTAAATATAAACCAGAATCAGTCAGAGGAATTTTATCTTTATAAAAATCAGAAAGTGGACTATTAGTAGGCATATTAAGTTCTGTATTAGAGCTTCCCTCGGCATTCCAGTGATTTAACCCCCACTCTATTTTAGACTGCTTTTCTTCTTCTGATTCTTCAGCCAGGTAAGCATTATAAGCATCCAAAACAGTTGGATTTTCATCAACATATCTCTCGTAATCATTGACATCAAAAACAATCCCCTCTTGACTATAAGATTGAAGTAATTCTTGATACTTCAGCACCGCATTATCACCAATATATTGATAAACTGAAGAATTATTTTCTGATAAATTATAAGCTGCATCAACATTCGCATCATCTTTCCACCAAGTTCTATTTTGAGACCAAAGAAAACCTACACCTAGCATATTTATCAATTCATGCAATACAGTATAATAAACAGGAGTATGTTGTGAAGCATCATAATTAACATTAACAATTTGATTATATTCCGCATTATTTATTTTTTCTGGGTCAATAGTCATTACAGCAGAAATTCTTCTCGCAAAATAATTATCATCAGGAATAACATAAGACTCAAATCCACCAACATATAATTTTACAAAATTAGATCTATCTAAATGAGCAAGACCTTTATTTAAAAATTCTTTTTCTGTATGGGTAATCTTAACTACATTCTGACTCTCAATACTAGAGCCTAGACGACCATGGTGATCTTCTAGAACTGTAAGATTTATGGAAAATTCATCTTGAACAATAGACTCTAAAGTTGAAACCGCATCTTGTATTTCCTTTTTATGATCTTCACTAAGTTCTGTTTTAAAATCAATATCAACCTCTAATCCTTTATTTAGTATTTGAGGTAGCGAAGATTTTTGAAGTGAATAATACTCGGAATTTAATTCTGGGTATGTGCTTTTATATATGTCAGATACGATATTAAAACTTGTACGATCAAGAACATGCGCCCAAGCCTTTAAACACGATTGATTTTCATAAACCATTTTCTTTACCTTACTTTCGCCAAATGTAGGATTAATAATTTTATTCCATTCATATTCAGCATTAGATAAAGTCCAACCTGTAGATACATCTATCTCCGTTAATTCTATTATTCCTTTAGTTATATACAATACATTTTCATCCCTAATTGTATAAGCTAAAACATCAGATCCTATAGTAATTCTGTAATCAACTTGCTCTATCTCTTCTAAACTTAGCGGATTCATAGCTTCATCGAAGACTGATTGTTCGATAAATATTTCACGTTTATCCCATAAATTTCTACTAAATGACTCTAAATGATAACCTCCTTGACCCAGAAGGATAATTTTATCAAAGCCTATAGATGAATTTTCAACCATATCGTATATCTGACCAGACACAGCGTAAGCTTTTTTTACAACATTATATCTATTATTACTGGCTTTTACTATACCATATTCTGATATAGAATTTAAAACAGAAAACTCAATATTACCGCAACTTTCTACTGAATTATCAAGCCAACATAATATTTCCGCAAACAAGAATTGAGAATCACTATCAATAAATGATTCTATAAAAGAAGAATTTAGAACTCTAGATGTAATTTTAGTTAAACCTCTCTGTGCGTAACCCTTAGTATAACCATTAGGAAGTTCAGCTTGAGGTATTTCTCTAACTTCTATCAATGTATGATCTTCGGTATTTGCAGAGGATATATTTTGAGTGTTAAACTTTAAAGGCTTGCTTGAAAAATCTTTTTCTATTGAATCATAATAATGCGAAGAAGTTTGAAAAATTACGCTATCATCATCTAAAGAATTGTAATAAGATGAACCTCTCGGTAAAACAATAGAAGATTTATCATCGCTCAGAGGAAGGGTATGCCCTTGATCTTTTCCGTTTTCAAACCAATAATTTAACCCCCACAATTTCTTAGGTTTAGGATATGCTCCTGCAGAAGCAACATAATTTTCGTAAAGCTCAAGAACTCCTTCTTGAGAGTCGACGTAAGATTCATAATCTCCATTCTCGGAATAAGCTTTAATTTCATACGGAACCCACAAACCAACAAGTTTTTTGAAATCTTGTTGTCCAATTTCAAATCCTATAACTGCTCTAGCCCGATTCTCAGAAGGTTGCAATTCTGTATTATTGATATAAAAACCAGGTGTGTTCAAAAATAAAAATGGAGCATTTATAACGTTCTCGTAAGACCATGGAGAAATCTCTTCTTCTTCTTGTATAGTTTCGTCATTAAATTTCACCCAAGCATTAAGGCTTGATACCAATGAATCGCCTTGGGATTCTATATATAAATTACCTTCTACAGAATTTATTCCCCGACCTATTTTTATATAACCCTTTTCTCGTCCAAAAGAATCTGTCCAAGATATTTCATTACCCGCAGAGTCAGTTAAAAAACTATCTGCTTGAGCTTTAATCTGAAAATATAAATCAATATATCCCTCTTCCCCTCCTCTTATAATGTTAGTAGAATAAAGCTCAAATACTCTTTGATCGACAAAATATAAATCAATAGATTCTAAAGATCGACCACTAGATTCTTGAATAATTATACCTTGATTATTTTGAAAATAATTTTCATTTGTAGATATAACTTTAAATCCTCTGCCGTTTAAAGTTCTTTTCTTCAATTGAATCTGCATTCCATTCAATCCTATGTCAGATAATTTATTATCAGGAATGCATATTTTTCTGTCAGTTCCTGTTATTTTTTGAGTGATTACCTTCGGATTATTTCTTAAAAAATTAGCCCTAACATCAGAAGACTCGATTGTTAGCCTTACTTCATTTAAACTGGATTCATTTAAAAGAGAATTTATAATTGATTGAGTTGGTGTTTCCCCGATCAAGTCTTGATAAATAATTTGTATATCTTTACTCGTTGGACTCTTTAATAAGAAATCTTGACTATTTAAAATCGCGATCACTAAATCAGCAACCCTCCATTGCTGTTCATTAGACTTGTCGATATAATATGAATCCAGCATCGCCTCGCCCATGATAGATAAATATATATCAGATATTTGACTATCAGTCATAGAATCTTCTCTAGAAAAACCTTGTGGACAATAATTCGACCCAAAATCATTTTGCCCAAGAATATGATATTCATCGTTAAGTGAATCGGTAGATATTAGATTGATTTCTGCACTTAAATCACCAATATTCTTAAGATTTACCTGCTTCCTTATGTACCCCTTTTCACCCAAGGATTCAATTAGTTCTTCGTCGTCTCTGCTTGAGAAGTTTATTGTTTTATTGACTATAATTTCCGCGCGAGCTTGAGAAGCTGGAGTTTCATTGTCTATAATTTTATCGCTATTTAAATCAATAGCATACTGCTCGAATCTAGCCCTTATGCTATGATTATTTTTGTAATTATATATATGCTGCCATTCTTGACACACAAAATTGTGAGGAGCTTCATATGGAGCTGGAGCAGAAAACATAAAAGGTATACATCCGTAATGCTGCTCAAGAAAATGCAGTATAGCATAAGCCTCACTATCATCTCTATTATTAAACTGAACCTCTAAAGTCAATAAACTTTCATTGATTCCGTCTTGATAAATCTGAGTATAACCCGCCCCAAGGGAAATCTCTTGCAGTCTGGGATTCTGAGATACAGTTAATCCCAAAGATGGTTTCCACATAAAATCTCTAGTCCATTGCCCTGTATTTATATGTGAGAAATTGCCTAATTCTCTAGTCCATTCTTGATGCATTTCAACAGGAGGCAATCCCTGAGCTTGACCCTCTCCGCTATGAAAATAATAATATTGATTATTTCCAGTATAAAAAACTACATCGTTTTTTTCGTAATAATCATCTTCAGAGTAAGTGGGGGCACTAGCAACAAAAAGAGAATCATTTTTTTGCAATATAGATGTATCCAAGTTCCTTAATTTTACCAAAACATCATTGCTATCTTCGAAATTAAGCGAGTGAGAAAAATCTTGACAATAAAATTTCTTGGTTTGAATGTCAAGAGAATCATATGGATGAAAAGAAGAAGCTCCGTCCCAATTGAAACCAGAAATACCTTGACTATATTTTAAATAAGAAAGAGGCTTATCTTTTGCATCTTGTCCTTGATGATTTTCTAAAAAATGTATAATCGCATTTGCTTCTCGATTTGTTCTATTTTTAAATTTTAGATTCGCTTCAAACGTTAAACTATTAATATTCTTTGGGTGAACAACATAATAACCATTTCCGTATTGATATTTATAGTTATTAGCTTTATAATTTACAATTGCTCCATAGTCAGAATCAAAAAAGAATCTATCTTTTGACCACAAATCAGAATCATCAGAAGGATCAACAAGAATTCCAGATAAAATAATATTATTACTTGACCTGGTTTCATAAGAGTTTATTTGATAAGATTCATTTACTGGCTGAATTCTTATTCTTGTATTCTTTCCATTATTATTCAAAGAAGCAACACTTTCTTCAGGAGCATTTATTATCGATAAATCTGGAGCATCAATTTTTTGAATTTCATTAAATGAATTAAATCCAAACCACTGAAGATCAGTATAATTATAAAACAAAGCCTTATAATTACCTTGAGGGTCATTCCTCCAATGAAGCCATGAATTTGAACCAGCCTTGCTTGGCGAACTTGATCTATTTTCTAAATATAGAAAGCTGTTTCTTTGATCATTCAAATTACCAAGTACTGCCTTATCTGCATAAAACCACAAACCTTGCGCTAAATCAGAATGAAACCAAAAATTTTGCTCTCCATCTTCTATCAAGCTTACAAAAATAAAACCAAACAAAGTATTATAAATCCACGATGAATCACCATCTCTACTAAAAGCTGAGTAATCAAGAATAGAATCCTCTCCAAGATTTGGCCGAAAAAACCAACTAGATTGATACCAACTTAATGTAATATGATTTGCGTCAAAAACTTGATTAAAATCATAAGCTTGGCTAGAGTGATTGATTTCCTCAAAATCTTTTTCTATAGACAATATTTTATATAATCCGTCTGAACCAACTGTCGAGCCTTGAAGACTTATCCTTTGCCCTTCTTGCAATTCGTCAGAGTTGTTCCATTCGTCGTATATATAATATGTTTCAATTCCACCATTACTTGGCCCCACATCATCTAGTGTAAATCGATATTCCCCAGAAATAACCGACTGGCTATTATTTACATCATCTCGAGCATAATAAAACCTGCCATCCCCTGTGTTGTAAACAAAATCAAATTTCTGATAATTTTCTCCAGTTTGAAATATACCCTGATAATTAGAAATATGAGTAGGTTCTTGCGATAGATATATTTTCTGCTGGCTCATTATTTTATTATTTGTTTGATACTTATATTACTCTTTGCGTAAGAATTTTCAGATATCGACATAGATTGAGATTGTATTTTGCCTTTGGTTGAAAAGGTTGCAAGTTTTACTCCTTGAACAGAATACAAATTAGCAAATATTTCAGAATCTTGAATTCCTTCAGGAGAAAAAGAATTTTGTTGATCCCCATAACTATTAAGATTGGGTATCATATCATTCGCCTCGATGGTCATCTCAGACTCAATAGTTTCCACCGAAACTCGAACAGGCAATACGCCTTCGGCTCGAGTATTAACAGAGGTGTGCTCGGATGCTCGAATATTATTATGTATTTTTCTGTTTACCACTACTGAATAAGCCAAGGAGGATATTTCAAATTGAGAATCAATAGCATTATCGGCGGATGAACCGCTAGCTTTCATTTCCCCAAACGATTTCAATGAATGCGCAAAATCAACTTCTGTTTTTCTGAAAAAGTAATTTGTTTCTTTTCTTATTGTTCCATATATATCATAACTCGCACTTGCTTCAATCAATTGAAATGGAGATAATCTAAAATTAAAGGAATTCAAATACATGTTGTCAAAAAAATATCTTCCCACTTGATTTGTATTGATGGGATTTTCGCTCATACCTTTTTTGATATCGAACAATCTATCTATATTATTAGGAGTTCCATTTTTCGCGAATGTTTCTGCTGATATGTAAAAACTGATTTCCAACTTGCCCTTTAGATTTTGAATTGGAGAGAAATTAACAAATTCTGTTTTGGCGCCAGAAATTGAAGGGTCATAATCTCCATAAACTCTTTCTACATTTAGTGATGGAGCTATAGATAAATTAGCAGACTTGACCATCAGATCTTTATTGTCTAAAGAAATTTTTCCATTTTCGAATCTTAAAAAAGGAGAACTCATGATATATAAAATTGATTATGCAATGACTCATAACCCTTGAAGGTCAAAGATACGCTCATTTCTTCATTGATAGAGCCATTGATGCTTTCACTTATTAATCTCACATTGTAGCCCGTAAAGCTATTTATTATATTGTTTTGATCTTGAGCATCCAATATTTCTATTTCAACAGAACTTCTTGGCGCAGATTGCAATCGATCTTTTATCTCTCGAATTTCATATTGATCAGCAATAATCGTAAAATTAATATCAGTTTCTATTGGATATTGTGTGTCAACCTGAACTGGATCTAAATTTTGCGCGATCAATTCATCACCTTGACCTTTTGGTATTGCATATACAGGTTGTAAATTTACTGTTCTAGAAAAACTAAAATCACTAACGGCATCAATATCAAAATCACTTACCTTTATCTTGATGCTTGATTGATCTGGGTATTGTACTTCTGGTTCTTGCTCGGTTATCAAGTTCGCGTATCCATTCATAATAAATGCATCCTTGCCCAATGCCAATACATCTCCATCATCAATGGTTCTAGTTCTTGCGTTCAAACTATTGTATGTAAAATCCGATAACTTCAACGAAGCGGTATTCCATTGATCTTTCAAATTTGCTGAACCCTCTTGATCAAGCACTTGCCCTTGAACATTTGTATAATATACATAATCTCCATCAAAAGGATAATATTCACTAGAAGTATTAACAGCATAAGGATCAACTTTCAAAACATTACTACCAAGATTACCATATACTTTAATATCTACTTGTGTATCAGGGATTGATCCTGCAGCACAATTCACTGAATATCTAGAAACCCTTGCTTTAGTAAACCCAAACCCTTTCGTATTACTGTCGTACAAAATCGCTCCGCTAATTTCCTGTTCATCGAAATCATATTTTCCCACAGAATTTGTATTCAAAAATGGATCTTTTCCAACCATCTTTCTTGAGATGGAGAAATTTCCCTCAAGAGGGCTATTGGGAAGAGCGTCGATAAAGCCAACGCCAGCTACATTAACAGGTTTTTCGCTGATTCCATAACTTCCATCAACATCTTGAACGCCATTCAATTTATGACCATTTATAATAACGGTTTGCTCATAATTAGAGTAACTCATGATTAATCACTCAAAAGTCCTCCGGCCCGTTGCTCCTCAACAATAACAGCAACAACCTGCTGCTTGATTCTTTCTGCTAGATCTGCATTTTTTTGTTCATCATTGGATCGATCCGCCGGATTTTCTCCTGAGGAGCGTTGATCTTTATCTTCTTTAGAGTTAGACCCCTTGTCCATGTTAATTGAAATACTTATGTTATTAGTATTGCCGCCAGTTGTAGAAGATTTATCAGACGAATCTATTTGAGTTACAGCTCCTCCATCATTAAATTTTCCTGCGTTTATACGATCCAGCATTGGCTTTCCTATTTGACGAGCACTGCTTGCGCGAATTACATATTCTCCTTCGCTCAACATTGCGGGAATTTGGTCGATTCCAGACTTGCCTGAGATGTGGCCGCCGCTTGCGTATTTGTTGATTTTTCCTCCTCTATAAACGAGTGCCTTTGTTCCAGATGCTAAATCAGCGCCATGTATATAGTCCATTTGAGTCATGCCTGAGGACTGCAAATAATCACCAACAGATCCTTCATCAAAACCTCCCCCCAAAAGCTCTCGATCACCCCCAAAATCAATACTATTCATCATTTGACTAACACCCATACTTACAGCCGTACCAATCAATTGATTTATTAAAGCTCTTTTTTTTGCTTTTTTCTTCATTCTTTCCTGAAGAGCTTCTTGCCTTTTTCTGCTTTCTTCAGACATTATTTCCTGTATTTCTCTAGAGTCCTCTTGCAAACCTAGGGTTTGAGTTTGTCCGGCATAAAACATTGAAGACATGGGTTTTGATTGATATTTTCTTCCGGACTCATACACTCTAGCTCCTCCGAAATTTGCAGCCAATGCAGAACCAACCTCGCCCCCGTCATTAAATCCTGGTATTTTAAAAAATGAACCTAAAGACTTAAAAGGCGAGAATAACATCTCAAGAATTTTACTCATGAATCCGCCTCCAGCAGGATTAATTGCATCAAAAACATCTCTACTTGGCGCCTGCCCTAAAAAATTACTCCGGCCAACTCCTATCTCTGAACCAAATACCCTACGGGAAGATCTTGATGAATTTATAGCTCCTTTTATATCTGTACTATATTTTTGACCCTGAATTGGTTTTCCAAAAATTTCTGATAGACCTTGAGATGGAGGATTTTTAAAAAAGTCCCCAACACTTCTGCCTCCATTTGAAAGTCCAGGAATAGTTCCTCCTGCATTCAAGCTATGCATGAATGCTCCACCGTATTTGTTTACTGCATCGCGACCCATCACATATTCGCCATCGGTTACCATAGCTGGTACGCCGCCACCGCGACTATAATTACGTATAGCTCCGCCACGATATTTAGCGCCAGGCATTGGAATATTGCCGACAATTTGGTTTGCTATATTTGTTAAGTATGCCCCTTGTATCGCTTGCAAGAAATTCATGGCAACATTATTCAGCACATCATCAAGATCCTCGGCTTGATTGATTGCAGCTTGCATGCCAGAAACCAACCCATCTCTAAAATTTGTAGCAACAATAGTGCCAAGTTGATGATCTAATTCATCTGCACTTCGCCTCATTTTTTCTTGTTCTGCGGCGAATCCATATTGAAATGCTTTGGGGCCAGTTCTTTGACGGATCAATTCATCAGTTATTTGTTTTTCTGTTTTTGCTCGGTTTTTTGCTTTTTGTTCTATATCAGCGTAATCTTCTTTTAAAGAAGAAAGTTCTTGTGACGAATTTCTTAGAAATGCATTTATTTTTTGAAGATAACCAGATTGCTTTCCAACCTCTATAGCAATTTCTTTTTGATCTTCTACACTGAGATCTGCAAATCCTTGCTCGGACAAACCTTGAGCGGCAAGTTCCTTTTTAAACTCTTGCTCAAAGTCACTACCTTGCAATGTTGTAATTAATTTTTTTGTTTGCCCAAATTCAGCTTTTCTTTCAGAATCATATCTAGCAGCCGCAGCAGTATTAATAGCTTTATTGTATGCGTTTTGAGCTTTTTCCGTCTCTGTCATCAGATGTCCCCTCGTTCTAAGCTCGAAATCATATTGATTATTCATTTCCGCAAGCAGATTACTTGAAACACGCATATCTTTATTAAATTTGTCTTGAGCGGAAAGTAAAACTTTTTCTTTATTTAAGCGAAGAATTATTGCGTCGTTTTCTTGCTTTCTGAGCATTTCTTGATCCTGCAATCGGTTAGCTATTTCTGAAAAAAGCAGCTCTATTTCTTGGGGTGTTTTGCTTTGTAATCCTGAAAGAATAGTTTTGCCACTAACCTGCTCTTCTCCAAATAATTCTTTAAATATCTTACCTCCTGAAAACATTTTATCTTCAGAACCTCTAAAGGCTTTAGATAGTATTTCTTTTTGAGATCGAGTCCTTCCTAGAAATTCCATAGTTTTTGCGCCGACAGCCTCTGGGTTTTTTTCTTGAAAGTCTCGCAAAGTTTTTACATCAGCACCACCTACTTTATAAATTATGTCTTCTTCTTGTTGATTCAGGTCCTGTATTCTTTTACTTATTCCCGCCTTTATACCTTCATAATCTTGTTCAGATAAGCTTCCAGACATTCGATCAGAAAGAATTGAAAACATTTTCGAGCTTAATGCTTGTCGTTGTTTTTGTATGTTAGAAGTCCCTTCTTCAACCATTAATGATTTAACAGCCTGAGTTCTTACGGTTTTTAAATGCTGTTGGACAGAAGGTAAATCCCTATATGATTCTTCAGCTGTATAACTTTTCCCTTCTTTGATTTTTTTTAGAACTTCCTCTGGTGCAGAAAATTTAAACATCATATCCGAGAATGCTTCTCCTGGCTTAGGGCTATATCCTGAAAAATATCGCCCCCCCACTTCTGTTGCTGGTTTCAAAGCAATATCACTTAAGCCAGATTCGATAAAACCTCTTATGCTTTGATCAAATTTGCCAGACGTTGCTTGTCGCCTTGCTCGAGCTTCGTCTTCTATAGCTTTGTTAGACTCGTTTAGGCTTGATACTAATCCCCCCAACGCTCCAACCGCGGCACCAATTGCAGTACCCCAACCAGGAAACATCATACCCACAGCTGCACCTGTTGCAGCACCACTCATCATTCCTGATGCAATACCTCCTGCAGAACCAGGCTTATCTGCTCCAGGAATAAATCCAGCAAGCATTGGAAGTCCCATCATCAAGCCCATACCGCCCATTCCTTGGTTCATATTTTTAATTCCTCCAACCAATTTAGCTCCAAGCGTTTTCCTTTTTGCGGTATTAGCTGCAACTTGTGTTGTGTTAGACTGAGAAGCTATGGTGTTTGCTTGTTGTGACACTGTGTTTCTTGTTGTAGAGGTGGTGTTTTTTTGTTTTTCTGTGGTATTTTGTTTTGTGATTTTATCTGCCTTATCTAGTCCACTCTTACTCAATTCAATAGATTTGCCATTTTTCTTTTGTTTTTTAATGGTTTCATCTATTTGTTTTCTATAATCTTCCTCTGAATACATTGAAGCATCAATACTTTGAATTTGCTCGTTTATTTTTCTAGCGAGAGCTTTTCTTTCGTCATTATTTCCAGCGTCTTTACCTATATCTCCGGCTGTAAAACCTTCTGCATAATTTGGCACAAATCCATTCGCACCAAACACATCACGTAAACCATTTGGCTCATCATGTGTATTGGTTACGCCGAGGCCGAGAGGATTACTTTTGTTTATGAGTGCGCCGTGTGAGCCCACACGAATTTGTGAAACTGGAACACCAGCCGCTTTTTCTCGGCCTATTGCATCAGATAATGGATCGGCGAAGTTGGGGATGTGGCCGTATGCTCGAGCTTTGGAGTAAAAATCGTTTTTTAATCTTTCTAAATTTCCGTATTTACCTTTTGGCCAACTCGCAAAAGTCCTCTTGCTGTTCTGTGCCGGAACCAGAGGGTCTCCTTCTTGCCCTCTTTTGTTAATATAGTCTTGAAGCTCAGAAGTATAACCCAGGCTTGCTAAATTTTTTTGAGAAACTTGACCCTTAGGAGCAAAGGCCATTGCTTTTGCTCCTCCTATACCCTCATAACTATCAATCCTGTAGAATTTTTCTGCGGCAGATTTAAGATGGGCTGCATCACCACCACTTCCTAGCGCTATTTTAGCTTCAGCCCCAAGACTTCCAAGCGGTCCAGCCCCAAATAAATCCCACAATGCATCTCTGCCAGGCCTAGGAATATCTAACAATGCATTTCCTGGAGGGTCTACGCCGTAAGCTTCCTTAGCAACTCCTTTCTGAACTGACATGATAATTTTTTCAAAAATTTTACCAGAAGCAACTGCTACATCTGAAGATGTTATTACGCTGGGAATACTAGGCATCTTAAACAGCGAATTAACAAGTTGATTCGAAGTTTTTTGCGCTTGCTTAATTAGGTCTCCCTGTATTTTATTTTTAATTTTAGGATCATTAGCTTCTCGCTCTTTATCATCTTTACCAATAGTAAAATATGGAACATTCACAGCCTTCATCCCGGTTTTTTTTGTAGCGCTAAATTTTTTATCTCCGCTTTTTGCACTGGGGTTTATATAAATTATATTTTTCTTTCTGTCTGGACCAGTATATCCACCGCCATCTTGAGCAGAACCAGCAAATAATACCATTTTACTATCCGCATTATATGTTTGCGCAAAATTCGGTATATATCCCCCCGCAGCATATGGATCGAATCCATGTATACTACCAAATGCTTGTTGATAATTTTTTCCAGCTTTGCTGGATTGTGGGGGCATGATTGCGGGCTGTTTAAAGCCTGCGAAATTTTTGACTGTTTCTGCGCTGTTGTATATGACTGGGCCTTCGCCAGGCATGTTCATACTACGAATTGTTCCAGCAGCATATCCTCCTCGTGCAGCTTGTGCGCGCTCGGGGTCTGCATAATTTGGAATATGACCTGAAGCTCTTCGCCTTCCTTGTGTTAAATTTGGGCCAAATCCCTGTCGATACAAAGTACTTGCGGCTTGTTTGCTTACTACATTTAACGCGTTCGCTTCTGCAACTTGAGCTTTGAGTAAACCAAGTATGATTTTTTCCTTTTCGGTGCGACTGATATCGGTACGCAACATTTCTTTATTGAGAGCTGCGTTTTGACCAAACAATGTTACCAAGCTTGTTTGTATGGCTTTTTGTTTTTGAGCTTCGCTTGTTGTTCCAACCAAAGAAGTTAAACTTTCTTTTGTGAATTTAGCTGCTTGACCTAAAAGTTTAAAAAACACTGCTGTAAGCATAACCAATCCTGGTCCAGTCAGCACATTACCTATGCCTTTGAGTAATCCTGTGGCGAATTTGCCTCCAGCGCTTTCTCCATCTCCAAGAGCGCCTCCTATTCCCTCAGCAAAGCTTTTGACTGTGTTCAATATTTTCTCCATTCCAGGAGCAAGCATGATTTCGCCAATTTGCGCGCTAACTTGCTTGATAGCCAATCCTGTTTCAGTGGCCATTGCACTCATGGTATTTCGAAGCTGCTCATTTTTTTGAATAGATTCATCTGTGGCTGCAGCAGATATTCTTGAAGCTTCAGCCAGAATACCATTTTGCTTGGCCGCATCACTCAAAACAGCTTTTAAAATGTTGATCTGAAAAACTCCACCAACAGTTTGAGCAATCTGAGCTTTTTGCGCCGCAGATAAGGTATCAAATGTATTCGCAAGATCACTAAGTATCGTCTTGGCGCCCAAAACATTTCCCTCTATATCCCTTACAGCTATGCCAAGACTTTCTAATTGGTTCAATGTATCGGTTCTGCCAATACGAGTGAAAATTGTTTTCAATGAGTTTCCGATTACTGCACCACCACGAGCAGTTTTTTGTTGAGCCGCCGTAACAATACCTACAAATTCATCAATATCAACTCCCGCACTCAAAGCAGACTGTCCAGCTCTTGAGATGGCTTGAGCAAAGTCTTCGGCGCTAACCGCAAACTTAACATCAACCGCAGCAAACTTACTAACAAGCTGAGTGGTATCTTTTATTTGACTACCGTATGTGTTCATTGCGGCAGTCAAGGCTTTTACAGCTTCAGCTGAATCCATGCCTGTCAAACGGGTCAAGATCAGAGCATCTTTGGTTCTCTTTAAAGATTCCTCAACGCTCAAGCCTTGACGAGCATATTCTGTTGCAGCTTGAGCGGCAACATTGAATGCTGCACCAGCTTCTTTTGCTACTTTAAAAAGGCCATCTCCAAATTTATCCAAGTTTTGAGTGCTTAAGCCCATCACAACATTGATATCGGCCATAGCTTTTTCGACCTCAACCATATTGCGAACCATGCCTTTAAATGCATCAGCTACTCCATTGATTATGGCCATACTAGCACCGAACGCAAGAATACGAGCATTAGCAGCCTCCATCGATTTGGTAAACTCATCAGCACCCCGTTTCATGTTGCCAAGAGGCTGAGTTGCACCCTTGTCATCAATGGTTATTTTGATGGGCGTACGGCGAATTCTATTTACAGCCGCTTGTACCGCCGCTTCAAGCGGCTTAGTATTACCATGTACGTCAAGATCAATAGCCATATTTCCTTATTCCTTAGATAAGGTAAATATACACCAAAATTATGTCACACCATGTAATTTCATTAAATCTTCCATATTCAAGGTGCCACCTTTCTTTTTTGCTTCCTCATGAAGATCCACTGCGCCCTTGGGTTTTTGTATACCCAATCGTTCATAATCCTCATCCTTTGCGCCAACAAGCGTTCCGCCATCACCTTGTGAAAGTTTATCTTTTACCTTATCTCTTTCTTCTTTTGAACTGCTACCAAATTCCAACAATTTCGCGGGATCTTTTCTTATATTCTCAGGTATATTTTCATTTGAGTCAAATATATTTTTAAATACTCTAGTATATACGATCAGTCTTATTTGATTGTATGTCAATTCGCAAAATGGTTTTCCATAAAACTGCAGACTATCTTCAGCAAAACTTAAATATGGATTGTAAAAGTCTTCTAGTATTGTATATTGTATATTTTCCTCGCTGAAACTTTGAAAAATTTCGTTGTAAGTGAACACAACTTTCTTGATATCTACGTTCTCAAGCTCATCAAAAACTTCTTCGCTAAACAATTCGCGCTTCATTTCGGCATCTCGATAGAAACTCTTGATCATATAAAAGTCATTGAGTCTATCTTTTGCATACTTCTCGCAGGTGTTTCCAACAAGCTGTATTTTTTGGGTTTGCTTTTCTAGCAGCAATTGTTCTTCTTTTTTGATGATTTCTTTTTGTCGATCAACGTCTTTTTTGAGCACTAGTTTTGTTAATGCTTTCTTTAAGTTTTTGAGATAAAAAGTTTTTTCGGTGATCACTTTTTCATCCGCCTCAAGCCATTGACCTTCATCTTTCAGAAACTCAAGCATATCCTTTTCGGTGGGTACACCCCTGCGCTTGGCCTCATTATAATAACCCTCTTCGATCTCCTCAAGCTCAACTTGATCGTGTGGGGTTAAATGCTTTATATATACAAGCTGATCGTCAAGAATCGTGGTTGAGTAGCCACGAACTACATCTCTAAAAACTCTTCTGCGCTTGGTAGCTTCCACGCATTATATGTTTCCTTCTTCGATGTCCGTATCAAGCTTTTCAAAATCAGCTTTACTTACCGCACCACTACTATAATACCAAAAACTATAAAGCGCCGCAATTTTTCCGCCAACAATGTCATACAGTTCATCGCCGTCTTCTTCTAGCTCATAATAGGTCTGCAATTTTTGCTCAAAATCATTTCCCACAAACAAAGGATTCATATCCTCTTCGTCTTCTTTTTGTAAATATGTAAGATTAAGAATATACCATTGTATCACTTTATTTTCGGCACGCACATCTGCAGTGTGATTAAATAAATTGGAATAAGAAGTTTCAACATTAATAATATCCTTTCTAAGACCAGCGATTTCACCTGATATTTCTTCAAGTCGCTCAGAATCTTTTTCTGTTTTGGTTGATGACTTTAAACCCAATCTCTCTGCTTCTTGAGACAATTCTCCGTATTGCACATACATTTTTGTCAAAGCTTTTGCATCCTCTTCGGCAAGAAGACCTCCGGTGTCGCTGTATTTTTTGGCAAGCATCGCTTTGGTAAGCACTCCCTTTTTGATGCATTTACTCATCTCAACACTAAACTCAAGTTCGGCTTCCTCGATTTGACGACGCGTGGGTTGTTTCATGATGATTCTATAAGGAACCTTATCGACAACCTCTTTGGTCACAGACACCTCTTCTTTTTCTCCTGTTTCAGGATTCGTAACCTCACTGGTTTCGGTGCGTTTAACTTTTTCTTCTTTCTCGAATCCAAAGCTGTATATTTCTTTCAACTTTTTTCGAGTATCATCCATTGTAGGAAGTGTTTTTTCTTGTGCTGTTGTTTCTGACATGATTATTTTATTTAAATGTAAAGCCTATAGTATAATTATCTAAATCTCCTTGAATATTTCTAATTGTTTCGTTGCCAATATCCAATGTTCTTTTTCGGAGGTATTGTAATTTTTCGTCGCTAAAGTAATCGGCTTGATCCACGACAGGCACACAGCCTTCTGGCAAATTATTTCTTAATTTATCGAAATTAATTTGATGCTCTTTATGTAAATCCTCAAGCATTACGAGGAAACCCTTAAAAAGAGAAACCGTATTCCTGTGGCAACATTTATCGAAAATGTCTTCTGCGTCCATAAAACCTTATACCTTAAAAGGATATACACAAAAAAAAATCTTTCGTGTAAAAACATACATGGCAGAATTTCTATCACCCTCTGAGAGAGCAAGTATTGCAGCAAACCTACTCGACCTACATGATACATTTGGACGAGACATTGTGGTATACAAAGAAGCAAAAAAAGTTGTTGTTAGCACCGACCCAGGCTACAATTATTTGTACGGAAATGCAGGAAAAAGTACGCCCAACGTACAAAACGTTCCCGTGAGAAAAGTTTTCAAAGCAAGAATAAGATATGATACCGACAGAAATCTTGAATATTTTGGAGAAACAGATGCTCAAATAAAAATTAACAGACCAGACCCCAACAGTACAGTTCGCATCAAATTAAAAGTTGAAGATTACGAGTATATAAAAGAAGCAAAAAGAATCGAGCTTGATGGAAGAATGTTTCATGTTGAATCGGACCCGCGTCCACATGGACTTTTTGACACAATTCAATTCACAACATTATTTTTACGACCAATCGAAGCAAATGGCCAATCCACTAAATAGATCATTAAAAGCTACGCTAGCAAGAGAACTAAGAAACGACAAAGAGCTTCAACTCAAAACTCGTCAAATAATAGAAAAACAATTCTCAACAATTAAGCGAAAATTTATAAATGATTTTGAAACACATCCAGTCACTCAAGAGTTGAGAGGCGGATCAGGCTCGTCAAACATTACAAACAGCTTGCCCGAAGGAAATTTGTTTGGATTCATTGGCTTTGAAAGAGGTTTTGATCCAATTTCATCTCTTGAAAAATTGATCGCAAAAACAGACATCATAATAAAAAGAAGGAGAATGGGAACATTCGGATTCATTTGGACTTATCTAGTAACATCTCCGTCGCTTCAAGAAATGTATAGCGCGACACCATTACCTTGGGCAAATGGATCAAGTTGGCTTCGAGAACTAGAGGGGCGAGGCATTCCAAATCTTGGTCAATATATGCACAAAAGAATCACATCCAGTAGATCTGGAGCTGGCTTTCAAAATACCAATCGAAGCAACGGAGGCAGATTAAAAATAGGCTACATCAAGGAATTACTTCTTGAATTCGAAAAAAACCTCAACGCCATCGAAGCATCAAGAGTTTCTCGAGCAAATTTCTAACATGAAACCACAATTCCAACACGAACTAACAACCAGCTTTATGCTTTGGGCAGATCATTTTCTTGTCGAAAAAGCAGAAGCTTTTCAGAATTATGTATCCCCCTTGTATCCAATGGCCTCAGACGACCAACTTGGAGAAGGTTTTGTAACTTACAGTAGTCCTCACAAGCAATGGGTTTTTGATGAAAGCATTGAAGGCGCGCAAATTCCAAGTGGCATATATAACAATGGAACGTTCATGGAACGAGGGGACAATGGATTGATTATTGATTTTGATGATGGTCGAGTTATTCTTGATGCATCGTTCGGCGCAAACAATAATACATTAAGCGGAGAATATTCTGTCAAAGAATTCAATTGGTACATCACAAATCAAACAGAAGAACAGCTTATTATAGATAGTAAATTTGATTCAAATGGAAGATTCAAACAGGATCTCTCAGGAATAGCTCCACACAAGCAAGTTGTTCCTGCGATTTTTGTGAATCCAGAATTGATCGAGAACGAACCATTCGCATTTGGCGGAGAAGATAAAACAACAACCAACATTCGATGTGTCGTTTTCGCGGAAAATACATATCAACTTGATGGAGCATTATCATTTTTCACTGACTCCAAAAATGAAGTATTCAAAAAATTAGAATATTCAGACTATCCATTAACAGAATACGGAGACATCACAGGATTCAATTACAAAGAATTATCAAACAACAAGCAAAAAAACTTTTTTCACATTGAAGAAGTGCGTGCTTCCAAGCTTAGTGATCGAGTCAGCAAGAACATTGATCCATCTCTTTTTGTTGGTTTCATTGATTTCGAAATCACCAACTTAAGATTTCCAAGATCATAAATTTCCCTTTATATAATAAAAAATGTAATTAACAACAGAAATTTAACTTCATCCTTAAAATATTATGGCAAATAGAGCAAGAGTAATTTATCAAAGTGAGGCGCTGTACGCTGGTACAGTAGATGCCACAGGGCATCACTATTCAACATCAACAGACAGCTTCGCCTCAAGAACCACGCATGCAACTCAAGCAGAAGTTGACGCCGCAGTAGCAGGAGGCGCAGAGGCAAGAACAGGTATCATGCAATTGCGCAGGGTGCAAAGCGCAAACTATAGCTTCACAGTTAATCGTCAAGATGTAAATCAATTTGGTCAACTCGCTAGAATCGACAGTGTTGCAATTGACCCTCCAACAGTAACGCTTGACTTTTCATATTATTTAACAAATGGAGTCAATGAAAGAATTCTGGGATTCAATGTTGATGGAGCAACATCTGCACTTGCAAATGACGTTCTTCTTGGAACCGCGAACGAAACAGCAAATCCAGATGGTAAAAACTTTTTCATCTTAACAACACCTCAAGGTAAAGATGCTGTAGGAAATGCTAGCGCAGAAACAGAGAAAAGTGTTATTGCATTGGGCAATGGCTTTGTATCAAATTATTCAATGGAAGCTTCAGTAGGAGGCATGCCTACTGCCAGCGTTACTATTGACGGTTTAAATTTAAGTAGTTATACAGGAACTCAAGCAAAAGACCTTCCATCAATTAATACTCAATATGGTATTCCAGTAACAGGTCAAGACTTTTCTCTTCCTGATGCAATCAGCGGAGTAAACGGAACAGATAGTGATATTGATTACGGAGCAGAAGGAGTTTCTTGCTTGCGTCCTGGAGATATCACAATGAGCTTGGGATTAGAAGGTCGAGCAGGTCTTTTTGAAAACCTTCCTCACTCTGAGCCTGAAAAAGATTTTGACGCAGGATCAGCCCACATTCAAAGTTTTAGCATTGATCTCCCCATCGGCAGAAGCACTATTCAAAGACTTGGAAATCCTTATGGATACACAAGAGCAACAGATTTCCCTGTGAACATCTCTGTGTCTGTAAGCGCAATTCTTTCTGACCTCAAAGAAGGAAATGTTACAGATTTGCTTTTCAATAATGAGAAACATACTCTTGCATTCACACTTCGTGAACCAAATCAATTTGGAACCGGAGATATCGCCACAATCTACACAATTAAAGGTGCTCAATTAGAAGGTGAATCATTCAGCTCATCAATCGGAGACAATAAAACTGTAGACTTGACATTCACAGCTCAAGTTGGTGGTCCAGAAGATACAGAAAATGGAATATTCATTTCTGGATCTAAAAATGCTCTAACAATAGAAGATTTATTCGCTTAATTTAATTAAAGTTTAATTTCTAAAAAAAGACTCTTGACTTTTATCGGTCAAGAGTTTTTTTTATTCTAGATACATTCTCATTCCATCGAGACGGCCAATTGCAAAAGTGAATTCAGTACTAACACTCATATTGTCTCCGAGCGTTTGAGAATAGCTTTGTGATTTTAATTGTGCGCCGTCTATATCAAAAGTCAGCTTGCTTGCCAATCGATATGAAAGGTCTAGATCTATTGTATCAAAGTCTATAGTTGTTACCGCAAACTTTCTCCAACCTGAATTTGTAAAAATGTGAATAAAATGACTTTCTAAAAACCTATCTTCAATATTTTCATTTCCAATGGTAGGCCTGGAAGATACAGAAAGAGGTATTGAACCCCATTCATTTCCACCAACACAAACAAAAAGATAATCGTCATTGACGGCTATTTCTTCGTCGCCTTTTATACCAAAGACACTTCTATTGATAGTCTTAAACGCAGTTCTCCTCCAATCATCCTTTTGAACGGCGATATAATAATAATTGTCATCAACAAGACGCTCTCTCTCAACACCTATCAATCTTTCGGATATAGGATGCTGAACAATCATATCATAAACTGCGGCCTGACTAAAAAAAGAATCAGTAGAACCTTCATCAAATCCACGAATAATTAAATCCATTGATATGCTACCAATGATCGGCAACTTTAATTTTCTATTGAATACATGATTACTACCAAATCCATATATATTTTGTCTTTGCAAGGGAATTGACACGCTAATATTTTGAATTGCAGCTTGAACCTGCTCAACTTGAACTCCACCTTGTTGACCGCTATTTTTTGTTATTTCTACATTTATATCTCCAGGCTTTACAACAGAAAACTCTGGATCAAATTCTTCATCAAAAACATTTCCATCTAACGAGAGAACCTCTGACGATTCAATATTATCCAAACCAAGTTTTTTCGCAGGCAATGTTGGCTTATTGTTGGCATCATAAAAATCCATTTTCATGTTGCTTCCTGCATAGGACAATGTACTTCTAGGAAGCTGACCAACACTTGCGCTGTATTGATAATTTGTTAAAAATGCATTACCAATACCAATAACATTATAATCTTGAAAATCAGATTCATTTTGTAAAAAATTTAAGTCTTTGTGTTCATTTTTATTGCTAGCAACAACAACAATATTAACATCATCTGTACTTGAAGCAGTAAGAAAATTACTCAAAACACTTGCATTTTTTCCAATAAATAAACCAGCATTTATTTCATTTTGACCTTCAGAAAATAAATAATTTATATTGCAATTTATATCAGGCTCGCGAACAACTGGGCTTTGACCATTTCGAGTAACAAGTTGATCAGATCCAACAGCCTTTATGTCAGTCACTTGTTGAGAAAATCCATAATCCAGGCTTTGCACTCTGATAAGATCGTTGTATGTTGACCCATTTTCTTTGTACGCAGGAGCATCGGTGAGTAAAATTCCCAACCTTTCGTAAGTCAACCGACTAATTACACCTTGCGCCATTAAAGTTATTACACAATTTCTTTGGTTTTAGTGTAATAAACCTTGCTTGTTATGCCGAATAAAAGAATATCCGAATTAGATGAAAGTGGCCCGCTTTATTCAAGCGAGGTTGGATTTAATTACTCCCAAACACAGCCCTCTGGATATCAAGCTGGAGATGAATGGTACTTGATGCTTGCTAAACCAAAAATAAGCAATGAAAAAATAGCATATTCTAATTTCAGAAAATCTATACTTACAGATTCAGTCAACCTTCAAGGTAATCAAAAAATTAGTGGAGTAAAAACATTCTCAGATCCATGCACATTAAAGAAGAGAACCTACGTAACTTCCATTGTTGATCCATCTTCTTCGGGTGACATTAGTGGCTATAATTTTGTTGGGCAAACTGGATACTTCAAGGAGATTATCGCGGGAGACACAGGCAATCTTACAGGCTCTGGATATTCCCTACAGACAAACAGCCTTTATGTTGAGGGTGACATTATAATATCTCAAGATTTTGAATCCTCTGAGTCGTTTACTAATTTGCAAAACTTTGAGTGCAATGAAATGAGCGGATTCTCGAGTGCCACCTTAAAATCTGGAATAAACATTTCTGGAGATATGTCAATATTAGGCAATTTATCTCAAAACTCAGGAGACATAAACCTGAAACAAAATATTCATTTTAACGACTTGGATTTTCTTTTTTATGATACAGGAATACTTGCTTCAGGATCAAATGAAATATTCATAGATATACTAAACGATGAGCATGTCAAGATTAGCGACTCACTTACTGCAGGAAAAAATTTAATAGTTTCCAATGGAATCAATTCTGGATCTTTATCAGCTGATGGAGATGCATATATTCATAAAGCCACATCTAACTCTGGAGAATTTTTGGCAGGAAATGAGGAGTCTGTAGTATTTAAAACATTATTAAATAGCGGGCAAAATCAATACACAATACCTTTTCCAAAAACTTTTCATGAACCACCTATCATTTCAACAAACATAGAAAATGGCTTCGATTTGAACAGTGGAGATCCTCAAGAATATATTCAAGACTTGGAGCGAGATATCATTATTCCAATACAAGATATCAACATAACTGGCTCTGGGATTTTTAGCAAAAAAAGTTTACTTGGAGATCATGAAAATCAACTAACAGTAAATTTACCATCCATTGATTGGAGCGGAGAAGGAACATATACCGTGGGCGAGTTTAGCAATCTGGACGACACTCAAGACGGAATAGGAGGAGTTACTATAGAGTATTGGATTCTATACAATGGATTGGGCACAAGTTTTGGGGGAGGTTTAGATTTTTTGCTTGAAGATGACGATGAAATTGAAATACATGCAGAGGGAACAGTGAATCGTTTTGGAAATGTACCTATTGCAGGCTTACCCGAAGAAGCGCAGTGGCATCATTTTGCAATTTATCTATTCCGAGATGATATAAATATTCCAGTAGGCGGTATAACAATGTGGAGAAATGGCTCCAGAATCATACATAAATGGTTTCCTGGAACTTCTTCCACATACAATACAAATAACATCAATAGGTTGAGAGTTGGAAAATGGGCAGGAACAGAAGATAGCGCGGGAATCCGCACAGGAAACATACTTGTTGATTCAATGAAAATCACACAAGCAGATAAATATGGAAGATCAAATGAAACAATAACTGTTCCTTCAGAACCCTTTGAGTTAGAACAAGATACGATATCTTTAATAAGATATGAAAACAATATAAATCCATTCTCAATATCAAATATAACCGAAAGAGATTATCAGATAAAATTCGACAAAAAAATCAAACACAATCAATGCTCAATTCACACAAGCGCAATGAGCAAATCCTCATCAGAGGTATCATCAAATCAAAACATACAAAGATTCAATTCAACCCTAACTGCAGGGCAAACATCTTATGATATTTCATTTCCGCAAGAAAGATCAGAAGCTCCATTTGTCAACGCGTCAATCAACGGACTAGATGATAGTGTACAATACGCAATATCTGGTGTAAATACACAAGGATATAAATTATTTTTAGAATCATCTGCTTCAAATGATTTTGAAGTAAACACAATCATAACAGAAAAACCAAAACAAAGAATCAGCTAATATGCCCACAGACAATAGAATTTCCAGCATGCCAGAGGTTAGTGTTTTATATTCTGATATAGAAGTTATAGCTCCTCCTGCAAATACAGGTCAAAATGACGACGATGTTTTGTTTTTGATAACAAGATCAGGAGTTAAATCCGAGAAAATAACATTCAAATCCCTTAAAAGCTCTATTGTAGCAAACACCGTCTCGCTCACGGGCAATCAACTTATCAGCGGAGAAAAAACATTTGCAGATACATGCATTTTTGAAGACACGGTGTTTTTAAATGAAGTCATAGACACAAATTATGAGGGAGATATAAGTGGATATAATTTCGTTGCACAAACAGGTAGATTTGATAGTGTTGGATTGGGAGTTAATTTTGCAAACAAAACCAGATTACCAGAGTATGACGTTCACGTAGAAGGAGATATAAATATCGAAGGAAATTTTGCCTCTGAAGGTGATCTAGTTTTTGATGGAGATTCTAGATTCAACAATGTTATTGTTTCAGGAAATCTTACGACACATGGCAGTGCTTTATTTGAAAGTGGATTGAGCACATCAGGAGATGTAGACATTACTGGTTCAATGAATGTTTCAGGAGAGCTAAACATTGCAAATAAAATTTCTCAAATTGATAATCCAGATAGCTACATAGAACTTTCGGGCAGTTCGTTAAAAATTTCTGCAGACGCAAACAATTACATACATTTAAACGAGCAACAAAATAAAGGCCTCGATGTGGTAGTCAGCGGAGAAAAAAAGTTTTCCATTGATGAATTGGGTCAAGTTACAATAAACACAGAAACAAATTCAGGAACATTAACTGTTGCAGGAGACGCTTATCTTGAAAATCTATATGTAACAGGATCGAACGGATCTTTCGAAAAGGTTTTTGCAAAAAGTTACGACGAGAGTATGCAATTCACAACAAACTTAAATCCTGGAAGAGCAATTTATGAAATTGATTTCCCAAAAACATTTGGAACAATTCCCACGGTTCATGTTGGCTTGCAAAATGATGCTGGCGAACCACCTTTAGCATTTAACATTTCAAATATCACAACAGGGTCTTATTTTATAAATTTCGAACAAGATTTGGTTGGAGAAAATTACCAAGTAACAACCAACGCAAGAGTTCTAGAAAAACAATCCATACATCAAACTTCTATTCAAGCGTTTTCAACATCAATCATTGAAGGAGAGGAATCCTACGAAATAAATTTTCCAGAATCTTTTGCGGCAGATCCTGTTGTGACCGTAACTTTAGAGAAAAAATATTCTCCAACCCCAGAAGATCCTGGAACACAAGGTGAGACATTTTTATATGGATGGGAGTATTATGTAGCAACTCAAGACAACACTTGGAGAAGGGTGACCTCTGCAGAAGTATTCAGAGATTCGGGGACAAGAGGTGATATTGATTTTGACAACGATTTTTATTATATATGCCTTGATGACACCTTGTGGGGGAAAATTCCCTTGACAGTTGCAGATAAAACGCCCGAAGACACAGACGCAGATGGATTCGACTTTGATGATGGATACATTTATATAAATACCAGTGAAGGATGGAAACAAGCTCCAATTGCTACATGGCCATTCGATGAAAACCCGACAATGGCGAGATACACAATTTCAAATGTCGATCAAAACAAATTCACAATTAATTTTGCAGAGCAATTAAGTGCGCAGTATAATGTGCATATTTTAGCCTCAAGATAAAGCTTGACATTTCGCAATCTGTCTGATATAATTCAGGCATGAAAAATCTATTATACAAAACTAAATGTTATTTAGTGGGCCACATGCAATACGTTAGTGGTAGAAACTGGAGAGATCATGTTGCGGAACAACTCAAGCCTTTAAGTATAACTTGTTTTGATCCATACAAAAAACCATTCATTAAAGATGTAGAAGAAGATGAAGCTTCCAGACAAGAAATGGAAACATGGATGAGCACCAAACAATATGATCGCGTAACAGAAAGAATGAAAACTGTTCGAGCATACGATTTAAATTTGGTTGACCGAAGTGATTTTATCATAGCGCACCTTGTTCCTGAAGTGGCGAGTTGGGGCAGTGCTGAAGAGATTGTCACTGCTGTGCGCGAGAAAAAGCCTGTGTTTGTTAGCATGGAGGGTGGAAAAGCAAAAACTCCATTATGGATGCTCGGCATGTTTCCGCATAAATATATTTACAATAATGTAGATGAAATAATAAACATGTTGCATGCAATTGACGACGGCAACAAACCAATTGATTCAGATCGCTGGAGGTTATTAAGAAAGGAATTCAGATAATGCACATTTTAGCTTCGACATCATATTTTCAATTTTTCACAGGAGATTTTCTTCTCTTTGGTTTTGTTGGTTTTGTGGCTTGGTGTTTTCTGAAAAAGAAGGACGATGAGTTTTATGACAAATAAAGCCTTGAAATATTCAGATGTTTGCTTGATTCCCAACTACAGTGAGTGTGAATCTCGAAAAGATTGTGATACATCAATAAACCTATTCGGCAATCATTACAAGCTTCCGATTATTCCTGCAAACATGAAGTCGGTTATAGATATGAAACTTGCAAAATGGATGAGCGACAATGATTATTTTTACATCATGCATCGATTCGATAACGATCTCGCAGAGAATGTAGCCATTGCAAACGCAGAAAACTGGAAAACAATTTCATTCAGCACAGGAATACAAGACGTAGATAAAGATAAGCTTTTAAAAATCAAAGCAAGAAAACATAAAATACATTTCTTGACAATAGATATTGCCCACGGCTATTGCAAAAGAATGATTGACATGATAAAATTTATCAAAGAAAACTTTGAAGACATAAAAATTATTGCAGGCAATGTTTCAACTCCTCAAGCTGTACGCTCTCTTGCCGAGAGCGGCGCTGATATCATCAAAGTGGGCATAGGCCAAGGTTCTCCTTGTACCACAAAAGACAAAACAGGATTTACCATGCCAATGTTTAGCTGCGTAAAATGGTGCTCCGACGTAACGCTTGATGAAGGAAATCGCATTCCGATCATTGCTGATGGAGGAATAAAATGCAATGGAGATATCGCAAAATCTTTGGTGGCCGGAGCAACCATGGCTATGGCCGGAGGGGTTTTTGCGGCGTGCACAGATAGTCCTGCATTAAACATGAACATAAATGGCGCCAACCATAAAGCATACTACGGTTCAGCAAGCGCAGAAAACAAAGGTCACAATAATCACATCGAAGGAAAGCTGAATCACATACAATCAAACAACATGACTTTTCAAGAAAAACTATTTGAAATAACTCAAGATCTTCAAAGTGCAATCAGCTATGGAGGAGGAAATGATATTAACATATTCAAAGAAGTAGATTATCATTTAACATGAGCGCAGAAATAATAAAACAATTAAAATATGAAGATGAAGGTTCTATAATAAATTTAATCCTAAAATCATTACAAAATAATGATGAAATTTGCGCGATTCCTATTTTACCAACAAAAAGAAATGCAATAAACTATTATAATTCTGAAATCTTCCCGATTATTTTTGATGAAGATCCTGCGCTTGGTTTGTTTAAAGGCAAAAAACTTATAGCAATTTCACTTTGTTCGACTAAACTAGACAGAACCTACGACACAGAAATTAAAATAGCAGCAGGATCAATAGATATTGTAGACCCTGAATTTAGAAGGCGAGGCATCTCAAGTAAATTGAGAACAAAAATATTACATGTTTTGCGATCAAAAGGTTACAACGAGGTTTATCTTAATATCAAAAAAGCGAATAAAGCTTCGCTTGACTGCGCCTCAAAGGTTATCAACTCAGTATCAGGAAATCAAGAAGAGATATCAACCTATTATTCATATAAAATATGATTTTATATACAATCATTCTTGTTCATTTCGCGGTAATTATTTTAAATTTTCTGGCCTTAATATTTTTAAGCGTTGAGCTCTTTGATATTGAATCAGATTACGATTGGTTTATATGCTTACCTTTGATAACGCTGATATTATCATTACTTTCATCAAGAGACGGATGCTTCTTGACTAGAATAGAAAATAAAATAAGAAAAAAACAAGGAAAACCGCAAATAAAAGCTTTCATCAAGCATTACATAATTAATTTTCTAATTAAAAACAAAAATAATCCTTGACATTCACAATAATATATACTATAATCAATTCCATGAACAACGCAGTAGCAAAACAAATAAGAAAAATTTTAAACTTTGATCCGAACAGTTCGGATGAAACAGTAAAGCGGGTATACTCTCGCGCAAAAAAACAATACAACAAATTATCACAAGGAGCAAAACCTTTGTTCCTTAAAGAACTAGAGAAATTATACAACGCAAATTAATTATGGAAAATCAAACACAAGAAAAACAACAGTCAGAGTGGCGCAATCGTGAGCTTGGAGCTCTTTGGGTTCGCAGCGGAAAAAGTCAAAAGTATCTTTCAGGTACAATCAACGTAGAAACCATGCCAGGAGTTACAGAACCTGTCAAAGTTGTAGTATTTACCAACAAAGGTAGAGAGAAAAACGAGCGAGCGCCCGATTATGTTATCTACAGAAGCGAAGAGGCATCTCAGGCAAAATCCAATGAGCAGGTCGAAGAGGTTGCAAAGCAAGCCGTGCAGGAAGCGCAGTCATCCAAGGAATCTTTGAATGAAGATATTCCTGAGGAATTATTTTAATCAGTGTAAAGAAACGTTATGGAAAAACAATTTTGGCACAGTAAAAAGTTTTGGGCGGCAGTTGTAGCTGCAGGGGTTCCAATTCTAAATCACTTCTTCAGTTTGGGGTTAACACAAGAAGTTGTGATGCAAATCGTTGGCCCTATTGTAGCTTATATTCTTGGTCAAGGTCTAGCTGATCTTGGTAAAAATAAAAGCTAATCGTTCTTTTAAAATTTATGGGCGCGTACTGGATTCGATTTAAATTGAATTGAGTATGATGCAAGTCGAAGAGATGCCTGGCTTCGTAAAAAGGCATAAGTTCATACATGGCAAAAACAAAAGTCGTGTTGTAGCTTTCAGCCCAAAAGCTGAAAAGCTCGCATTAGCAGCTTAAACTGCTACCCCTCTCTGTCAGACGCAGATACGGCAGAAGAGGGGTCAACCATCTGCAAAACAGAAAAAGTTTTCTTGTATCACAAACTGTAAATAATTGAAACAAGAAGTTGGATGCTTGTATCATAACTATAAAAAAAACAAACTAAACTTGTAGATTCTTACTTTTGAAGATTTAAAGACGCGGGTTCAACTCCCGCCGCGTCCACCACCTTTCACACCAGCAATGCAGCAATATATATTCGACTACTCTTCATCAGATTTATTTTACGAAAAATTTGATTGCTTTCATGAGTTTTTTGTTGATGAAATATTGCTATCTTCGATAACTCCAAACGGGTCAACTTTAGATTCAATACTTTTCTGTGAAAGTCCAAATCATGACCCCTTATATTATGAAATACTCACTGCAGGAATGCAAGCATTTGCTCCTAAATTTTGTGCAAGACTTATATACAACAATAGAATGGAAGCAGAGTGCTTGTTTTATGATTTTGGAGAAGCAGAAGGAATACAGCATGTATACATGATGCAAAACCTTATGGATTGGACAGATAAAAGCGATTTTTGCTGTGAAGTATGGTCTTTAAAAGATCCTGACATGGAAACCCTAGAACTCTATTGGAGCGCATGAAAATATTAGAAAAAATAAAATCCCTTATACCCTCTCGGCAAAAAGCTGAAGTGAAACCCAATTCGATGTGCGACTTGATTCTTGAAAGAATTGATAAAAAGAAACAAAATGCTAAAAATTCACCAGAAGAACTAACCAAGCAAGAATGGACTATCATATTAAACGAAATATCTTTTGCGTTTAAAATCAAGAAAACAAATTCTATATTAAAATCTCCCGCGAGAAGAAAACAGAGAGAGGCAAGGTTAAGAAGATCGTTCGAACTTTTTGAAAAATATTTAAAAGAATTATAATTTTATTGCTTGACTTACATCGCAATATATGCGATAATACTTGCATATGAAAAAAATGTCACTAAACAAAGATGGTACTCCCCGCAGACGCCGTAATTCAGGCAAAGGCGGTTCCGCAATTGTTTCCTTGTCGGTTGACGAGATCCTAGATCTTGTATCGCAAGAAGTTACTTCTATTCCTGTCAGTGAAGATTGGGTGAAAGGCAGATTGTATGCAAATTATCTTGCAGGCAAAAAAGTCTCCCATGACTTCAGCGAACTGCAATCAGTAGAAGATAAAATTGAATATGCGATTACCGACTTTGACAATGAATAATTATTTTTCACATTTAATTGGGCAAGACAACGTAAAGAAAAAGCTTAATTTTTATCTTAAAGCTTATCACGCAACAAGCGTTTGTCCTTTTCTTAATTTAGTTGGAGCAAAAGGCTTGGGCAAGACTTTATTTGCAAAAGAGTTTGCTAAACATCTCAACAATCAAGACGGAAGTAAACGTCCATTCCTGGAGCTTAACTGTTCAACAATCAAGAATAACGCACAGTTTTTCGAGCAGATCTTTATTCCGTTGATCATGAACAATGAGATAACAATTCTTTTTGATGAAGCTCATGCTTTGCCTAAAGATTTGACCATGGCTTTCTTGACAATTTTTAACACCGAGAAAACCAACAAGAAAGAGTTTGTATACGACGAACAAACATTCGAGTTTGATTTCACAAAACAGACTTTTATTTTTGCAACGACGGAAAGCGACAAGCTTTTTCCGCCACTTAAAGATCGTTTGAGCACAGTTGATTTCGAGCAATACTCTAAAGATGACCTTGGAGAAATTATCAAGTTAAACTGTGATGGAATAAATTTTAGTGATGAAGCGCTTGTGGCTTTATCTGAAACCGTAAGAGGCAACGCAAGAAATGCAGTGATGCGATCCAAGGAAATTGTATTGTATTGCGAGTCGGAAAATCAAAACACTTTCGAACTAAGCGATTTTAATCAGCTTACGGATTTACTCGGCATACTTCCCCATGGAATCACATGCACCGAGAAACAAATTCTTGAAATTCTAGAAGAACGAGGCAGTTGCAAGCTTCAAACTTTATCTGCCATAACAGGCTTGAGTCCAACTAGTCTCAGAAGAGATCATGAAGTGTATCTTCTTAGGAAGAATTTCATGCAAATTGACGGAGAAAGAAAGATAACCAATTTCGGAAAAAACATTATCAAATCAATATAATATATATGACCACAACAATAAACAAAACAGTATATGTAGTAACAAGAAATTCTCGAAGAATTGAAGACAAAAATTATGCTTCTCGCGAGGATGCAAATCAAAGAGCTCAACAGCTTGTTGATGTGTTAAAGAAGTGGAAAGACCCTGATGCCTCAAAGGTTAAAGTAGTAGAAACAGAAAAGCCTAATAAAATTAGATAGTGGAAACATTACCAAGTCAAGAAATTCTTATTTCTTTTGAAGACTTAGCGTCAGAAAGAGGGTATTCTCCTGAGCGAATAAGAAATCAAGAATTAGACAATGTAAGCCACATCTTGCAAGGCAAGGGTAAATCTGAAAAACCAATTTCACTTAAATTTGATGTTAAAAAAATCAAAAACAAAAAACAAAGTCAAGAATGGCTTTGGATAGAATTCAAAAACTCTTCTGGAAAAAACGGATGGATACATGGAGATGCACATTTCGTTGCTTTTGAAAGAAATTATGATTTTATAATAGTTAATCGCAAAGAATTATTAGAATGGTTGAGCAGTTCCAAAAAAATCAGATACGACTTACCGTTTGTGAATTTAGCGAAAAAAGCCAAGTATAGAATCTATAAAAGAGCAGGCAAAAAAGAAGAGATTACTCAAATCAATGTCAAAGATTTAAAGTCACTCAAATCTTATCAGCTTTGGAAAAAGCAGCATGCCGCTTCAATCTAGTTTAGATCAGACTTATATCAAAATGGCGCAGCAATGGGCGCAACTTTCTAAAGCCAACAGAAAAAAGGTTGGATGTCTTATCGTTAAAGATGGTTCCATTATATCTGATGGGTATAATGGAACTCCGTCTGGTTTCGACAATCAATGCGAAGATGTAGATTATTTTAATCAAATGGTAACGCGAGAAGAAGTTCTTCATGCAGAAAGTAATGCCATCACAAAGCTCGCCAAATCCACGCAGTCAAGTTCGGGATCTACCATGTACATCACAGCATCTCCGTGCGTTGATTGCGCAAAACTAATCATACAATCTGATATTGCTAGAGTTGTATATGGTGAATTTTATAAAAATAATTTCGGCATTGAATTGTTAAAAAAAGCTGGAATAATTGTTGAACATTGCGAATTGTAATTTACAATCATTCATGTTCGAAGGTATATGTATATTAGTTATAGCGTGTTTAATTTATTTTATATTTAATCAACCCAAACAGGATGATTCAATCATTGAGGATCTTAAAAATGAGAATGAATTCTTAAAAACTAGATTAAATGCACACGATGTAGAGCATCAAGAAAGAGAATCAAATTTTAATCAAACAATACACAATCTACAAGAAGCATTAAGTAAAAATCAAAATTCAAACCAAGAGTTTCATAAAGATCACAAGCAAAAAGAAATTCAATTAAACAATAAAATTCAAGACTTGCAGCAAAAACTAGACAGCGAAACAGAAGCTCGCAAAAAAGTTTTATCGCAAAAGAAAAGTGGCGAGGTTAGACTTGGTCACATAGCCGAAACTCTTGCGCCGTTCCTTGATCAATTTGAATTTGAGCCTGAGTGCTGTTCATTTTTGGGTCAGCCGATAGATTATATTTCATTTGGAGAAGACGAGATAACATTTATTGAGGTCAAGAGTGGCAACAGTCAACTCAGTCAAAAGCAACGGCGGATCAGAGACTTGGTTAAGCAAAAATCGGTTTCATGGAAGGAAGTTAGAATACAATAAACGCAGAACTCAAAAAAATTTTTTCGGGAGAAAGTCTCTCGTGCTACACAAAAATATTACAAAATGGATAAAATTAAATTAAAATTTAAAAAATTAAGCGACCGAGCAGAAATTCCTTTTTATGCAAAGAAAGGCGATGCAGGAATTGACTTGGTAGCCACAACGATGTTTAGCAATGGATACTTCATCGAGTACGGAACAGACTTGGCTATGGAAATCCCCGAGGGGTATGTAGGGTATATCTTCCCAAGGTCAAGCATCTCTAATACAGATCATTATTTAAGAAACTCGGTTGGCGTCATAGACTCGGGTTATCGCGGCGAAATTAGAATAAGAATGAGCATACCTCAATTGGGGTCAACTCAGTATAAAAACGGAGACAAGATAGCTCAATTAATTATAATGAAGCTTCCTTGGGTTGATATTGAAGAGGTTGACGAATTATCAGAGACTGATCGCGGAGAAGGCGGATTCGGAAGTACAGGAAATTAATTTTTTACTCTTGACATTCAAGTCAATATATGAGATAATACTAGCATGTTCAATATTAAAAGAAAGTTAAAAAACAGAGTTATGAAAAATGAAGATCAACGTTATTTTGTAGTATATAAGAATGCTGACAACGAAGTCAAGACCTATGAAATTGGTCGGCCAGATTTAAGCGAATCGTTTGGCAACAAAGACGAAGAGAGGCGCAACATTGGCTTTAAAGCATACTGCTTTGGGCGTCAAGAAATTCGCTCGTTTCGCCACGACAGAATCGTTTCGCTCACCCGAGCTTCGTGAATCAAGCAGTCATAGATTATCTTCTCAACAAATTCGCACCTTTTGGAATTATAGGATTTTTATTGTTCTATAATTTCGGGTGCATAAGTTGGGAGCCGTATGTCATTTTGTCTCTCACTTATTTTATTGAAAAATACAGTTTCAACACAGGCTATTCAGTGGCATTCTGCGAAAGAAATAATATCAATATAACCAATGAATAGAGATCAGCTACTAGAGCTCAAGCAGCAAACCTATGAATTATGGTATCACGCCAAATCCAAAAAAGAAAAAAAATACCACAAAAAAATTCTTAATTTAATAGAATATACTCTAGAGCTCAAGATATGCATCAACTCTATATCTAAAATTGGAGTCTCACACATATGAACAAGCAAGATAAAGTTCTACTAAAACTCGCAGAAGAACTAAGCGAGCTTACATCAAGGCTGCTACAGCATGTCAACAAAACAAAAGACTATTCAGATAAAATTTTAGATGAAATTGATGATGTTCAAAAGCAAATCTCTTTATTAAAGAATATAATACAATGAAAATTATTTTTTGTTTGCCTGGCAGATCTTTTTCAGGAAAGTTTTTATCTTGCTGGACAGAGCTTTACGCTCAATGTTTAGCCAACAATATAACGCCAATTTTATCACAGCGATATAGTTGCAATATTTATTACGCAAGAACAAATTGCTTGGGTGGAGATGTAAGTCGCGGAAAAAATCAAAAGCCTTTTAATCAAGAGATTGACTATGATTATATCATGTGGATAGATAGCGATATAATATTCAACTTCAAGCAATTCATAAGATTATTAAACTATAAAAAAGATATATGCTCTGGACTTTATCTCATGGAAGGCGGTCGTAATTTTGCATGCGTAAAGAATTGGGATGAAGAATTTTTCGCAAAAAACGGTCACTTCCAATTTCTTTCGCCGCGAGACATTCAAGATGAAAAATCTTTATTCAAGGTAAATTATGTAGGAATGGGTTGGATGCTCGTAAAGAAAGGCGTCTTTGAAAGCCTTGAGTATCCTTGGTTCGAGCCAATTCGCAAGCACATTGGAGACGTAGTAGAGTTTACCATGGAAGATGTAGCATTTTGCCATAAAGCCATAGATAAAGGTTATGAAATTTTCATCGACCCAAAAGTTATAGTGGGGCACGAGAAAACGATTGTGCTGTAATTACTTCAGTCCGAATAAAACCAAAACCAATATAACTACTGCGCCGATAATCATACCAACGGTATTTTTCTTGCTTTTTGGTTCGAGCTTTGGTTCGGGCTTTGGTTCTTTTTTCTCTGAATCACTTTTTGTTTTGATGTAAATTGGCCCTGCCGCGTTCATCATAATTTTTTCATACAAAGAGCTTTCAAGATAAAAGAAGCCTTTATCACCAAACCATCTACCCCAACTATTCTGAAATTCCCAATACAGTTTTCCATCTATAATCTTCCATCCTGTCATGGCCACAGCATGACCGCCAACATTTTCAGATTTCAAGTATTTTTCTGAATCCACAATTCCGTTTCGAGGAGTATAGTAAAAAGATTTATGCACTCTAAATGAAGTCCAGAGAGTTTCTTGCAGTAAAGCTTTTTTAATTAAATCGTGATTATCTTTCTTGATTACATAGTATGAGTCGATTTTATAATTCGCTGCATTTTCTTGTGCGCCATCAAGCATTTTTGCGTCTTCATTATCCTTGTAAGGCCAATATTTTTCTTCACAGCATCCTTCTTTAATTAGTCCCCTGCAAGCTCCTGTTATTGTGGTTCCTGAATAATCTTCTCCAGGAAATGGATCATATAATTTTCCTTTTTTGTAAATCCACATTGCGCTTGGCTCTTTGCCTTTAAATTCTGGAGTATCACCATAAACAACTCTTCCGCTATGACCAACACATGAACCAATTGCCCCTTGATTTTTTACATCAGGCGTTAAATCTCTTCGAGAAAACTCTTTTGCGTTTATTGGCTCATCAGAAGCGATCATTTCTTGTTTCAGCTCCCAATCTCTTTCGTCAATTGGAGTTTCGGGAACATTCAAGACTTTCTTCTTGTACAGCAGGGATTTAATTTTATGAATCATATATAGATATACACATTTTTGCGTGTAAACATTATTGTGCGACTTTTTTGCTTTTTGTTGATATTTAGTGGTTGTGTGCATATGCACAACCCGCAACCAAGTGATACAATTTTTAAACCAAGCGACAAAAACTGGGCAGCAATTTACGAAAAAGAATTAAAGATAGCCATTGAAAACGAAGACATGCAGGCTTTTTATTTTTTTTGGCCAGAATATTTAAAAGAATTGAGTATTATAAAGTGTAAGAAATACAATGAATTTCACGGAAAAACTTGCGCTTGTACTGATCAACACTCGAAAAGAGTATCTTTTGGGCGACACACATCGCTGTTTAGATAATTATTTCAGCAATACTCCTTCGATCAACAAAAAAATAGATCTATATATATTCTTTAATCAAGGAGAAGAATCAGAATATTCAGACCTATTAAAGTACAAACAGCACAAAAATGTAAATGAAGTTTTTGTAAAATCGCATCGACTATCAGATTTTGAAGATTTGTATGCTCGCACACCAAAAGAGCTGAAAGCAATGAATTTACCAAAAATTCCACCGCTCGGAGGAAGCTCAGGTCCAAACAATTTGTTTTTCAAATCAATGACGCCATTAACGGAAAAATCGTACCGCGATTACCTGATGATTGAACCTGACACACAACCTATTCAAGATAACTGGATAGATAAAATTTTACAATTCTGTGATGATGAAAAGTTTTTGGTTGCAGGAAGCATGTATCGCGGCAAAGCAAATCTATACACTTTCGCACACTGGAGCGGTCATCTCAATGGCGTGGCAATATACAGAAATGGTCAGATGTTAAAAGTTTTATTCAAATACGCCAAAGCATTGATAGAAAAAGAAACCGAATTAACAGACAACGCTTTTCTTAGTTTTGATGTTGCAATGCATCAATTAAGATGCACATTATCTGGCCAAAAACACTTCAACAATCGAAATTTACCCGAAAATCATTTGCTGGACTGTCCAATCATATCAAATTATTCTTTACCCATCGACGCAGACACAACCATTGATAGTGTAAAAAAAGAATATCCACAAACAATAATATTACATAAAAAATGAGCATAATTAAAGACCCAGAATATTTACCAGTATTTCATCATATTGCTAAAAATGCAGGAACATATGTATTAAGCTGGGCGCAAATGCTTTGCAGAAGATATCTTATATTAAGAGGAGATAACACTCAACAATGCTGGACAGCTAACCGAATTCGTAGGCTTCTTGTTCAGCTAGAAAACGGCAGACAACTTACGGTTATTTATTATACTCCGACAGATCTTACAGGTTCTCCAGATGGGATTTTAGAACTTTTCGATTGCAAGAAAACTGACGGATCAATAGATAAAAACATTCTGCCCAACGCACAAAATTCTTACATAAACTCAATTCTTGAACAAGGAGCCGATCCGCAGACAAACATTATATCTCCACAAAAATTTTTAGATTTCGTAAGTACAAAAGATATAATTCCGTTCTGTATTATTATCGATCCAATTTTCTGGGGAGGATTAAAATCTCCAGACAACTCTAGCAGCTGGAAGGATGCAAGAATTTTTATTGACAAAGTTCTTCTATTTTCGAAAAGAAAGCATCCTTTAAATTTTGCCGTATTAAGGAACCCATATGATAGAGCTTTGTCTATATTTAATTATATCAAAAGCGACAATAGCTCGCATGAGCCAAATCATGATTGCCTTGTTTCTAAAAGTTTTCAAGAATATATTGAATCAGACGAACTTGAGGATAGCTGGTTTTTACGAAGTTTAATGGACATGCCTGATTCTGCGATTATTGAACCGTACCACTTAACTTTGGCGCACGAAGGATATCTAAAGCATTTTCGCATTTCTGATACAAGTAAAGTGGACGACCTCATAAACAATGTATTTCACGGTGCATACGGAATACTACAATCAGACGTCGAAGATTGGGTGTTAAAAAACAACATTCACAAAAACTCAACACCCAATAAACTAAAAATAAAATTCGAAGACCTAGATACAACCACTCAACAAAAATTTTTAGATCGCACATATTGGGACAGAAAATTATGGGAGAGATATTGTGAGCCTTAAAAGAATTTCTAACTATAATGTAGTTTTCGATTTAATTATTAAAGACGACCTTGTCGTACTAGATAGCTCATTTGAAGATCATTTTCATTATACAGTCGAATTATTATTTAAACTCATAGAGGAATACTCAAAAAAGTACAATCGTCCCTGCGTCTTTTACACAATGAATGAAACGCTATCTAACTCAAAAAATATTTTTTATAAAAATTTCTGCTGGACACTATATAAAGATATAAATCCACCAAAATATCAAGCATATAAATATAATTTTACATACCTTTGCGGGTTTCCGCGAGAAGACAAACTGAATATGCTTTCAAGATTATTTGAGGAAAATTTATTGCAAGATAGTTTATGGTCTTGTGGCACCCCGAAAGACCAATACGACTTAAATCTTCCCGAATTACCTGAGATCATAGATTATGACAAATCTATTAAAAAAATTAGTAAATGCTGGTCAGAAATAGATCAAGACTTTTATAAAAATTCACGATTCAGTTTAGTTCAAGAAACAGAAATGACAACACGCTCTAATCGTTATACAGAAAAAACCTACAAATGTTTTTGGATGAAGCATCCATTTATTCTTGCCGGTAATTACCAAACATTAAAATTATTACAACAAGATGGCTTTAAAACATTTCACCCCCATATAGATGAATCATATGATAACATCAAGGATAGAGATCAAAGAATAACAGCAATCATAAAACAAGTTAAAATTTTATGCAATAAAACAACAAAAGGATGGCAAGAATTCATGTGTAATATTAATGAAACATTAGAACATAATTATCAACATGCAGCATCACGAAAAAGTAATTGACTATATAAAAACAACAACAACAGAACCTCTTGTCATTTTAGATGTGGGGGCGAATAATGGATGTCACACAATCTGTTTTGCAGAGCAATTAGAATCAAGTTTTGTTTATAGCTTTGAGCCAGACGAGCGAGCTCTTGAAAAATTTCACTCAAAATTAAAAACGCTACCTTCGGATATTTCTTCTAGAATAAAAATTCATAAAACTTGTGTTGGAAATTTAGATGGAGAAATCACTTTTTTCTCTTCTGATGGTTCTGGCAAATGGAACAACTGGGATAGTTCGGGAAGCATAAAAAAACCATCTCTTCACACAGAAGTTAGACCAGAAATTACATTTCTCGAAACAACTCATCAAATTACAAAGTTAAACAGTTGGTCAAAACAATTCGGTATACAAAATATTGACTTTATTTGGGCAGATATTCAAGGCGCAGAACTTGATATGATACTTGGAGCTTCTGAGATTTTGAATACAGTAAAATTTATTAATGTAGAATGCCACAATCCACCTCTTTATGAAGATGATGCAAACATAAATGATATAAAAAGTGAGTTAAAGGATTTTGAAGTTATCTTCAACACAGGCAACGACTGGTTTTTTGCAAGAAAAGGTTTTTAATGAATTGGCCGACCATACATCACCCAGATCCAAAAATGCAGAATCTATACCAAGATATTTGCAATGAAAGATTTTTTCATAATAAAAATTTTAAATTCGTAGATAGAGAATACCCTAGAATTGATATTTTGAAAAACGGAAACTACACAATACATGAGGCTGGCAACAGGCCAAAACAAAGCGCATGGAATTCGCAAAAAATAGTTCTCAATATTGGCCCCCGCTCGGGATGGATTGACCCCATCAAAAAGCAAGCAGACTCTATATTAACTGGCGATCATGTTGCATTTTGTACTTGGTTCAACGGTAATTATGGTCATACAATGCATGATAGTTTACCCTATTTAGCGTGGCTCAAGAATAAATTTCCTGACAAGCAATTCATATTATTTGACAACCCGCTCAATAAAAAACTAATAAAATTCATAGATCAAGATTTTTACAATAAAATTTATTGGATTAAAAAAAATGAAGTGGCTAACATTAAAGGAGATCTAATTGTTTCTACACCAGACATGCATCCATGCATCATGCATAAAAACTTAATGCAACACTTAATGAATTGGTTTTCAGAAAAACTAACAATAAAAACTAAGCAAAAAAATGTAATTTACTATGACAGATCTGTTGGTGTCGACCATGGCAGAATCTTAAATCATGAATGTCAGAGTCAAATTTTAAATACAATTAGATCATGGATGTCAGACAATCAAATTGAAGGAGAACTTGTACTTTTTAGCGGAACTAATAATGACGGTAGCAGAGTTTCAATACAAGATCAATTTGATACATTTAGAGGTGCGCATACAATAATTGGTCCACACGGAACTGGTTTGGTTAATGTTATGTGGAGCGATTTGTATGGAAATACTCCCATAAAATTGATAGAATTCATTCCCGGCAATACAGGTTATTCAAGTCAAGTACAGACCCCTTTTCAAGGTTACCACAATGTCTTGTCCTATTTGCCTATTGATTATCATTGTTTATTGTATGAAAAAAAATCAACAAATAGAGAAACTTTTATTAACATTAAAGACTTACAATCAGCGCTAGCCTTCAAATAAAAAATGTTAATATCACACAAACATAAATTTATCACAATTGATATACCAAAAACTGGCTCACGTTCTTTGCGCGAAAGTTTGTCTCCCATGGGAATTATTGATGTTGTTGGAAAACCACATCCAAATGAAGCTTTCTATCAACATGGAACTGCACTAGATTGTGTTCGCGATTTCGAGAAAAACAATTGCAATTTTCATGACTATTTTTCTTTTTGTGTTGTTCGTAATCCATGGGATAGATATTTTAGTTTTTTTAAATACTTTAAAAATTACGCCGAAAAGTATATACATCGAGATGAATCAATTCGCTGGGGTCGCGCGGAAATTAATCAAGGACAATATTGTGTTTCTTTATTTTCTCAATCTGACCACCAAACAATACTCAAAAACATCATATTAAACAACAACTCGCAAGATTCATATTACTGCGATGAAAGTGGAAAAATTATAGTAGATCATATTGCTGAGTTTAAGGATTTGCAAAATGAATTTGTTTTATTGTGCAATAAAGTCGGCATTCAAGCCCCAACCTTTAAACATGGCAACAAAAGTTCTAATTCACTCAACATGCACGACATCTACAACCAACAATTAATCGATCTCGTGGCGAAAAAAGAAAAGGGTGCAATAGAATTAAAAAATTATGATTATATCACACAAGCATAAATTCATAAGTTTAGACCCGCCTAAAACTGGCACAAATTATCGCCAAAATTTACTATGGAATTTTGGAGATTACGTTCAAGTTCTACAGCATGCAAACTTAGCAGAGGTTCAGAATTATTTTCATGAATTTAATTTAAGTGATTACTTTATTTTTACCTTCGTAAGAAATCCATGGGATAGATTTTTATCTTATTATAATTGGCATAACTGGCCATTGAACCCAGATTCTTTTAGATCATGGCTCAAAGGGCACCTTGGCAGACAACATGCTAAATCTCAATCTCACTGGTATATACAAGATGGAGTTATAGTAACCGACTTCATTGGTTCTTTAGAAAATATGAATAAAGATATGAAATTAATTCTTAACAAAATTAATCTTCCACTTGCTTTGCCAAGCAAAAAATCCAATCTATCTAAACAAAGAGTAAATTATCAAGATTTTTACAACCAAGAATTAATTGATCTCGTAGCAAAAAAAGAAAAGAGTGTAATAGAATTAAAAGGATATGATTATATCACACAAGCATAAATTTATATTACTTCATGCAGGAAAATGTGCAGGGAGTTCAATTCGTAATTGCCTAGATAATATTATAGACGAACAAAAAATTAAAATACCTAAAAATCATCCAAACTTATCTGAATGCCAAGAAATTATTCGTAAGACTAATCGTAGCCCAGAAGAATACATCGTAGTTGGTATGGTTAGAAATCCTTTTGATAGAATGGTATCTTGGTACTATCATGCATTATATAAAAGCAAAACATTCACGGGCTCATTTGAAGATTTCTGTAAACGGGGCTTTGCAAATCCAAGTGGAAACTTAATTCCTACTTATAAAAAGTGTGATCATGTCATCAGGTATGAACACTTACAGGAAGACTTTAATGTCTTTCTTGATTTAATAGGGATCCCTCCGCATCAATTACCTCATTCCAACAAAAATCCGGACAAGCCAAAAGATAATTATCGCGCATTATATACCGACAAAATAAAACAAATGACTGCAGATTATTTTGCTTCAGTTATTGAAATGTTTGGGTATGAATTTTAATTATTTATGAAAATCACTTTATTGGGTAATTGTCAGACTAAAGCCTTAACATGGTACATTCAACAGTTGAATGAAAATTTCAATGTAAAATGGATATGTATTGACTCTTTCGATAAGTCTGGTTGGGCTTTAACTAAAAATTTCAAAGGTAAAGATATTCCAATGATTGTAAATCTAAATGAATCAATAAAAAGACTGAAAGATTCAGACTGCATTATCTTTCAAAATATAAAACCTGAGACAACTAAATATTTTGATAACAGTGCAATTCAAAAGCATAAATCTCATGCTAAATTAATTTCAATTAGTACATTTTATTACGAACCAGAAGATCCTGAAGAAAAATATCTCAAAGGCATGATCAAAAGAGCTAATGCATTCAATATAGACATACCTGCTCACAAAATAATAGAAAAACATGGTTCTAAAATTCAAATACAACAAAAAAAACATCCAAAAGTTTTTTATTTTCTTGAACTGGTTAGAGAAATTTGCGCAAAAACAGGCTGGAATTATTACTCCAAAGAGCAATACAATCAATATTTAAAAGAAGGATTTCCTTTTGGTTGAGTGTATATATCTATATGAGCGAATATAAACCAAAACCTTTCACCAAGGAACTTGCCGAGCAAATGAAGGCCGCCATGACCGAACCATTTGATGAAAAACGCACATTGTGCAACGTATTAAAATTAGCATACCGTTGTAGCCGCGAAGAAAGTTACAATCTACAAGCCGTACAAGCTTTACTTCTTGAATCTTTATGGATGGGTCAGCGTATGCATGCCAAATTATATGAAGATCAGCAAAACGAACTCAAGCATCAATCACCAACCCAAAACGAAGATGAAGATCCATTTGCAGTTGACTGGAGTAACCTTGATGGGCGCAATGTAGCCAAAGGAAACTGGGATTAATATAGATTTAATTTTATTTGCAAAAAAACTCGATTAATTTGTAAATGGTCAACCATAAATACAAGTGCATATTTGTTCATATACCTCGCACCTCAGGAACTAGCATTGAATCTGAATTTGGATTTGATATGGATTTTAAAGACGGCAAAAAATCTATCAATCCATATTTACCAAGCGACAGCGACAAACACTTAAAGGCTTCAGAAATTTTCAACTCAATAAGCAAAGACTTGTGGGGGGACTATTTTAAATTCACTATTGTAAGGAACCCATGGGATCGTGTTATTTCCATTTTTCATATGCCCGCTTTTGGCGATATAAATGCTTTATCAAAAAAATCTTTAAGTTATTTTTTGAGTCATTATCAACCCAAGCCACAGGAGAGAGGGGTACAATGCATGGACTACATTGATAGAGCTGACCTAGACTTTATTGGTAAGTTTGAGAATCGACAACAAGACACAAATTTTATTTTTAAAAAGATTGGGTTTCTTGGTGCGCAAAACATGCACAACAGAAAAACCAACCACAAACACTACACCGAATACTACGATGATGAAACTCGTCAAATTGTTGCGGAAAAATACGCAAAAGACATTGATTATTTTGGTTACAAATTTTGCGAGTAAGAAATGAATGCAAGTAGGCAAATTATAGTTATTGGCGATAGCCATTCTCGATCCTTCGGTGGTAGTGATTATTTTATTTCTATTTTTCAAGGAGTAGGAAAAATCAATAATTTTACGAATAAAAATGTAGCAAAGACCACAGAAAGAAGCCTTTTACAAATCATGTCTCATTTTAAAAAAGATGATTATTTTTTTTTAGCTTTTGGGGAGCCTGATTGCAGGTGGAGTACATACGATTCTTGGCATCCATCGATTCCAGTAAAAAACCCAAAGAATAAAATATTTAATTCGATTTCAAACTTCAAAAAATCAATATTGAAAATTAAATCATCGTATAAAAATTTGATCATATACAATGTTGCTCCACACACACGAGGCGATCAAAATGAAACAAACCAAATATGGAATAAAAATATCTCTACATTTTGCGAAGAAAACGATTTATTTTTTTGTGATATATATGATGAAGTCCTGAATGATTTAGACTCCCACTTAGTAGAGTTGGGAGGCAACAGAGGAACCGATCCTGTACATCTTGGCAATTCTATTCAAGAACTAGTAATAAAAAAATTACAAATTACCAAAAAGCTTAAAAAAATCATAATGGATAGCCCTAGTTTTAAATTTGATGAAAGTTTTAAATGTTTCGTTCGAGTATTTCGGATATAAATTTTGCGAGTAAGAAATGAACAATTTATTTGATCAAATTAGCATATTAAAATCAAACAAGCATTATCGACTGGGCGATTTGATTTTATGTAGGGGAATGCGCTGGCAGCATGATCGAGATATTATTATTTCTTCAGGCGAGTACGATAATTCATTTTTGAAAGATTATTTACAACATAGAAGGCTTGACGAAGGATTGGATAGTGATGCATTAAAAATTTCATTGCAAAAGTATTCTACAAATTTACAGCTTGACGAACGCGCCTTGTATATTAATATTCGACTCGGCGATTCGGTTATGAATAATATTGGGGACATTAATGCCAAGGATGCATATGGTCGCGCCAATCAATTATTTATTTTTCATCCAGATAAATTAATGCATCAAATCTTAGATCAATTAAAAAAATTTCCACATATCAACAAGATACAATTTGTTACTGCACTACATTTTGGTGACAATGAAATACACAATTGGTGGAGGTTCAGCCAAGAAGCTGTTGATGAAAACAGACGAAAAATGAAAAAATATTTTGAGTTTATAGAAAAAAAATTCAAGCTACCATTGTCCGTGATTCCCCCAAAAGAAAACAAAATCGAACACATAGACAATCAATTTTTAACATTGTGCACCGCCAAGCATGTGATACTTGATGGGGCGCATTTTGGTGAATTAATTGCAACAGTTAGAAATTTAATTACTTAAATATTTAAATCCTAGTTTTTCGCAAATTGCGACTCTTTCATTTTTGGGCATATTTTTATATTTATTTTGTGCCCATTCTTCGATGCGCATTTTTCTTTTTGCGGGAGAACCATTTACAGAATCAATTGCGAGTGAATTTGAAATATTTTCAATCAGGTAATTTATTATTTTTTTACCTATAATTTTATTGTATATTTCTATTCTTTCTTTTTTGGATATGTGTTCATATCTCAATTGAGATTCTATCTTGCAGGTCATTTTCCTGCGAACCACGAACTCGTCGCGTGAATTGACGAGACATTCTTGATACAAATAATCAAGCACCATTTGACGCTCTTTTCCTTTTAGCATAATATTTTTTACAATGATATATACACTCAAATTCTAGAGTTTAAAGGTTTTTTTTTGGGCTTGACACAGGGATTTCTGTATGATATAATATTCCCTAAACATGGCGAAAATCACAAAACAATTAAAATATGCAAGCTTTGAATACAACGAGGAAAGTAAAGAATTTAGTGTTCAAGATGGCGACGGAAATCAAGTGGTGCTCAACAAAATCTATGCATTTGCATTGATGCGATTTGTGATTCGCATGGCTCAAAGAAATTGGCTGCGAAGCAACAAAACAATAGACGAATTGATACAGGAAGATGAAGAAGAAATTAACGCAGAAGATCCTGCACAACTCACGCTATTCTGATGTTTGATAACGGCATAGCGAACGAATTTGAAGAAGCTCATCAAAAAGGGTTGAATCGCGGATTTGATCTTGGATGGACATACAAAGGACAATTCGACCGCTCAATCATTCGCGAACACCTGCAAGAGATTGAAGATCAATTCAAAAAATCATCCAACCCAAAGGATAAATTGAGACTCTCATCTCAAAAAGATATTTTACGCAAAGTGCTTGATATAATACAAAATCATCCGTGCAACAGAGAAAGGATATTCAAATGAACTATACACTAGACATAAAAGATGAAGAATTGACTGAAATTTATATTCAGCGATTTGTACTAGAGTGGTGCAAAAAATACCACCCCGAAGTGTTCCAAAGAGCAGAAAAATTTGTGCAGGAAAATTTAGATGAAATCAAAATGTAAAATACTAATTTTAGGTGCGATTTTGTTGCTTGTTTTCACGCAAACAAGTTCTATTGTCGAAGAAAAGCAGAAAAACATTCTATTTGCGTCGGGCATAAAACTTCCTCCGCCATTTGCAAATCATCGGCATGAGATACAAATCAACTCTATTCCTCCCCCGCTTGATGTAAACGGAAAACTACCATTCACTGTTTGGGTCAACGGCAAACAATTGTATTTAGACGGCAAAAAACTTCAAGGACTCAAGGAGTATTTGGGTCTTGAGGAGGAAAATCCAAACAATATAGCAGATATTCACAGCGGGAAAGGGTGGCTTCAACCAAGAATATTAAAATAATAGGTGTATATATTGGAAACCCAATATTTGCACATGAACGAAAAACAACTTCAATTTGAAATAATGAAACGCGACAAACAAATTCAAGATTTGTATGTATTAATTGACACTCTTCAGACAAACCTAAGATCGGCATCTAATTTATTAGACGAAGAAAACAAAGATAAAATAGTAAATGTACAAAGCTTCAAGTGGTGCATGAATTGGCGAGCGGGAGACGAAACATTATAAGATCAACAGACATAGTATATTCTGAGCATGATTACGATGAATGTTTTGAATATGTAGATGGTAGCGGTAGAGTTCCTGATGGAGAAGCAATTGGCTACGAGCACAACAAGCAACTAATTTTATTTGAAGACATTTGTTACAGCCAATACGATCACGATTATTGGAACAACCATGAACTTGAGCATGATGTTGGCAGAATCGTGATTGGATGATATAATATTTATACGCCACCTTAGCTCAGTTTTGGTAGAGCACCTCACTTGTAATGAGGATGTCGTCGGTTCGAGCCCGACAGGTGGCTCCATTTTGGAGAGATGGCTGAGCGGTTGAAGGCGGTGGTTTGCTAAACCATTGAAGGGAAATTACCCTTCCGCAGGTTCGAATCCTGTTCTCTCCGCCATTTTTTCTTGACCTTGCAAACATAATATGTTATTATTTATGGATGAGCAAAAAATCAGATCCATTTTACGATCAAGAAATTGATAAAACTTGCCCAATTACAAATAAACAAGTAATTGATGATTGTCACATTACCATTGAATTTGGATATGGAAGCGACTTAGATATGACTACTTATAGCTTTTCACCTGTTCACGATAAGGTCGGAAAAAAAGTTTTGGAGTACATACAATCTTTGATGCCTCAAGGTCACTCAATTGATGAATTTGGCAGAAATATGTTGGATGAAGATTTTGATTTTCAAGAATGGTCGCAAGAAGACAAACGCAAGCATGGGCTCGAAGATTAAAATGCAAAAAAGAACAAAAAAACACAACCAAAACACTCTTTTTCGCGGGCATAGTATGTTGAATGGATTGATCAAGGATTTATTGTTTTATTTTCAATCAGCAACATGGACAGACAAAGATGAAGCCGAGAAGCTTAAAATATTTTCGGATATAATCAAACCCAATAAATGTTGGTATTGCGGAGTTGGGGAACAAAAAGACATGGATCACTTCATGCCAACAAACGGAAGGCTGTTTGACCCGCCAATGTTTGGCTTGGAGCATCAAGGAAACATAATACCTTCCTGCAAGTCTTGTAACGCAAATAAAAGCAACAAACATCCAATCGCTTGGCTCAAGAGAGGTATAGTAACAAAAGGCAAGGAATTCACTTTCCCAAAAGAAAGAATCGCGGCGTTTGAATTATTTTTTGACACATTTAAGCATAAACTTGTTGCAGATAAAGACTTAACCGATATCATAGTAAACCAAGCAATCCCAAAATGCGAAATCTCGACACAACAACTCGCAGATTTTGAAAATTGGATAGAAATATAAGTGTAATTAAAAAATGTGGAATTATAGAATAATCAAAAAAGGGGAAACTTACGGCTTGTATGAAGTGATATACAATGACGACAAGCAAATCGCGGCACACAGCGAAGACCCCGAACTCGAAAGCCATGATGTTGATGATCTAATTAAATCGCTAGAGATGATGCTTGAAGATGCAAAAAAATATAAAAACAACATCCTTGAATATGATCAAATAAAATTCGCCCCAATGTATAATGAAAGCGATTTAAGTGAAGTGATGACCCTTGAAGAATTTAAAAAAATGCTAGATGAATAAAAATATTTTAATTACAGGCGGTTTAGGGTTTATTGGAAGCAACTTCATCAAACACATTTTCAATAAATACGACTACAATATATTTAATGTTGACGTAAAAACATACGCTGCAAATTATAATAACATCAGTGAAGATATTAATAAATCAGGTAGATATTATTTATCTTTATATGACATTAACAGCACAAAAGATATAAAAAGATTAGTTCAAAAGAATCAAATTAATTATATTGTTAACTTTGCAGCCGAAAGTCATGTGGATAATAGCATAAACAATTCAAAGCCGTTTATTCACACTAACATCAATGGAACACACTCGCTACTCACATTACTTCATGATTGTCCGACCATCGAGAGATATCTTCAGGTGTCCACAGACGAGGTATATGGCAGTTTAACTGAAGAGGATGATGCTTTTACCGAAAACACTCCATTGCAAGCAAATAGCCCCTATTCTGCAAGCAAAGCAAGTGCAGATTTATTGTGCCGTAGTTTTTATGAGACTTTTAATTACCCCATCTTAATTACTCGATGCTCAAACAATTACGGGCCAAATCAACACGAAGAAAAATTAATTCCATTAATGATTAAAAATGCCAAGGCAGGCAAAAAACTTCCTGTTTATGGTGATGGTAGAAATATTCGTGACTGGATTCATGTGTCCGACCATTGCTCTGG